>Ga0126381_100000096_pt1 | contig 99494 bp, 91 predicted proteins | sample PanSoiMetPlot_28_FD_96465 | JGI IMG/M metagenome (GOLD analysis project Ga0126381, IMG submission 96465) | Tropical forest soil microbial communities from Panama - MetaG Plot_28 | ecosystem: Environmental > Terrestrial > Soil > Tropical forest > Bulk soil | place: Panama | collected 2016-02-17 | reverse complement strand
GAGGCTGCCGAGCGGGCCGCACTAGGAGCAGGATGGATTTGAGGTCGGAAGAGGCCCCCTAGCGGTGTGGAGCGAAGCGACAGAATAACGATGCAAGACTTAGCAGCCCGCGAGGCCCGAGGCCGCCGAGCGGGCCGCACTAGGAGCAGGATGGATTTGAGGTCGGAAGAGGCCCCCTAGCGGTGTGGAGCGAAGCGACAGAATAACGATGCAAGACATAGCAGCCCGCGAGGCCCGAGGCCGCCGAGCGGGCCGCACTGTGAGCAGGAGGGATATGAGGGAAGTGAGCCGAAAAGGCGGTGTGGAGCGAAGCGACAGGAACGATTGACTTAATACCAGTTCTGCTGAACAATGTCCCGAGCTCTCCCCAAAAATCCAAACTGGAGACAACTATGTCTGAGATGCCGCAAAACGACGGAAACCCACTCGTGCGCACGATCCTTATGGGTCTGGCTGGGGTGTATTTGATCGGTTCGGTGATCTTCATGGTGCAAGCGCAGATCCGGCTCGGCGATATGGAGAAGAAACAGGCAGCTGCCGAGCAGGAGATCGTAAAGAAATTGAACGATTCTGATGCGCGCACCCGCGCCTCCATCAACGTTCTGGCGGATCGGGTGGGCATCACCCACAAGCAGCTCAGCAAGGAGACCAGCACTCTCCAGGCCAAGGAACAGGCGACGGAATCCCGGCTGGCCGCGGATGAAGACACCAACAAGCAGCAGTTTGGCGCCGTTAACACGGCAGTGAACGGCGTGAAGGGTGATTTGACCAAAGTTGGAGCGGACGTCACCGACACCAGGAATGATCTGGCCAACACCAAGGTCAAGCTGGAGCAGGCGATCGGCGATATCAACAAGCATAGCGAGCTGATTGCCACCTCGCATGACGAACTGGAACTGCTCAAGCACAAGGGCGACCGGGATTATTTTGAGTTCACGCTGAAAAAGGACAAAGACCCGACGCGGCTCTCGATTGTCAGCCTGCAGCTTAGGAAGACCGATCCCAAGAAGAACAAGTTCACGCTCTACGTACTGGCGGACGACAAGAAGATCGAGAAGAAAGACCGGACCATCAATGAGCCCCTCCAGTTTTATAGCGGCCGCGAGCGCTCGCTGTTTGAAGTGGTGGTCAACACGGTGGCAAAAGACACTGTGACCGGCTATCTCTCGACGCCGAAGAACGTGGCGGAGAACCAGATGCCCAGCCACACGTCAACTTCGCAGTAGGCGCATCGCACCAACGGATTGCTGAAGGGCACGGCCACTCCGTGCCTTTCATTTTGCTGCTCGCCTGCTCGCATTTGGCCCGTCTGAGTATCAGATAAACTGTAAAGTTCATGATCACCGGCCAACAGGCATCAATCTCATTCAGCCGCGCGCAATGGCTCGGGTATGCTTCTCTGTGCCTGATCTGGGGCAGCACGTGGCTCGCGATCCGGGTTTCTGTGCATGACATTCCTCCACTGGAGGCGGCCGCCATCCGTTTTCTTGCCGCCGGAGGGTTGCTGATCATCGTGGCGCTACTGCAGAAGAGGCGATGGCCGCGCGACGCACGCCAGTGGAATGCAATTCTGGTCTTGAGCCTGACCATCATGGCCCTGCCCTACGGCCTGCTGTTTTGGGCGGAGCAGCATGTGGCTTCGTCGATGACCGCGGTCCTGTTTTCCGCCATGCCGCTGGCCGTTTCGTTGTTCACTCCGGCCATGATGCATCGCAAAGTTCCGCGCCAGGCGGTTTATGCCATGGTGATTGGCTTTGGCGGGCTGCTCAGTCTTTTTTATTCGGGCGAGCTCAAAGCGAGCGAAAGGTCCTTGATCAGCGGCGTTGCCGTGCTGGCATCCATGACGCTCAGCGCGTGGTCCGTGGTCTATGCCAAACTTCGGCTGCGCGAGGTGGATTCCGTAGTCTCTACCGGGTTGCAGTTGCTCTTCGGCTCTTTGGTGCTGCTGTGGGGAACGTGGGCGCTGGAAGCTCACCGGCATGCAGTGTGGACCCGGCCGGCTCTCCTGGCCATGGCTTTTCTTACGCTCTTTGGCTCGGCCGCTGCCTTCGTTATTTATTATTGGCTGCTGAAAAGATTCCAGCCCTACCAACTCTCCACCATCAGCCTGATTGTGCCGCTGATAGCGCTCTTCGAAGGCTGGCTGGCGGGTGAGGCGATTCACTTGATGATGGTGATTGCCGTGATCGTCGTGCTCGGCTCCGTGCGTTCCGTTTTGCGTGCGGAGGCGGAAAAACCAGTGGAGGGTGATCTCTTGATGCTTCGAGACAGAGTCCAATGACGCTCACTGCTGTGTTGTTGCTTATCCTGATTGGATTCTGCGCCGGCGCTTTCGGCGCCCTGGTGGGTGTGGGTGGCGGAATCATAGTCACGCCGCTCCTGGCTATCTACTTTGGCCTGCCTATGCACCAGGCCATTGGCGTAACCCTGCTTTGCGTGATTGCGACGTCAACCGCGACCTCGTCGCTCTATGTCGAGCGCCACGTTACCGATATTCGCCTGGGCATGACATTGGAGCTGGCAACCACGGTTGGCGCGTTGATTGCCGCGCTGATGGTTCATCACATCAACCGCCGTACTCTGGCTATCCTGTTTGCCTGCTTCCTGCTCTACAGCGCCGGATCGATGATCAAGAAGGCCTGGACCGCGCGCAACCAGGAACACGAAGAGTCGATTCCGGACTATACGCCGCAGAATTATCCCATCGGACTGGCCGCTTCATTGCTGGCCGGCGGATTCTCCGGCCTGCTGGGGATCGGCGGTGGGCCGGTCAAAGTGCCGGTGATGTTTCTCTTTATGAAAGTTCCTTTGCGCGTAGCTGCCGCGACCAGCAATTTCATGATCGGTGTAACCGCTGCTACCAGCGCTTACATCTATTGGGGACGCGGCGATGTCAGGGTTGATATTGCGGCGCCGCTGGTTGCCGGGGTCTTCACCGGTTCGCTGCTTGGTGCGCGTATCTCGCCCAAAGTGCGGTCTTTCTATATTCTGCTGCTTCTGATCGGCATTGCCGGGTGGCTCGCTCTGCAAATGATCTACAAACTTCTGACTGGAGGCTTCCAATGAAGCGACAAGACGTTGCCGCCGATCGCGTGCTCTCGATCACCCTGAAAGCCGGGGCATATACGGCGTTTGCGTTGATCATCATCGGCCTGGTGCTCCGATGGGCCACGCCGTGGGGCGCAAAAATCGCCACCGCCGGTTTGCTGGTTTTGCTGGCAACCCCCGCCTTGCGCATTGTGGCGGCCTGTATTCAGTTTTTCCGCGAACGAGATTTGAAGTATGCTCTGGTGTCGCTCGGCGTGTTGGGCATTGTGATTCTCGCTTATTGTTTGGGGATACAGGCGTAGAGAATCGCTGTGATCGAACGCCACAGCGCGTGATCTCATTCAGCAACGGTGCACCGAACTGAGGAGCGTTTCATGAATAGAAAATGCTTGCCCGTAGTCATCTCGATCTTGTTGTTGGTCTGTGCCTGTACGGCGGTTGCGCAATCCTTGCCTCCGGTTTCAACCTTTTCCATCGTTGCCATTGATCCGCAGACCGGCGAGATGGGCGTAGCTGTGGCCTCGCGATATTTTTCCGTGGGTTCAGTAGTGCCGTGGGCCATGGCAGACGTAGGCGCGGTCGCAACGCAGGCCAATGTCAACGTCGGCTACGGGCAGCAGGCAATCGATCTTCTGCGGCAGGGGCTCACCGCGCCGGAAGTCCTCAAAAAGATTCTGGCTGATGACAAATTTGAAGGCAAGGATGGGCGCCAGGTAGCGATCGTGGATGCAAAAGGCAATGTCGCGGCTTATACCGGCCCCAATGCGCCCAAGTGGGCGGGCGATCGTCAGGGTAAAACGTGGTCGGCGCAGGGCAACATCCTGGTCGGCCCGCAGGTCCCGGAAGCTATGGGCAAGGCATTCGAAGGCACGCAGGGCGAACTGGCAGAAAAACTTTTTGCGGCGCTGAAAGCCGGAGACTCTGCCGGAGGCGACGCGCGCGGCCGCCAGTCGGCCTCCATGCTGGTGGTGAAGAAACAGGGTGGCCGCAATATCAATAATGACCGCTACATTTACATCAATGTTGACGACAATCCAGACCCGTTCTCCGAATTGCGACGGCTCCTGGATTTGAACCTCGCCTACAACTACGGCGACCAGACTTTCAAAGCGCTTGATGCCGGTAACAATGAGAAGGCGCGCGCCGCTGCGCAAAAGGCACTGCGGTATGCTCCCAATAGCTTCGGCAGCCACATGCGTCTGGCATTTTTAAATTATCTGGTTGGCGACAAAGCAGCCTCACTCGACGAATTTGCCAAGGCAAAGGCGCTCAACCCCAATGACTTCGATCAGCAATGGAAAGAAGAAGTGGCGTTTGATCGCTTCAAGCCCATGGCGGCCGACAAGGAATTTCTGGAAAAGTTATTTCCCAACGGCCCGCCCAAATAATTGCAAGAGATTGAGGTTCTGGCTCTTGCCCCGGTGAGCATGCTCAGAATAAGTGTCCTTGTTTGAAGAGTGAAGAGTTTGTTAATTTTTGCTCGATCCACTATCGGTCGTAGTTTTGCCCCGGGGTTTTTCACATAAAAGGCTGTCCATCCGGACAGGTGCGCGCGTATTCCGCACGGTCACCTTTCTCTCATTGCGGCGTCACCGTGAATGTTTGCGGACTAGGTGGAAATATCCCGCTGAGAAAGGCCCTACGATTAACGGATAGAACCATAACGGGACCGCACTTGTCTTAAAATGGTCATATCATCGAAATAAGACAATTCTTAACTGCAAAGTGCACCAGAGTTGTTGTAATTATTTTGTGGATATTTAGAATGGCTGCCAAGCAAGAATAGATGGAAGAGCCAATCGACGAGAGAAGACCTGGATGCGAATTCTAATCGCGGAAGATGACGCACCTCTGGCAACCTTCATAGCCAAGGCCTTCAAATCGGAAGATCACACGACGGAGATCGCGGCCAATGGAGAAGACGCCCTCGAACGTCTGCAAAAAACAGCTTACGATCTGCTCATCCTCGATCTCAACCTGCCGGTGATTACGGGAAGCGAAGTGCTGGCCAGAGTGCGTGGCGGCGATTCGGACATCCCGATCCTCATACTTACTGCCAGCGGAGAGGTTACTGAACGCGTCGCGTGTCTGGATGCCGGCGCTGACGATTACCTGACCAAGCCGTTTTCTTTTTCTGAGCTTTCGGCTCGAATCCGGGCGGTGTTGCGGCGTAAGAATCGGCCCGGGCATGCGGTCTTGAAGCTGGCCGATCTTGAACTGGATTACCTTCAGCGCACCATTCATCGCGGTGGACGCCGGATTGAGCTCACGCCCAAGGAGTTTGCGCTCCTGGAGTATTTCATGCGCAACCACGGCCGCCGCATTACCCGCAACATGATCATTGAGCACGTCTGGAAGCTCGCGCCGGACACCATGACCAATGTGGTGGATGTCTATGTGAATTACCTGCGCAAGAAAATCGACGACGGCGCCAAGGTCAAGCTCATTCGCACGATACGCGGCGTAGGCTATGAATTCGGGGCTGGTGAGAATTCAACCAATGGGGAAAACGAGCCGCATCGTTCTTCTGCCTAGTTCAGCGACTGTCGCGCCGCCCAGCGACCGCATCTTTTTTGCTCTTATACGCCGCTATATACTGCGCGCTTTAGGAAGCTGCCCTGTCCGGCTTTTCCATGGAACTGCCCGCCTTCCACCAGAACGCGGCCGCGCGATAGCACCACGTCCGGCATGCCTTTGACCTTGACGCCTTCAAACATCGAGTAGTCGACGCGCATATGGTGGGTTGTTGCGCTGATGGTGTGTTCGCGATTGGGATCGAAGACTACGAGATCGGCATCGCTGCCTACCCCCACCGTGCCTTTGCGTGGATAGAGTCCAAAGATCTTGGCCGGCGTGGTCGATACCAGCTCCACGAAGCGGTTCGCGCTGAATCGTCCTTTGCCAACCCCGCCTGAATAAATCAGGCTCATGCGATGCTCGATGCCCGGGCCACCGTTGGGGATCTTGGTGAAATCATCTTTGCCCATCTCTTTCTGTTCTTTGAAGCAGAATGGGCAGTGATCCGTTGAGACCACCTGGAGATGATCCTGTTTCAATCCGGTCCACAGTTTTTGCTGGTGCCACTTCTCCCGCAGCGGAGGCGTAAAAACATATTTCGCGGACTCGAAACCCGGTTTATCCATGTCGTCGAGCGAAAGATAAAGATATTGCGGGCAGGTCTCAGCGTAGACGGGCAGGCCGCGATCTCGTGCCTCGCGGACTTTTTCCAGCGCGTCATTGCAGCTCAAATGGACAATATAAACCGGCGAACCCGCCATCTCCGCCAGCGCAATCGCCCGGCCGGTGGCTTCGCCCTCAGCCGTGGTGGGCCGCGTGAGCGCGTGATACTTGGGGGCCGTTTTTCCCTCGGCCAGCGCCTGCTGCACGATCACGTCAATCGCGCCGCCGTTCTCCGCGTGCATGCAGATCATGCCGCCGATCTTCGATGCCGTGCGCATGGCTTTGAAGATCGTCGCGTCATCCAGCATGAAAACCCCGGGATAGGCCATAAACAGCTTGAAGCTGGGCACGCCTTCGCGAACCATCTCGCCCATCTCGTCGAGCCGTGCATTTGGCAGGTCAGTGATGATGCAGTGGAAAGCGTAGTCAGTGGTTGCCTTGGACGCAGCCTTTTGCATCCAGGTATCGAACGCGGCGCGCAGCGGCTGGCCTTTGTACTGGATGGCAAAATCGATCAGGGTCGTCGTTCCGCCAAAAGCCGCAGCGCGCGTGCCGGTCTCAAAATCGTCAGCGCTCGTGGTGCCGCCAAAAGGCATGTCGAGATGCGTGTGCACGTCGATTCCGCCCGGCATAACGTACTTGTTTTTTGCGTCGATGATGCGCGTCGTGTTCTCGCGCGGCAGGTTCTGGCCGATTGTGATGATCCTGCCGCCACTGATGGCGACGTCGGCCGCGTAGGCGTCCGTGGCGGTGACTACCGTGCCGTTTACGATGAGGGTGTCAAAGGACATGAGGCTTCCTGTCTTGATAATGAATGCAACTGATTACTTCCTGTCATCAACTTTTTTGAGCCACTGGAACCACGAGAAAACCGCTGCCGTCAAAGCAAAGACCGTGATGTCGTCAACCGTAAGCAACGAGCGCTTCCAGATCAAGCCGATGCCTATCCTAGAAATCACAACTAAAACAAAAAAGAGTAGCCAGTCCCCCCACACTGGCATGGCATTAAGTCTGGCGCGCACGGCAGTAATCCAGCTTGACTTATCGTTTTGTCCTGACATCGTTCCTTCCTTGACGCTACTCATGGCACGCGAATTCTATGTCGGGCTGCGACTCCAGCAATCCGCCCGGCTTCTTCGGTTCCGCCATCAAACCGGTAGACTCCAACCAAATCGTGGAACCGGCCGTTCCGCCTCGCGCTGCGAAATACAGTCCTACCACTGTGTTGGCCTGCTTCCACCGATTGAGACACTCCAGCGCCTGTTCTCGAGGGATTTCCATGACGAGAGAATTTATCACAGCTCACGTGGCGCAGGCTGTCCGGCAGGCGTATATATTGAGGAAGGACTTGTATGCTACACTCGCAAGCCTTCTACCGCTTCTCTCCCGGCAGGCGATGTGGTTGGCGGCGCCGATGAGGTAGAAATTAAGCGCCCCGCGGAATGATTCATGTTCAAAGATCCTGCCCAAAAGCTTTCGCCGGAGCAACTGGAGAGAAACTTCGCCGACATCAATCCTCCGCTCACGCCCGCTCAGGCGCTGGAAGAGGGTTCGCGCTGCCTCTTTTGCCACGATGCTCCCTGCATCAAGGCTTGCCCCACGGAGATCAACGTGCCGCAGTTCATCCGTCAGATTCTCAGCGGCAACATGCGCGGCTCTGGGCGCACCATTCTGGAGGCGAATATTCTGGGCTACAGTTGCGCGCGCGTCTGCCCAACCTCGGTCCTGTGCGAAGGAGCTTGTGTCTTGAATATGGAAGGGAAGAAGCCGGTGGAGATCGGCAAACTACAGCGCTATGCCGTCGATCCGGTGATCGCGAACGGTGCACAGCTGTTTCACGCAGCGCCTGCCAATGGCTTCCGCGTGGCTTTGATTGGCGCCGGTCCCGCCAGCCTTTCCTGCGCGGTTGAGCTGCGCCAGCGCGGTTACGAGACGGTGATCTTTGATGCCAACGCGCAACCCGGCGGCCTGGACACGTATGGGATCGCGGCCTACAAGATGCGCGTCGAGGATGTCCAGAAAGAGATAGAGATGGTTCGCGCGCTCGGAGTTGAGATCCAAAGCTCGACGACGGTTGGTCGCGACATCAGTCTGGCCCAGCTTGAGCGTGACTTTGATGCCATCTTCCTCGGCATTGGATTAGGCGCCACCGAGGACCTCCACATTCCCGGTGAAGAGCTGCAAGGCTGCCGCGATGCGATCTCATTTATCGAGGAAACCAAGAGCAAAAACTTTGCTGAGGTTCAGATCTCGCGGCGTATCGCGGTCATCGGCGGCGGGAACACCGCCGTCGATGTTGTCACTGCGGCGCGCCGGCTGGGCGCCGAAGAAGTCTATATGGTCTATCGTCGCGGTCCGGATGAGATGAGCGCCTTCGACTACGAATACGAGCTGGCAAAGAAAGACATGATTACTTTTCTGTGGCAGGCATCGCCGTTGCGAATCATCGGCGATGGAGAAGGCAGGGTGGCTGCGCTGGAGTGCATTCGGACTAAGCCAAGCCAGGCCGAGAATGTTGCTAATTCCGGGCGCAAACGCATCAGCCTCGTTCCGGTCCCAGGAACGGAATTCCAGCTGGATGTTGGCATGGTGGTGAAAGCGCTTGGACAGAAACGGAAAGTTGAGTTCCTCCAGCAGATCGCTTCACTCGAGCTGAAGAACGGCTGCGTGGTGGTGGATCCTAAAACCATGCGGACCGGCAATCCAAAATATTATGCCGGCGGAGACTGCATCAACGGCGGTGGTGAAGTCGTGGATGCAGTCGCCCACGGCAAAAAGGCTGCGGCGGGAATTCACCAGGCGTTGGAAACAGAAAAGGGAAGGAGCTCCCATGCCGGATCTCAGCATTAATTTTTGCGGAGTGCGATCGCCCAATCCATTCTGGCTTGCCTCCGGGCCGCCGACCAATACGGCCTACCAGGTAATGCGCGCTTTTGATGCCGGCTGGGGCGGAGCCGTGTGGAAGACGATCGGTGAACCCATCATTAATACTGCTTCGCGTTACGGCTCAATCGACTACAAAAATGAGCGCATGATCGGTCTCAATAATATCGAGCTGATCACCGACCGGCCGATTGACGTGAACCTGCACGAGATTGCCGAAGTGAAAAGGCGCTTCCCGGCGCACACCGTCGTGGCTTCGCTCATGGTCGAGTCGAAGCGTGCGAGCTGGCATGACATTGTTCGCCGCACGGAAGATGCGGGAGCCGACATGCTGGAATTGAACTTCGGCTGTCCGCACGGCATGAGCGAACGCGGCATGGGCGCCGCCGTGGGACAGGTTCCGGAATACGCCACCATGATTACCGGCTGGGTGAAGGAAGTGGCGCGTACGCCGGTGATCGTGAAATTGACACCCAATGTGACTGACGTAGCTCATATAGCCGCCGCGGCCAAAGCCGGCGGCGCTGATGCTGTTTCATTGGTGAACACCTTCAATAGCATTGTGGGCGTCGATCTCGATACCTTCGCGCCGCGGCCGAGCGTTGCGGGCATGAGCAGCCACGGAGGATATTGTGGTCCGGCGATCAAGCCGATTGCGCTTCACATGGTTTCGGCCATCGCGAAGCATCCTGAGGTAAAGATTCCTATTTCCGGTATTGGCGGTATCGGCAACTGGCGCGACGCGGTTGAATTTATGCTGCTCGGCGCGACCTCGGTGCAGGTCTGCACCGCGGCCATGCACTACGGCTTCCGCATTGTGGGCGACATGATTGACGGTCTTGAAGATTATCTCCGCGACAAGAAACTGAACTCGCCGATGGATCTGATCGGCAAGTCCGTCGGGCGGGTTGAAGACTGGGGCAACCTTGATTTGAACTACAAGATCATCGCCGCGATCGACGCCGAGAAATGCATTGGCTGCAACCTTTGTTATATCGCCTGCGAAGACGGAGCGCATCAGTGCATTCGTGTCGAGCAGCGTCCCCGCGGAGATTTACGCCATGGCGTCGCGCTGAAGCATGTTCCTCACGTGCTGGAGGATGAGTGCGTCGGCTGCAATCTGTGCGCGCTGGTTTGTCCCGTGCCGGGATGCATCACGATGGTCCAGGTGGATACCAGGCGGCCGCAGATGAGCTGGAAACAACTGCAGGAGGCAAAAGGGAAGAGCCCGCAATGCAGCATGGATGAGCTGCTGGCTGGAGGAAAATAATGTGCAAGCCAGCGCAACGGTGCAGAACTCTATGATGGATTGGGCGCAGCTCTTCTCATCAAAGCCCAGTACGCGGCAAACGCCACCACGAATCCCACGAACCACGAATAGTCGTACAAGAATCGGACTGCAGGTACAACCAGCCCCATGAGCGCAATGGCTGTCCCCAGGCACAGCGCCGCGATAGCCCGCCAGTTGAATCCGCCGCTGTATTCGTACTGGCCGCCGCGGAGATAAAGATCGTTCACCAGCAGACGCTTGTTCCGCACCACAAAGTAGTCGCAGATCATGATTCCTGCGACCGGGCCCAACACAGCGGCGTATCCACCGAGCCAGCCAAAGATAAAAGTCTTGTGGTTGGCCAGAAGCTTCCACGGCATCATGGCGATGCCCATGAAACAGGTAATCACGCCACCCATCTTGAAGGTAATTTTGCGCGGCCACAAATTGGAAAAATCGTTGGCCGGGGAAACAACGTTGGCGCCAATGTTGACATTGAGTGTCGCCAGCAGAATAGCCAGCAACGAAACGATCACCGCGACCGGCGAGTGGAAGCGGCTGAGCAGTTGCACCGGGTCCCAGATCGACGTGCCGTAGATCACCACTGTCGCCGACGTTACAGCAACGCCGATGAACGAGTACAGCGTCATGGTCAGCGGCAAAGCCAGCGCCTGCCCGATGGCCTGTCCGCGCTCATCCTTGGCGAAGCGGGTAAAGTCCGGAATGTTGAGAGACACAGTTGACCAGAAACCCACGGTTCCATTGAGCGCAGGAATCAGGAATTTCAGCAAATCGCTGGTGGAGCTGAATTTTGACGGCGCAGCCAGCATCGGCCCGAATCCGCCCGCGCTCTTCCAGGCCCAGCCGAGCAGCAACAATCCCACACCAAGGAGAATCGGCGCGCTCACGCCCTGCAGGAAGCGTATGTACTCAATTCCTTTCAGAATCACCAGCAGATTGATGGCCCAGAAAACCATGAAGCAGATAGCTGTGCCATACGGATTGTGCCCCCATGCCGGCCAGACGGTTGTCAGCAAAATGTTGATTGCTTCACCGCCGATCCAGCTCTGGATGCCGAACCAGCCGCATGCCACCATCGCGCGGAGCACCGCCGCGACATTGGCGCCGAGCACGCCGAATGACGCGCGCGCCAGCACCGGAAAAGGCACGCCGTAGCGCGCCCCGGGATGCGAGTTCAGCAACATGGGCGCCAGCACAATGGTGTTGCCGATCAGAACGGTCAGCACCGCCTGCTTCCAGTTCATCCCACCCTGCACAAAGCCGCCGGCCAGCATATAAGTAAGGATATTGACGGACATCGATACCCAGAGCGCAGCGTAATTGTAGGTGGTCCATGTCCGGCGTTCAGGCGATACCGGCGCCAGATCAGCGTTGTAGAGCGAACTGGATTGGATATCTCGATTCCGTGCGGCCGTTGATGGTGTAGTTGACATAGGTTTGGCTTAGGGCGAAATCTGTGAGTCCGTGCAATCAGTGTTGTTCGGGGGGCAGGTCTCAGGCGCCGGCTGTCTTACCTGTCTGTCCAACCAGCGGCTCATAGCTGTCGGGCCGGCGATCGCGATAAAACTGCCACACGTTCCGCACCTCGGCGATCATGTCGAGGTCGAGACCTGCGACCACCAGTTCATCTTTATCGCGGCTGGCCTGGGCGATGATTTTTCCCCGCGGATTGCAGAAATAACTCTTGCCGTAAAATTCGCCGATATTCCATGGCGCTTCGCGGCCCACACGGTTCAGCGCTCCGACAAAGTATCCGTTGGCCACGGCATGCGCCGGCTGCTCCAGTTCCCACAGATATTCTGAGAGGCCGGCTACGGTGGCGGAAGGATTGAAAACGATCTCCGCGCCATTCATGCCCAGAATGCGCGCACCTTCAGGGAAATGGCGGTCATAGCAGATGTAGACGCCGATGCGGGCATACTTGGTCTGGAAAGTCGGATAACCCGTGTCTCCCGGAGTGAAGTAAAACTTTTCCCAGAACCCCGGCGCCACCTGCGGTATGTGGTGCTTGCGATACTTGCCCAGATACTTGCCGTCAGCATCGATCACCGCGGCCGTATTGTAGTAAAGGCCGGTCATTTCTTTTTCGTAGATTGGGACCACGATCGCCATGCGGTATTTGGCTGCCAGCTTTTGCATCAGCTTGACGGTGGGGCCATCAGGAACCGGTTCGGTGAGCTCGTACCAACGCGTGTTCTGCTCGGCGCAAAAATAGGGCCCATAAAAAATCTCTTGCAGGCAAAGCACCTGTACTTTCTTCTTTGCCGCCTGCTCGATCAGCTTCAGGTGCTTCTCAATCATGGCCTTCTTGATTTTTTCCAGCGGCTGATTCACTCCAAGCACGTTGCTGGCCTGTATCAATCCGCCGCGCACAATTCTGGACATCTCGAACCTCGCAGGATAAAAGTCTCGACACTATACCGCAGAACGCGCTGCCGAAAAAGCCGACGAACGCCGGGTTCGGCGATATCGGGGAAGCCGGGAACTGGCCTCTTGCCTCAATTCAAGATAATCTAACTGTTCGCCGTCTGGTGCACTTCTTACAGAGCGCGTTATTTCAAGATGATCAGCTTTCTCTCCATCATTGCCATCGGTTTCTTCCTCGGGATGCGACATGCCACGGACCCTGATCACGTGATTGCCGTCACGACCATTGTCAGCCGGCAAAACAAGATTGGCCGCGCCGCGCTGACCGGTATTTTCTGGGGTGTTGGCCACACGCTGACGATACTTGCCGTTGGCTCTGCCATCATCCTTTTTGGATTGGTGATCCCCGCCCGCATCGGGCTAAGCATGGAGTTTTCGGTTGCTGTGATGCTGGTGATCCTGGGCGCGATGAATGTAGCGGCCTTTGTCCGGTCCGCCCGCTCGGTGGCCAAAATCGAGAGCCAGACATCCACCGTGCACTCGCATCATCACAGTCATGGCGACTACATCCATACGCATCCGCACGGGCATGCGCCGGAATCGCACCCGCATGCGCCGGATAAAACGCCAGTGGCGCGAATGGACCGGCTGTTCGGCAGGCTCGGTGTCTATCGCCAGTTCCGGCCGCTGCTCATAGGAATTGTGCACGGCCTGGCCGGCTCGGCGGCAGTTGCGCTGCTGGTCCTTACCACGATCCGTGACCCACGCTGGGCCGTTGCGTATCTGCTGGTATTTGGCGTAGGCACGGTCGCGGGTATGATGCTGATCACCATGAGCATTGCCTCCGCCTTCAATTTCTTTGGCAAAAGACATGCAAACTTCAGCGTGCGATTGGGGCTGGCTTCGGGGCTGGTGAGCCTGGCTTTTGGCCTCGTCCTGGTTTATCAGATCGGGTTTGCAAGCGGCTTGTTCGGAAACCACCCGTTGTGGACGCCACACTGATGGTTACTTTCGCAGGACCGTCGGTTGTCAGCCGCCGCGATGAACTAGCGCGTTCTCTCCAGCAGCACGATGGTGCGATCATCCTGTGCTTCCTGATTGTGGGAGAAAGCGCGAACTTTGTTCATGACGCTCAACACCGGTTCGGCTTCAAAAAGACATCCCTCCACGCTGCTGGTACCGAACTCTGCCCCGGCGGGATTTTCCGTCTCAGTGATTCCGTCAGTCAGAATGCAGAGCCGCGCGCCAACGGGCAGCTGCTGATCGATCACATGGAAATCGACATTCGCTATCAGGCCAACCGGCATGTCTCCGTCAGTCACCTGGGTTACCGCGTTGTCGCGCGCGATCAAGGCCGGAACATGGCCGCAATTCACGATTTGCAGTGTGCCGTCGCGACGCAGCTGAGCCGCCAGCAGAGTCGCGTATTTTTGTCCGGCAACACGGGAACACAAGAAGTGGTTAATGGAAGCGATAGCGCTTACCAGGCTTGCTCCGCCGGTGATCTGGGAATGAAACATGCCATGGATCACTGACGCCAGCAGCGCGGCCGAGATGCCTTTGCCGGAGACATCGGCCACGATCACCGTAACCATCTCGGGTGAGACATCAATATCAAAAAAATCGCCGCCGACCTCGCGGCAGGGAACACTTTCGCCGAAGATGCGAACAAAATCGCTTTCCGCACCCGGCATGGAAATCAGGCTGCGCTGGATGGAGGACGCAATCGCCATTTCCTGGCGATATTGCAGTGCCGCCTGCTCAGCCGCCACCAGCTTCGCGCTCTCCAGCACGGCCGCGCATTCGCTCGCCAGTGCTCGCAGCACCTCATGGCTCACGCCGGATAGGCCGCGCAACACCAGCCGGCTGTCAAGATACAGGACGCCATCCACTTCGGTGATCACCTGTGCACTGGCGCCGCGGCGCACGCGCAGAGGAATAGCGATCACTGTGCGCAGTTCATTGACCACGATGCTCTCGCGTGCCGCCAGGGCGCTTTGCCGGCTGGCGTCGCCGGTAATGAATTCCTGCGCGGAAACCATGGCTTCGCGCACCACCGAGTGCGAGACGTTGGTGTCGCGGGAGAGCGGCATGCCGCCGCTGTCCAAACCGCACGCGAGCGCCGGCTCGCCTGAGCTGTCTTTCAGGTAAACAAATCCGCGTTCGGCGCGGGTGATCTTCAGGGCATAACCCAGCATATTGCGCAGCACGTCGTCCACTACCAGGCTGCTGCTGAGGTTGCGGGCTGCTTCCAGAAAGAGACGAAGTTTTTCCAGATCAGAGCTGTCCGCGCCCGACGCCAGCCGGGTGAGCAGCATGTTGGCCGCGCTTTCCACCGGTTCCGAATACAGAAACACCATTTTGGCCGCGGCGCCAAGCCTGATCTCGTCATTGTTTTTCAGTTGGGCGCGTTCACAGCGTGCACCGTTGACAAATGTGCCGTGGCGGCTGCCTGCGTCCTCAATGAAATAGGTTCCCTCCTGTGCCACGAAGCGGGCATGCACGCGGGAAACCCTTACATCGGGTATGCTGACGTCGCATTCCTCTGACCGTCCAACGGTAAAAGGGGACTTGGAGATGATGACCCGTCCGCGCTGGCCGGCCGAATCGATGAGAATGGCTGCTTCTTTGGGGCTCGCGTGAACGGATGTCGCCATAGTTGGAATTGTGCTCCCTGCGGGTCCTGCCGGCAAAATCCTGGCTCTTGGGTGCTGATCATTATTACGCTTTCAAACTGTGCAGGCAAATCAAACTGTCCGCTGTGGGAGTGGAATCGGCCCAATAATCAGGGAGTCCTGATCAGGGTACGCCAATGTCTTCGTTCCACAGCGAAGGATTGGCGCGAATGAAAGTCTCCATCAGCTCGATGCATGCTGGATCGTTCATTACAACGCACTGAACGCCGTGAGCGGCAAAGAGGTCTTCTGCGCCCAGGAACGTTTTATGCTCGCCAATGATGATTCGCGGAATCTTGTAAAGCAGGCTGGCTCCCGTGCACATGATACAAGGGCTCAACGTGCTCACCAGCGTAAGTTTCTGCCAATCAGTCCGCCGGCCGGCGTTCCTGAGGCAAACCACTTCCGCGTGGGCCGTGGGGTCCCCGGTCTGCACCCGGAGATTGTGCCCCCTGGCAACGATCTTGCCTTCGGCATCGGCCAGCACTGAGCCAATGGGGATCCCGCCTTCAGATAAGCCGATTCTTGCTTCCAGAACTGCCTGGTGAAGCAGCTGTTTCTCCATAGCGCTCATGAGTGAATTCGATCCAGAAAACAGACGCATCAGTATAGCTAAACGGCGTTCGTACTCAGGCTCCAAAGTGATTCAAAAGCCTGTGTTTTCCGTTTACCCGGATGAAAAGACCCGCTGAGGCGAAGCATCACTGGGCAACTTCAACAGGTTGCAACCGACTCTTAGCTCACAGTAGCGCGAGCACCGGGACTCTGCATTCCTGGATTCTGCGCGTCGCTCGGAGGTTCAACAATGAAAAGAGCTGTGGGCGTAGGGATTGCTTTCCTGAGTCTGTTTGCGTCGGTTGTATGGGCTGATTCGGGAGAGAAAGAGAAGGAGAGAATCACGGATTCCACGAACGTGCTGAAGGAAATCCTGGATGCGCCGGACAAGGGCATTCCAGGCAGCGTTTTGAACGGGTCAAAATGCATCATCGTGATTCCCGGCGTCAAGAAAGCTGCTCTCGGCATCGGAGCGAGTTACGGGCGTGGGGTCATGACCTGCAGGCAGGGTAATGATTTCAGAGGGCCATGGAGCGCCCCGACGATGATGGCCACTGAGAGCGGTAGCATCGGCTTCCAGATCGGCGGATCAGGAACTGATTTTGTGATTATCGTGATGAACGAAGGCGGCGCGCGCTCGATCCAGAAGAGCAAGGTAAAGCTTGGAGCGGATGCAAGCATTGCCGCAGGACCGGTGGGCCGGACGGCTGAAGCAGCCACCAACGGACGTATGGAGGCGCAGATGTTGTCTTATTCGCGTTCCAAGGGAGTGTTTGGCGGTGTGTCGCTGTCAGGCGCGTCTTTGAGAGTGGATAACGATGCCAACAAGAACCTCTATGGCGAAAAGGTAAGCGTCGATCAGATCATTCAGGGCCAGGGCATAACAACGCCCGAACAAGCCAAGCCCCTGATCGACGAGATTACGGCGGCCACCAGCAAGGCGGCGCCGGCAGGCGGCCCAGCGAAGCAGTAACAATACTATTGACGCGCTCCTGGAGATGATCTCCCTGCAGCCCAAGCACTCTTCTATCCCGAGTGCGGAAGGGATTGGCCCAGGAGCGCTGCGGTCCCGTGCAGTCCGCCGCGAGCGAACATGTGTGCTCACGAATTCTTAACCACCCATTCACACCCTCTTAACAACTTTTCCCTACATTGATGTCTCCTCTGCTTACGAATATTCGCTTGTTCGCGCTGTCCTGGCTGGGTATACGAACGGCATGTGAGGGTCGGGCGTGTGCTTAAGCCGGAGACTGAAGGCGGGTGGCCTTCGCTGGGGAGCTTGGGTCACCCGCGGTATTGCAAGGGAATCGCGCGCGGACTAGGCTGTCTTTCTTTGTTGTGCCATGTTGGCAAAGAACTCGCGCGCCCGTTTTTGTACCTCGTCAGACGTCAGATTTTCCTTGTGCGTGGCGATGCCCCACACGTAACCATAAGGATCGGTAAGCGTGCCGTAGCGGTCACCCCAGAACTGATCGGCGACGGGCATGGTCTCTTTCGCTCCGGCAGAAATTGCCTGGTTAAACACCTTGTCGACGTCAGAGACGTAGACGTTCAGTGAAACGGTACAGCCGCCCAGAGTTTGCGGCGACTTGCAGAAGCCCATGTTGGGGTTTTCCTCAGAAAGGAACAGTACTGAATCCCCGATTTTCAATTCAGCGTGCATGATTTTTCCATCGGGGCTAGGCATGCGCGTTAGTTCCTGCGCGCCAAGCGCTTTCTTATAAAAGTCGATCGCCTGTACCGCGTTACGTACGATCAGGGCTGGCTGGATGCTGTGGAAGCCTTCAGGAATTGGTTTTACAGATGCTGGCATCGATCGTCTCCTTTGAAAAAATACTTCCGACACGATCGCCGGAATCGACGTTGCGATGAACGCAACTTTCCATTCTATTGATAGACGGGGTTGCTGACTGAGGAAATCCCTAAAAAATCCGGAGCTGCTGCGGTGATCATCGACGAAAAATTCCAATCCCACGATAAAACGCAACGAGTTGAAGTGGTAACGAAAGTTCTTTATCCCACCGCTTTAAATTGTTCGTCGATCTCCACCTGGTGACCAGCGACGAGGCGGTTATTCTGGTTGGCCAGGCCCACGACGGCCAGCATCTCGTTGAATTGCGCTTCCGTCATGCCCTTCTTGCGCGCGCCGGCCGTATGAGCGGCGATGCAATAGTCGCACTGATTGCTTACGCTCACCGCCACGTAGATCAGCTCCTTCATCAAGGCATCAAGCGCGCCCGGAGCCATGATCTGCTTGGTATCCTCCCAGGTTCGCTTCAGCCGCGCCGGATCATGCGCCAGCGCTTTCCAGAAGTTTGTAACTTTGTCGATCTTGCGCGTGGCTTTGATGTCGTCATAAACAGCCTTTACTTCCGGGCTGGCATTTTCGTATTCAATGAATCCGTAGGTGGACATGGCCCCTCCAAAGATGAGTGTGCAAACGTCGATGTTCGATCGCTCACGGCACCAGCAGAATTTTTCCGGTCGTCTTCCTGGCTTCCAGATCGCGATGTGCCTGCTGCGCTTCTTCAAGCTTATAGACATGCCCGATCCGCAAATTGAGTTTGCCGGCGCTAATCATATTGAAGACGTCGCTTGATCGTTGCTCCAGCTCTTCTCGCGTTGCCACATAGTGCATCAGGCTTGGCCGGGTCAAAGTGAGCGATCCTTTCTGCATCAACGTAATCGGGTTTACCGGCGCCACTGCGCCACTTGACCCGCCGAAAAGCACCATGTGCCCGCGCGGGCGAAGGACGTTCAACCCTTTTTCGAACGTGGCTTGTCCAACGCCGTCATACACCACGTGGACGCCTTTGCCATCGGTCAGGCGCTTGGTTTCCGCTTCAAAATCCTGCTGGGCATAGTTGATACCCTCAGCGGCGCCGGCTTCGCGCGCCAATTTGACCTTCTCGGCTGTTCCTGCCGTGCCGATCACGCGAGCTCCGATCTCCCGGCCCATTTGACACAGCAGCAATCCAACCCCTCCAGCCGCCGCGTGCACCAGAGCCGTCTCGCCTTTCTTCAGCGGATATGTGCTCGTTACCAGGTAATGCGCCGTCATTCCCTGCAACATGGCTGCGGCTGCCTGCTGATCCGTGATCTTGCCCGGTACGTGCACCAGTCGCTCAGCCGGCACAGCCACGTACTCCGCGTACGTGCCGATTGTGTTGCTGAACGCGACGCGATCACCCGGCTTTACGGTCTTCACATCGCTGCCCACTTCAGTGACCGTACCCGCCGCTTCCTGGCCGTCGACAAACGGCAGCGGAGAAGGGTAACGGCCTTCGCGGAAATACACGTCGATAAAATTCACGCCGGAGGCGGCAATCTTCACGATTGTTTCATTTGCTTTTGGCTTGGGGACCGGCAAATCGACCAACTGGAGCACTTCAGGGCCGCCGGGCTTCTGGACTTGAATGGCTTTCATTGATTCACCATGATTCGAGAAATTATGGCCGCATGAAATTGTAATTGCTGGGGCCCACTTTGTGGGGCGATCTGCCCAACGCATCCCCGGGGCCTTTCGTCCGGCGGTGAAACTCTTTTTCCAAAGCCCGAATTCGGCTACACTGCTTTCATCATCGTGAAGTTAACGGCATGCCGCAAATTCCCAATCTGATCAACCTTGCGATCCCAGGCTTCATTGCCCTGCTTCTGCTGGAAGTGGTGGTCGACGCCATCATGCGGCGCGATCTCTACCAACTCAAAGACACTGCCGCCAGCCTCAGCATGGGCACCGGGAACGTGCTGATCGGTATCGTCAGCAAGGCCCTGGTGTTCGGCGCCTATACTGCTGCCCATCGCTTCGCCATTTTCAAGATCGGCTACCAATGGTGGGCCTGGGCCATTCTGTTCTTCGCGGAAGATTTCACCTACTACTGGTTCCACCGGACCAGCCATGAGTGCCGGTTGTTCTGGGCCTCGCACGTGATCCATCATTCGTCACAGCGCTTCAATCTGGGCACCGCTCTGCGCCAGACCTGGACCGGCGGCTTCATGTCGTTCGTTTTCTGGCTCTGGCTGCCTTTGGTCGGCTTTCCGCCTGTAATGGTCATGACCATGCAGGCCATCAGCCTGCTCTATCAGTTCTGGGTCCACACCGAATTCATACGAACCATGGGGCCGCTGGAGTGGGTCATGAACACTCCCTCGCATCACCGTGTTCATCACGGCTCCAACCGGCAATACCTCGATCGCAATCACGCCGGCGTACTCATTATCTGGGACCGCCTCTTTGGCACCTTCGAGCCTGAAGGCGAAAAAGTCATTTACGGCCTGACGAAGAATATCAACAGCTATAACCCGCTGCGCATAGCCTTTCACGAGTGGATCGATATCTGGAATGATCTGCGTCGTGCGCCTTCGTGGAAGCTCAAGATGCGCTATGTCTTCGGACGGCCGGGATGGAAAGAAGAGCAACAAGAAATAGCCCGGAATCAAGTCGTTGGCTGAAATCCTAAGCAAGACTGCCGGCGGAGTGCTACTGCAGTGCTTGAGAGTTCTTCAGAACACAAGAGGTACCAGCGCCCACGTGTCGCACCGGTAAGCATCGTATTCGGCGCCGAACGTTTGCTGCAAGATCTGTTCCTCCAGCCGCGTCTTGCGCAGATAAGCCAAAAACAGGATCACCAACCCCAGCAATGCGTGATACTGGCTGGATGAGATGGCTGTTCCCAGAGACATGCCGAGCATCGCCGTGTAGATGGGATGCCGCATCAGTCGATACGGTCCTGACCGGACCAATTCATGCCCCTCGCCAATTCTGACCGACCCGCTCCAATTGCGACCGAGATGCCGCCTCGCCCAGATGGCCAAAAAAATGAACGCCGCCTGAATGATTGCGCCGACGGGAACAAGATAGTGAAGGCGTTCCGGCAAAAACCAGGCGGTGAGTCCCGGCACCGGAATAAAAAGCAGAAGCAGTGCAGCGTTCAGCACGATCTGGTGAAACAGCGTGGATTTTTTGGTTTCTGAACTCCTGTCTGGAGCACGGTTTCGTGCTGCACGTCCCCAATACACGCTGAAACCAATCCACAGGAGCAGAGCAGGGAACACTCGACTGTGCAGCAGAGGCCATGGGTTTCTCACCACCCGGTAAAGCAGGTACAGCAATGCCAGGCGCACGATCCAAGTTACGATGCGTGCCCATAGCGGAAACTTGCGCCGTTGAAGCGGTTGATCGGAAGCTGCTGTAACAGATGAAGCCAATTTGTTCTCCTGCACGGCCGGTAAGCGAACAGGCCACGTCCACTATACGCACGAACAATCGTCGAGTTACATACGCAAAAAACCGTCATTTCGTCCCCAAATAAGCTGAATACTACATCTGCGCACCGGTTATATACTGTGCTGGCTTTACTGCCTACCCTGGAGGCTTCATGCGTCATTTAACTCTACTCTCAATCCCGCTGATCGCCGTCGGCCTGGCACTGGGACAAGCTGTTACGCCTATCCCACCCGAGGCACAAACTGCCATGAAAGAACTCCAAAAAGAGCCCTTTCGCGCTCATATGGCATTCCTGGCGGACGATTTGCTGGAAGGGCGGGGCACAGGCAAGCGGGGACATGAGATCGCGGCGCGTTATGTTGCGGCGCAGTTCGAGGCCATGGGGCTGATACCAGCCGGCAAGGACGGAACATATTATCAGCGAGTGCCGTTGCGCGAGATTACGGTCGAGCCGGAGCAATGCGCGGTCAGCATCACGGAGAACGGTTCTACCCGGCAGCTCAAGTGGGGCGATGACTTCATCATGCGGGGAAGCGAGGTAAGTCCTGATGCCGCGGTTGAAGCTCCCGTGGTATTTGTGGGCTACGGGGTCAGAACCCCTGATGGCCGGTACGACGATTACGCCGGCGCCGATGTGAGAGGCAAGATCGTCGCTCTTTTCTCCGGAGCGCCGCCATCGCTGCCCTCAGAATTGCAGGCCCACCTGAGTTCCGGCCGGGAGAAGCTTCGTGCCGCCCGCGATCACGGCGCGGTCGGCGTGATATTTCTCAGAACGCCAAAAAATGAGAAGAGTTTACCGTGGCCCCGCGTCGTGATCGGCACCGGCTTCCCGGCGATGCGCTGGCTGGGCCCCGATGGCGTTCCTGGCGATGCGTTCCCGGAGATCAAGGTCGGAGCCGCGCTTTCCCAGACCGCATCCGAGAGACTTTTTCAACATGCTTCCAAGTCATGGGCCGATGTGCAGCGCGACGCCGATGCATCCCGGCCGCAGGCGGTTCCATTACCGGTGACTGCACGCTTGCGTGCGGTAAGCCATCATGAGGCGATCACCAGCCCCAACGTTGTCGCCGTGCTCCCCGGCTCCGACCCCAAGCTGAGCCAGGAATACGTTGTCTATACCGCCCATCTCGATCACCTGGGCATCGGCCGGCCAATCAACGGCGATCCCATTTATCACGGCGCCGGTGACGATGCTTCCGGTACCGCAGCGTTGCTGGTGATCGCCAAAGCATTCCAGTCGATGACGCATCCACCGGCTCGCTCCATCATGTTCCTGGGCGTCACAGCAGAAGAAAAAGGACTGCTCGGTTCAGATTATTTCGCTCATTTTCCCACCGTACCCATTGAAAGAATCGTGGCTGACGTAAACATGGATGGAGCGAGTATCTTCTATGCTTTTAACGATATCGTTCCCCTCGGCGCCACAGATAGCACTCTTGACGCTGTGGTGCGCCGCAATGCGGCCCGGCTGGGATTGAAAGTCAGTCCCGATCCCGAGCCGGAGCAGAACTACTTTATCCGCGCCGACCAGTACTCGTTTGTGCGTCAGGGTGTGCCTTCAGTCTTTATCTCCGAAGGCGAGGAGGCCAAAGATCCAAAGGTCAATGCCAGGAAATTCACTGAAGCATGGATCGCCAACCGGTATCACGCTCCCTCGGACGATATGAATCAACCGATGGACCTGAATGCATCCATCCAGTTCATGCAGATCGACTTTCTTGTTGGCTACGATATTGCGCAGGAACCGCAACGGCCCACGTGGAAGGCTGGAGACTTCTTCGGCGAAAGCTTTGGACGCAAATAGAGCTTCGCGCAATTTCTGCAGCAAAGACAAAGGACAGGTTGATTTGAGACGGGATTTACACGACGGAGGCGTTTCTCCGCAAAATCCAGCTCTGCACCGCGTTTACAGCTGTTGACGTCGTCCAGTAGAGCATTACTGCAGAAGAGAGGCGCCAGGCCAGAATCAACGTCATCACCGTTGGGAGAACGCTGGTAACAATGCGATTCTGTTCGGGCACGTGAGGTGCAATTGCCGATGAGATGAAAGTAACAACGGCAGTCAAAGCCACCAACACTGGATCCGGCTGGCCGAGGTTACGAATCCAAAGAAACCGCCCGCCGCTGCATACTCCACGACGAATCGCGGAATAGAGCCCGGTTCCGACCGCCAGTTGCAGAACGCCACCCGCCAAATTGCGTCCGTTGATTGGCTCTACTCCGTTCTTGCGATAGAGCTCCGCCATCTCGGTGGCCAGACGTTGCGGGTTTGATTTGTATCGCGTTTTCAGTGAAGCAATCTGGTCCTTTAACCTGTGCATCAGGACTTGCTGGCTTTGCGCGTGGCGCGCCATTCTCAATGTCAGCGGCAACAATGCCAGCCGGACAAGCAGGGAAATCGTAAGAATTGCCATACCCAGGTTGCCGCCATAAATCTGTGACAACGTGCACAGGATTGCCGCAATCGCGCCTACCAAACTGTTCCAGCCAAGCATTGTTTGTACTCTGCCTCCGCAATAATTCTACCCTTTCTTCCTCGGCTTCATCATCTGCCACTGCTCTTCGGTGAGCAGGTCGCCCAGATGGCTGAACTCGCTCGCGCCTTTGAGTTGCTCGCCACCATCCATCACTACCTGGTGGCCATTGATGTAACCGGAGTAGTCGCTGACCAGGAATGCTGCTAGGTTAGCCAGCTCGTCATGCGTGCCAAATCGGCCCAGAGGGTTGCGTCTCTTGGCCCGGTCCTCCAGCGATTTCACTGGCATCAGCCGGGAGAACGCCCCTTCCGTTGGCACCGGTCCCGGCGCAATCGCATTGAAACGAATCCCGCGATTGCCCCACTCTACCGCCAGGCTGCGCGTCATGTTGAGGACGCCGGCTTTGGCCACCGATGATGGAACAACATACCCGGAACCACTCTCCGCGTAGGTCGTAGTGATGTTCAAAACATTTGCCTTGTGGCCCTGGGTGATCCAGCGCTTGCCGCAGGCCATAGTGCAGTGAATCGTCCCCATCAGCACTATGCCAATCACCGCTTCAAAAGCGCCTAGCGAAAGCTCTTCAGTACGGGAGAGGAAATTTCCAGCAGCATTGTTTACGAGCACATCCAATGGCCCGTCTTTCCAAATCTCGTCGATCATCGTTTCCACCCGTTGGTTGTCGCGGACGTCGCAAGAAAAAGTCTTCACCGAACCGCCGGTGGTTCTGTGCAGCTCTTCCGCTGTTTCACGCAGAACCTCTTCGCGTCGTCCGCAGATGTAGAGCGACGCGCCGAGCTCCAGAAACCGCTTGCCCATGCTCTTGCCCAGACCCGTAGCGCCGCCGGTCACCAGGATTTTCTTGCCTGAAAGCAGATTGTTTTGAAACACAACGATGTCCTTTCGGTTCGTTCCTTTGCGTGTTGGGGAATGACGAAACATCCTACACGGCAGCACGCAATCCGGCCACTCTGTGGTGCGGTGCGCAAAAGCTTGCGCAGTTCACAATTCGGCTGAGTAAAAAATTTCTTATTCAAGCGTCGCTAGTCCCAGGCCGGTGGTTTATTGGTGCGGAGGCGCGTAAGATGCATTGAAGCGAGCAAGAGGTGTGTGGCGGCGCGGGCTGCTCTTCTGGTTTTCTGTTTTTTGGCAGGCGTTCTCCCACGGCTTCCCTAGGACCTCTTTTGTCGGTACGTTCTCGCCCTGCCTGAAAGTCGGAAATCAGTCTCCGTGCATCTCTCTCGCACAAGGAGAAACAATATGCCGCAAATGCGTCCTGACCCAACGTTTTATCCTTCGCCCGGCATGGCCATGAAGGCTCCGCCCGAAAGCCTGGCCTATGTCGCGCTGCTCAACGCCGGCAAGAACGGAAAGAGCGACGCCATGGGCGTCGTCGATCTCGATCCAGGCTCTTCCGGATATGGCCGGCTCGTCGGGCAGGTGAATCTTCCCGGCAATGATAATGAGCTCCATCACTTTGGCTGGAATGCCTGCAGTGCGTGTCTCTGTCCGCAGATGTCGCACGCCCACATGGAACGTCGTTACCTGATCGTGCCGGGCATTGGCTCGTCACGCTTTCACATTCTCGACGTAAAAGAAAACCCACGACAGCCGAAAATCGTGAAGGTAATTGAGCCGGAAGAGTTCATCAAAAAAACCGGCTACACTTCGCCTCATACGATTCATTGCGGACCTGATGGCATCTACGGCAGTGCACTCGGATCTGCCACTGGAGACGGCCCCGGCGGCATCTTCCTGATGGACGCCAACACCTTTGAGCTTAAGGGCAAGTGGGAACAGGATCGTGGTCCGCAACAGCTGGCCTACGATTTCTGGTGGCATCTGGGACATGACACCATGATCACCTCCGAGTGGGGCACGCCCAACATGGTGAAAGACGGTCTCAATCCAGAGCTGCTGCTCGGTGGCAAATACGGTCACAAAATACACATCTGGGATCTGGACAAGCGCCGCCACGGGCAAGAGCTTGATTTGGGTGTTGAGCAACAGATGGTGCTTGAGCTGCGTCCGGCTCACGATCCCAACAAAGCGTATGGGTTTGCCGGCGTTGTGATCTCGCTCAAGGATCTCTCTGCTTCCATCTGGATGTGGCGTCGCGACGGCCATGACAAGAACGCTCGCTGGTCGGTTCGCAAAGTAATTGAGATTCCGGCTGAACCGGCCAATCCGGACCTCCTTCCCCCGCTGCTTAAAGGATTCAAGGCCGTGCCGCCGCTTGTCTCGGACATCAACCTCTCGCTCGATGATCGTTTTCTCTATGTCTCGTGCTGGGGGACGGGCGAGTTCCTTCAGTATGACGTCTCCGATCCCGCGAACCCGAAGAAGACCGGTTCGCTCCACACCGGCGGTATCGTGCGTCGCGCTGCGCATCCGAAAAAAACCAACCAGCCGCTCAATGGCGGTCCGCAGATGGTCGAGATCAGCCGCGATGGCAAGCGTGTCTACTACACCAACTCGCTCTATTCGCCATGGGATGAGCAGTTCTACCCCGACGGCATCAAGAGCTGGATGGTGAAGGTCGACGCGAATCCCAAGGGTGGCATGAAGCTGGACGAGAAATTCTTCGTCGAATTCGACGGGCTGCGCGCGCACCAGGTACGTCTGGAAGGCGGCGATTCATCGTCAGACTCTTACTGCTATTCGGAGCCGCAATGACGCACGCGGTCCTGGGCCCGGCAGCGCTATGGCTGATGCTGCTCCTCGGCGCTTACCACGGAATCAATCCGGCAATGGGTTGGCTGTTTGCCGTGGCGCTGGGGATGCAAGAGCAAAAGACGAGCGCGGTGGCGAGATCACTTCTCCCCATTGCGCTCGGCCATGCTCTGGCCATTGCCTGCGTGGTGCTGGCAGCAGTTTTCCTCGGCATGGCTCTGCCGCTAACGTCCATCCGCTACCTGGTCGGGGCCCTGCTGCTTGGATTGGGTATCTATTGTCTGGTACGGCATCGTGATCCGCGTTGGGTCAAAATGCGTGTCGGTTTTCGCGATCTCACCGCTTGGTCATTCCTGATGGCCTCGGCACATGGTGCAGGATTAATGCTCCTGCCGGTGCTGCTCACCAGCAACACCGTGGAAGCCGAGGACGCGTCAGCTGTGCACAGTCACATGTCCGCTGCGGCCAGCCCTCTTGCTGGATTGCTTGCTACGGCAGTCCATACAGCCGGCTATCTGGCGGTTACCGGACTTGTGGCCTGGGTGGTGTATCGTAAGTTTGGGCTCGCGCTTCTGCGCAAGTCATGGTTCAATCTCGACCTTCTGTGGGCCGCGGCGCTGGTTGTCGCCGGTGTTGTTACGCTGATTATTTAGGCATCGATTCGTAATCCGTTCAACTTGCTCCTCTCACTGCGACCAACGGCAGATCTCGTTCCGCTGCCCAACTTTCCCACTCTTCAGCGCTGCGCCGGTGGAAAATATTTTCCAGTTCGCTGCGCTCCAGTTTATTTAGGTTTAGCTCGGCCATCAGGCGCTCAGCAAAATGCGGCTCCAGAGCGGCAATCGCCACCCAGCCATCGCTCGCCCTGAAAAAGCCATACAGCGGATATCCGCCTCCGAGCAATCCGCCGGGGAGGGTGAGCCCTGCCTTTAGCGGCTCGGCCAGATCGCGCGCACACTCATGCAATGGCACCCATGCGCAGCCAGCTCCTCCGGTTCTGGCGAATTTATTCAACAGAGCCAATGCCATGCTCACCGCTCGTTCGGCGCCGGCCAGGTCAACAAAGAGCGAGGGCGGCATCTGTGGCGGCCGCAACAGGCCGAATCCGGCCTGGTAAGTCAGATCGTGTCCGCTGCTTTCCGCGTGAGGCGCGGGATGTCCGATGATCCCGACAAAGCACAGCTGTGAATGCCGCGCATGCAGGCTCTCCCAATCGAGATTGAGCCGCTTCAGCGCCGATGGATGAAACGACGCCAGCAGCAAATCAGCGCTGGCCAGCAGCGCATCCAGCTCCTGCTTTCCTGCTTGATCCTTTAGATCGAGCTTCAGCACGCGCTGGCCATGGCAGAGCCGTTCATACCATTGCGGTGCGGCGAGGCTCATGGCGTCACCTCCTGGCGGCTCAACCTTTGTGACCTGGGCTCCTAGCTGTGTGAGTCGCGCGGCTGCAACCGGTCCGGGCGCGTTCAATGCCAGGCTGACGATCCTGATGCCTTGCAAGAGTGATGAATTCTCAGTCGAGGTCATAGCTATCTGCGCAAAGATGATGTGATTCTCGTTCAGCAGTGTACCTGACGGCGCAAAAACAAAGCCCGGATTGCTCCGGGCCTGGTTGAGTCGGGTCGTCTATTTGTTTCCTGCCGGAGTGCCGTCCGTCTTGGCTTCAACGGCTTTGCCGTCGGCATCGAAAATCTGCAGTGTGCCGTATTTGGCCAGACCTTCGCGCACTTGCTTGGCATCGCCGACAACGACGATCTGGAGGTGGTCCAGGTCAATATATTTGCGCGCCACGCGCTGCACGGCGTCGGCATCGACCTTCGCGATCTGGTCGGAGTATTTGTCATAGTAATCGGCCGGCAGGCCGTAATACTTCACCGCCATCCAACCTTCGACGATCCTGTCTGGATTTTCCAGCGACAGGGCAAAGCTGGAGACGATCGACCCCTTGGCTTCCTCCAACTCCGCTTGCGGCACCTTCTCATCGCGCAGGCGCTTGAACTCGTACAGCAACTCGTGCAGCGAAGGTTCAGTCACATTGTTGCGTACCTCGGTTTCGGCGACGAACACTCCCGGAAAAAGATCGCCGCTTACATAGCTGTACACGCCGTAAGCGTAGCCTTTCTCTTCTCGCAGATTGCTGGCCAGACGGGCTGACGAGTCGCCGCCCAGGATTCGGTTGGCTACCCAAAGCGGCTTAAAGTCAGGATCCGAGCGGCGCAATGATAGCCCCCCAACCAGAATGTTGCTCTGGACGGAGCCGGGTCGGTCGACAAGATACGTCTTCGCGGCCGCCGGACAGGTCAGACAGCCGAACGCAGGCGCTTCGACGGGACGGCTCTTCCACTCGCCAAAATATTTCTTCGCCAGCTCCGTAGCCTTTGCGACAGTCAGGTCGCCGGAGATAGCCAGAATGGCGTTGTTGGGCACGTAGTACTTGTCATGAAACGCCTTGAGTGCCTCCGGCGTCGCCGTGACTATTGACTCGAGAGTGGGCGCGACGATCGTGGCGCCGAAGTCGCCATAGACCGCGCGATTGAAGCGTTCACGGGCGAGGAAATCAGGATCGGAACGCTGCCGGTACAGACGCCCGGCTTCGCGGCGTTGATACCCCCGCAAATCCCCGGCAGGGAAGCTGGCGTTGAGCACGATGTCGCTCATGATCTCCATGACTTTGTCGGCGGACTCGGTCAACCCTGAGCAGTCGATGGTGGTGAGATTACGGCCAAAGTCGGAATCGGCACTGAATCTCGCGCCCAGTTCGTCGAGCTCGGAAGCGATCTGAATGGTGTCGCGCTTGGCGGTGGCGTCCAGCAGATCGGCGGTAAACGACGCCAGGCCCGGCATATCTGTGGGATCAGAGAGCGCGCCGGACTTGATCCAAAGATTGTAGTAAACCATCGGCAGCCGGTGCTGCTCGAGTATAAGAACCGTAAGCCCATTGGGCAGCGTGATCTCCGCAGGGTGCGGTAGCTTTACCTGCAGGATCTCATGGTTAACAGGCACCTTGTTCAGCCGCTGGACCTTGGAAGGAAGCTGTTTGGCATCGGCTGCGGCCGCACCGGGCGCCGGCTGCTGTGCCATGGCGATTCCGGCGCTTAGCCCCAGGATCAAATTGAGTGAGAAGATTTTCTTCAGAATAGCTTCCTCCTTACCTCGCTCCTACTGGCGTGCTGATGACGCCGCCGCGGCTTTCAGGGAGAGTGATCACTACAGCACGATTGGCGGGTACCAGGTATTTCTGCGCCGCCTGCTTCACCTGCTCGGCAGTGACGGCCGCCAGCTTGTCATAGCCTGTATTGATCAGGTTCGGGTCGTTGTAGAAAACCGTGGCCGTGCCGATCGAGTTTGCCATCTCCAGAACCGTAGCGCGCGACTGGATAGATTGCCTGAGGAAGATGGTCCGTACTTTTTGCATCTCCTCGGGCATGGGGCCATCTTTCTTAAATGCTTCAATTTCATCGTCGATGGCTTTCTCCAGTTCCTCTACCTTCACGCCCTCCCGGGGCCGTCCGACCACGCCGAACCGGCTTGGGCCGCGCCGGAACTGTATCCGGACATCGACGCTCCAGGCAAGCCGCTTACGGCCGACCAGGTCCTGGTAGAAGCGCGAGCTGCGCCCAGAGAGGATCGCCTCGAGGACGCGGAGAGCGTAGGTATCGGGTGTATTTCCCGGCGGAGCCAGATACGCAGCGCTGTATAACGCTTGGCGCGCCAGAAGATCGTTGACTGTCTTACGCCGCTCCTTGTCGTGCTCCGGTTCAGTCATATCGACCGGCGGCGGAGCGGGCTGGCGGGGAATGTCGCCAAAATACTTTTTGACCTTTGCCAACGTCTCTTTGGGATCGAGATCGCCGGCCAGCACCATGACGGCGTTGTTCGGCGCGTAATAGATGCGGAAGAACTCTCTTACGTCGTCCAGGGTAGCGGCGTTCAGGTCTTCCATGGATCCGTTGACGGGGTGATGATAAGCGAAGTTGTCATAGGCCAGCGCCTCCAGCTCTTCGAACGACTTCTCGTAAGGCTGGTTATCGACTTCCCGCCGGCGCTCTTCCTGCACGACGTTGCGTTGGTTATCGAGACTGGCCTGGGTGATGTTGAGCGCGCGCATGCGATCCGATTCGAGAAAGAGAGCCATGTCGAGCTGGTTTTTCGGCAGCTCCTCATAGTAGTTTGTCTGATCGGGATTGGTGCTGCCGTTCACCGTGCCGCCGTAGTTCTGCACCAGCAGCCTGTGCTCCCCTTTACCCACGTTGGCAGAGCCCTCAAACATTATGTGCTCAAAGAGATGCGCAAGTCCGGTGCGGCCCGGCTTTTCATTGCGCGAGCCGGTGTTGTACGTGAGCGAAAGCGCGAACACCGGCGCTGTATGTTCAGGCACAATGATGACTCGCAGCCCGTTGTCGAGGGTGGTGTCCGTGAACACTACCTTGGGAAGCTTGGTTTGCGCCGACGCAAGAGAGGCTAGCAGCAAGCACACGCACAATAATGGCCAGCTACGTAGTTTCTTCACCATGCACCCTCAAATCAGTGGATCGAAAAGGTCAGACAAGGAAGATGCAATAGCTTCTTCGAAACCAGCAGCAAAATCAATCGAAAAAATAGTCCTTTATAGGCCTGGTATACGGAAAACTGCGTGATTTCACGGTTGGGCGCATGCACGGCGGCTGGCGTTGGCGATAGAAGACATCTGTCCCGAAGAGGGATCGATCGCAGCGTTGATCAGCTCACCGCAGTTGAACTCCAGCGCGTAGCGATCGTTATCAAACGTTTTGATCGCCACGGTGCGGCCATCCTGCATGACTTCCTGTCGCATCTTCAGCAGTTTGCCCTGGGCGAAGTTCGCCCAGCCATAAGGCGTTCCCGTGTGGTAGTAGACTTCCTGGGTCTTGTGGCCAAGCACGTCCCAGTAGACGATTGCGCCGTCGACCTTGCCATCACGATACATTGCCTGCAGCACCAGATGGCCGTTTTCGTATCGCTGAAATGGACCGTGCTTTACTTCCTTGCCGTCGGAAGCGTTGTAGGCGTAGTAGACGCGGTCTCGCTGGAATCCGCTCCCGCCCGTCCAGACAGTGACGCGATGCACGCGCCGGCCCTCGAACGTGGTGGGAAAGCCAACCAGGAATTGATACGCTGCTCCGCCCGATGTGATCACCAGGCCCAGAAGAATGAGCAGGAGGAATTTTGCCAGGCGGGACATGGAGCGCACTTTAGCGCATTCTGCAGAAATTAGCCAATCACCCGCAGTACCAGAAGGCTTCGGCTCGGGGAGATGACCTGGCAACAGGCGCGGTACGCAGTCGCCCATCCTCTATCGGTTGAACCTGATTAAACCTTGTGTGGCGGTATTGATTGCGATGCAAGCTGCTTTGCGTTCCGTAGCATCATGGCTCGCGCGGGCCGTTCTGTTGCTTCTAAATAAACAGAACGCTGCAGGTTGACCCCTGCGGAAGCATGTCCCCTCATGGATGAGCACGGCAGAGTCAAGCTGCCGTGCTCACTCAATCGCGTCGGTCAACCCACACTTGAATCAGGCGTAGAGAAATCGACAGGAGGGCAGCTTTTCCTCAGGAGCGCACAGGGGAGCCGTTTACGAACCGCGCCGCCAAAGCGAAGACCATCCTGTGCCGGCTGCTCTTGCTTTTCAGCTTTGCGATACCTGCTGAGCTGCACGCCCAGCAGAGCGGGAACCCCCAACCGGACAAATCACAGGAAACAAACGAGAAACGGGAAGCAAATCAGCAGCAGGAGAAGACTCACGACTCCAATCACGTCGCCGGAATCATCCCCGCTTTTAATTCGATCAGCGATCCCAACGCGCCACCGCTTACTTCGTCGCAAAAATTTCACATGTTTACCCAGACGGTAAAGGATCCTTACAGTTTGATCATGCCGGCGGTGAACGCGGTAATTCTCAGTGCAACGGGCGCCAGCAGCGGCTACGGCAGCGGCTTTAGCGGGTTTGCCAAGCGCTATGGAGCCGCCATCGGAGATTCCCTCAGCAGCAATTTCTTCCGCCTGTATGCCTTTCCTTCACTTCTTCATGAAGATCCGCGCTACTTTCGCGCCGGCAAGGGATCCATCGGAAAACGAAGCCTGCATACTTTTACCGCCACGGTCTGGAGCCGCAAAGATGACAAAACGTTCGGTTTTAACTGGTCAAAGCTGCTGGGCACCGGTGTTTCAGCCGGCTTGTCGAATGCCTACTATCCGTCAGAGAATCGGGGGACAAAGCTCACGTTTGAACGAATCGGCCTTTCTTATCTGAGCGAGGTCGGGTACAACGCTCTGAAGGAGTTCTGGCCTGATATTGCTCGGAAGAAAAAGAAATCCTAGAAACAAACCCTTTCTCCGCATGTTCGAGTTGCTCGCCTTCATCAATTGCGATTCACATAGCCCCGAGTTGCACATTGTCTGGGATGAAAAAGAAGCCCCAGGGTCTTCATTGCCGGTCAATCCCGGTTTGGTTCGCCGCGCCAGCGGACCTCCATCTGGCTGTACTTTTTCATCAGTACTAAAGCGAGCTCCAGGCGCGGCAGGCGCCGGCGAGCTCTCCACGAATTTCAGGGGCAGCGTCCTGCTGTCCGCGACGAGGGAATCACCAAAGATCAAAAGCAAAAGGAGTTTGCTGTGGCAAAAGAACAAGTTCGCTTGCAGGAGGCACACGGCGGTGCGCCTTGGAGAAAATGGGGTCCCTATCTGAGCGAGCGTCAGTGGGGCACGGTGCGGGAGGATTACAGCGAGTACGGCACAGCCTGGGATTACTTTCCGCATGAACAGGCGCGGTCGCGCGCGTACCACTGGGGTGAAGATGGCATTGCCGGTATCAGCGATGAAAAACAATTGCTCTGTTTCAGCGTAGCGTTGTGGAACGGAAAAGATCCGATCTTAAAGGAGCGCATGTTCGGGCTCACCAACAGCGAGAGCAATCACGGAGAGGATGTCAAAGAGTACTACTTCTATCTCGACAACACGCCGACGCATTCCTACATGAAATATCTGTACAAGTATCCTCAGGCGGCTTTTCCTTACACTGATCTGGTTAACACCAGCCGGAATCGCAGCCGTCTTGACCTTGAGTATGAGCTCCTGGACACCGGCATTTTCAATGAGAATCGCTATTTTGACGTCTTTGTGGAATACGCCAAGGTGTCGCTCGAGGACATCCTGATACAAATCAGCGTGGCAAATCGGGGGCCGGAGGCGGCGTCTCTGCGCGTTCTTCCGACACTCTGGTTTCGCAACACCTGGGCGTGGTGGGACGACCCGCCCAAGCCCTCGTTAAGGCAAATTACGATCAAGGATGGCTTCCGGGCGGTCAAGGCTTCTCATGAGCAACTGGGTGACCGTTATCTCTATTGCGAAGGCGATGTTCCACTGCTGTTTACAGAAAATGAAACCAATAACCAAAGACTCTTCGGCATGACCAACACGAACCGCTATGTCAAAGACGGAATCAACAATTATGTGGTCGCGGGAAAGCAGGACGAAGTCAATCCGGATCATACCGGAACAAAAGTCTCCGCGGATTACGAATTGAAAGTGCCTGCAGGCGGTACATCCGTGATTCGTCTACGGCTATGCGACCTTGGTCCTGATGCAGTAGGCGATCCGTTCAAGACTTTCACCAGGGTGATGCAGTCCCGAAAGCAGGAGGCAGACGAGTTTTATGCCGAGATCGCTCCGCCTCGAGCGACCGAAGATGAACTTCGGGTGATGCGGCAGGCCATGGCGGGAATGTTGTGGAGCAAGCAGTACTTTGGCTTCGACCTCAACAAATGGCTCGATGAACACGGCGTTGACCCTCTGCATTTCGGTGGCAAGCAGATACGCAACAGCGAGTGGTCACACATGCTCAACGAGCAGATTATCTCAATGCCGGATAAATGGGAGTACCCATGGTATGCAGCGTGGGATCTGGCGTTTCATGCGATCGCGCTTTCCGCGGTGGATGTGGACTTTGCTAAAGAGCAACTCGATATCATGCTGCGGGAGTTCTATCTCCACCCCACGGGCCAGATTCCAGCCTACGAGTGGAACTTCAGCGATGTGAATCCACCGGTGCACGCCTGGGCTACGATTTTCCTTTATCGCATGGAGCAAGCGCTCCGGGGCGAAGGCGATGTGGAGTTTCTCAAACATGCTTTTGCCAAGTTGATGCTGAATTTTGGCTGGTGGGTGAATCGCAAAGACCGATTCGGCAAGAACCTGTTTGAGGGCGGGTTCCTGGGACTCGATAACATCAGTGTGTTCGACCGCAGTTCGCCGCTGCCTACTGGCGGCCATCTGGAGCAGGCCGACGGCACTGCGTGGGTTTCATTGTTCTGCCAGAACATGTTTGAGATCGCGGTTGAGCTGGCTGTGAACGAAGATTTCTTTCAAGATCTTGCGGCAAAGTTCGCCGAACACTTCCTGTGGATTGCGCGTTCCATCAACAACACCGGGCCGGATGGCATGTGGGACGAACAGGATGGATTCTACTATGACGTTCTGCGCCTTCCTGATGGTCGTGCCACGCGCCTCAAAGTGCGGTCCATGGTGGGACTGCTGCCTCTCTGCGCCACCACGGTCATTGAACCCTGGCAGCGTGAGCGTGTTCCCCGCGTTACTGAGGTCTTAAGGGAGCGCTTGGCGCACATGCCTGATCTGCGCGACAGCATCCACCCCACCGGGCCTGGGAACTTTGGTTATGGCGGCCGCGGCATAGCAGCGTTGTTAAACCCAGATCGCCTGCGCCGCGTCCTTTCCCGCATGCTCGATGAGAACGAGTTCCTGAGCCCTTACGGGATTCGCGCCTTATCGCGTTACCTCGCCGATCATCCTTATGTGTTCAACGCGGGTGGACAGGAGTTCCGGGTCAGCTATCTTCCCGCCGAATCAGATACAGGAATCTTCGGAGGCAATTCAAACTGGCGCGGTCCGGTATGGATGCCGGTCAACGCATTGATCATTCGAGCGCTGCTGTCGTTCTATCTGTACTATGGCGACAACTTCAAGATTGAGTGTCCCACCGGCTCCGGCCAGCAGATGAATTTGTTCGAAGTAAGCCGCGAGATCTCCAATCGATTGACGCGGATTTTTCTGCGTGACAAAGACGGCAGGCGCCCGGTGTACGGCGGTGCAGAAAAATTCCAGACCGATCCGCAATGGAAAGACAACATTCTCTTCTATGAGTATTTCCACGGAGACAATGGCGCCGGGATCGGCGCAAGCCATCAGACAGGCTGGACCGGGTTAGTCGGAAAACTGATCCAGATTTTCGGCCGGATTGATGCGAAACAAATACTCGCCGGCGGGAAAGCCGGTGCGTTTGCCAGACCAGAGCCGTTAAGGAGAATGCCGGCTGCATAGCGGATTCGGCGAGATAAGGGACGCTTTGCGCAGCTTAACTCGCTGTTAACAGGTGAAAGACGGGGTTGATTGCCATGCAACAGAACATGCGCTTTCGTTGTTTATGGGTGGTCAACCCTGGCCGGCAGCGATTCTAATCTTTTTATAGAAACGGCAGGTACCAATCCTGCAAATACTCGTCTCCCCTCGGGCGAGCATGGTTCTCGCCAAGCATCCGTGCTCGCCCATTCTTTAATCCCGGGGGGAGTGAAAGTGAGAAGCCGGACGGTTCCACTTGAATCCGCAAGTTGTCAGGTGGGGGCACACATTCCTAGCACACCAGTGAGGATAGATCATGAAGAAACATCTTTTAGGGCAGGTTCTTATTCTTTTTTTCATATGCGCATGGGGATTCTCTCAGCCTGAAACACCGAAGTATAACTTCAATATTGGCGGCGGGTTCGGACTGCCTCAGGCCCAGTTCTCCAACATCGTCAATACGGGCGGCACGTTTCAGGTTGGCGGCGGTATCAACTTCGGGCCGATGTTGGGCACCAATCTCGAGTACATGTTTCAAGATCTGCCTCCGAAATCGTCGGTCATAGCTCTAACGGGAGCTCCTGGCGGCAGTGCCCGCAGCAATTCAGTTACGCTGAACTTTCTGGTGCACTCACGTGAAGCTCATAAAGCAGGGGCCTATGGCATCTTCGGCGGCGGCTGGTACCACCGTTCATGGGACCTTACCACGCCCACTCTTTCGATCGGTTCAGTTTGCCTTCCCAGCTACGCGTTTTGGGGCGTAGTGTGCACGAACGGCCTGGTTTCGTCAAACACAACCATTGCCTCTGGCAGCAGCAACGGCGGTGGTTGGAACGCAGGCGCGGGTATTACGTACCGGCTCGGGGAATCGCACATTAAGTTCTATACCGAAGCGCGCTACCACGCCGCCTATCAGCACCTCATCACAACGCGCATCATTCCGATCACGTTCGGAATACGCTGGTGATACCCGGCGGGTGGCCTATGAATGGGATGCATGCCCGGCTGGCACTTCTCCTGGTGGTGGTGTTCAGCGCGTCCCTTGCCTGGACGCAAAAGGTAAAAGTCGGGTATGACAAGTCAGCCGACTTCGGGCAATTCAAAACCTACGCCTGGATACCGCGTGAGTTACCCGCAACCATGCCCCTGCTTGCCACCAAGATTCAATTGGACGTTGACTACGAGCTGGAACAAAAAGGTCTCCGCAAAGTAGAAAGCAATCCGGATTTGTTGGTCACCTACCAGGGTGGGGTCAATGCGAACAGCGCTGTAGCCGCGCATGATCCCGGATTTGCCGCCACGGGAGGAATTCCTCCACCGGATTCCACGATGTGGGGCGGTTCGCTGTCGGCTCCGGAAACACAACAGCAGGTGCAAGGCACTCTTGTCATCGATCTGGTCGACGCCAAACGAAAACAGCTGGTGTGGAGCGGCCGCGCCAAATCCAAGCTGGACTACGACAAGCAGTCGAAGATGTTCGATCAGGTCAGCAAGGCGATCACGGAAATCTTCAAGAAGTATCCTCCTGAAAAGGAAAAGTAGATTTCGCAACCCCGGCCAGTTCTCCAGCGCTCTAAACCGCTGTAAACCCCACCGCAGCGCCCGTTGTGCCGCATTTGAATCACGGGACCCGCTCGGAACTGCTTGAACCAGCGTTAATCCGGTGAATGCCGATTGATTCGCGTGCAAGCAATCAGCCGAACCCTGCTGTTTCCCGGCTGCGGTGGCGGCTGCTCATGTCTCTAAACCATCTAGCCAAAAGCTATGCAGCCATGGATCGCAAAAGCTGCAAGGAATGAAGAACGGAGGTTAGACCCAATGAGACTTAGAGTATTGATCTGTCTGATGTCTTTCTTTGCCCTGGCCCTGGCCAGCACAGCTCAGCAACCCGCCCAATCAACCGACCAGAGTCAATCGTCGGCTCAGCCAGCCCAAGCAGCCGGCCAGAGTAAGTCATCCGCTCAGCCTACCGCGAAAACCACAGGCAAGTCAGCCAGCGGTCAAAGGACCGTGACCGGATGCGTAGCTCGCGAGGGAGAAGGCTTCGTGCTGAAGACTGACGAGGGAACCTACGAGTTCGACACGGCGCGCGATCTCTCGCCCTGGGTGGGAAAAAAGGTTCAGCTGACGGGCCGCTGGACTGCGACGGGTGTCACCACCACAGCCCCTGTCAAGAATGCAGCAGCAGAGTCAACTCAGAAAACAAACGATGAAAAGAAAGCCGGTACCCCCAAGGCCTTTGCAGGTGATCTCCACCTGCACATTAACGGCGTGGTAGTTGGAGATTGCGAAGCGAAATAGCCGGACCACATTGAAATAGGCGCGTTCGCCAGTGGGGCGACGCGCCTCAAAATGAGAAGCAGCTTTCCTCTGGGCACAGAACCTCGCTTGAGCACGTACGCGAAACCGTCCCATTCCTTTAGCCCAACACTTTTCCCAACCGGAACAGAATCACAAGGAGATGATCACGTGAGCCACCTGATTGCATTGATCAACGACCAATATAAGGGCGATGAGGCGCGCGCCACACTTCATCACATGGTGCGTGAGGGTCTGCTGCAGATTGAAGACTGCGTGCTGGTCACCAGGAACCTTGATGGGAAGGCGAGCGTCTCAGCAGAGAGCAGGGGCGGTGGCACAGCGCAGAGAGCAGGTCATCTACTCGGCTTGGTGACCGCAGCAGTGACCGGGATGTTTCCTTTCCCGATATCAGGGACGCTCGGCGGCCGGCTGGTGGGCAAGCTGATGGACCATGGCGTTACCAGCAGGTTCGTCAAGACCGTAAAGACTCAGTTGACGCCGGGAAGCTCCGCCCTGATCGTGCTAGGCGAATCTGATCCAGAAAGGCGGCAAAAAATCTCCGAGCGGCTTCAGGGTCTTGGCGCCAGAGTAGCGGAATCCGACTTGCCGCTCGAACTTCGAGAGGGAATTGAGAAGGACCTCGAAGGCCAGAGAGCGGCTTGAGCCGTATTTACCGGTCGCGACCATTCTTTCATTTGATTCAACCGGGCTGACGCAAACGCAGCGCTACCCCGCTTCCTGTCGAGTGCCCGCCATCCAATCCAGACAGGGCCGGGCAGAGTCATGTGCTGCCAAGCCTGGGAGTGGATGGTATGGCAAACCCTGCGCCGCTGGTCTGGGCCGTTCGTCATAATTCGCGGTTTGTTGCCATGACCTGCCCAAAGGAGCCAGAAGTTATGTTCAGATTGGGAATTCTTGTATCGGTGATTTCGCTGGGCTTGATGCTCACCGCCCAGGAAGTAAAGACAGACTACGACCACGGATTCAATTTCTCGCAACTCCATACGTTCGCAGTCAAGATTGGAACGTCGTGGGGTAATCCGCTGACCGAGAACCGTGTCAAGGAAACTGTATCAAACGCATTGGTCAAAAAGGGCTGGACTCAGGCTGATGAAGCGTCGGCTGACGCTCTGGTTGTGATCCATGGCGCAAGCCAGACCAAGAAGTCGCTCGATACCTTCTACAGCGGAGGAGCTTGGGGCGGCTGGGGTTGGGGAGGGGCGCCTGGCATGGCCACCACCAATGTCACCGAATACCAGGTTGGTACGATGGTGGTCGATATTTTTGACGCCAAGGACAAGAAGCTTGTCTTCCGGGGTGTAGGACAGGATGAACTTTCCGACAAGCCGGAAAAGAACCAAAAGAAGATCCAAAAGGCCACGGAAAAAATGTTCAAGAATTTCCCTCCGCAATCTAAAGAGGAAAAGTAGGGCTAAGTCACATCCGCTGCCCCGGATGGCTTGCAAGGGGCTGAATGATGAAAAGAAAATTCGCGACTCTGAGCTTTCTGGTGCTGTCTTGTGTGCTCGTTTCAGCGCAAGACGTAAACACTGCGCACGATCACGATTTCAATTTCTCCCAATTCCGTACCTTCGCCGTGAAGCTCGGAACCTCCTGGGGAGATCCTTCGGCCGAGGCCGCAGCCAAACAATCGATCACCAGGAAGCTGGAAGAAAAAGGATGGCGGCAAGTTGATCCAGCGGAGTGTGACGCCCTGGTAGTCGTTCATGGCTCGCAACAGAAGGAAACCATACGAGGGTTCTATGACGACTCGCCGGGTTTTGGCTGGCACAACGTTGGTGCGCCGGGGTTGGCAGACACCACTGAGTACGACTACAAACCGGGTACCTTGATGGTGGACATTTTCGACGCAAAGACAAAACACGCCGTCTTTCGAGGTGTGGCAAAAAACGAATTGACGGGCAATGCAGGGAATGAGGCGCACAGCATCGACAAAGCCATCAAAAAGATGCTCAAAGGCCTGCCGTCCGTCAAGAATAATGAAAACAAAACCGGCAAACAGGGATGATTGGGCTTCGTCATTTCGCATGCCGCAATCCGGGTGTTGCCACTCGCACGCAAAAGGCGGTGCGAAAATCAGTGTTGCTATTGTTGATGCTATTACTCATGAGTGTGTGCCTGTTGGCTCAGACGCCCTCAACCCCTCAACCTCCGGAACGAATTGCTCCTGCGGGATACAGCAGCAACGTGGCTTCAACGCTTCAGGTGTATGCATCCCCGAAGAATAATCAATCCCCGGAGCAACAACTCAAAGATGAAACGGAATGTTACAAGTGGGCGCGCGGCCAGAGCGCTCTCCCGGAGCAGGAGAATGATGTCAGCAAGGCGGCCGTTGGCGCCTCGGAGAAAGCTCCGATCCCAGTCACGGAGAATGTGAGGCGCGCCTATTCCGTTTGCATGCAATCTCACAACTACACCATTCAGTAGTCCCGAGGACAAACAGCAATGGCCCATCACTCCGTCACCACCAAAGCTCCTTCGCGTTCCAGGGTTCATCCTCTGCACAAAGATATGGTCTGGATTCCGGGCGGCACGTTCTTGATGGGATCAAACCATCACTATCCGGAGGAAGCGCCGGCGCATCTGATGACCGTGAGCGGCTTTTGGATGGACCAGTGTTCGGTCACAAATGCTCAGTTTGACGCGTTTGTTGAATCCACCGGGTATGTGACCATCGCCGAACGGGTGCCCGATGCCTCTCTTTACCCCGGAGCCCTTCCGAAGATGCTGGTGCCTGGGTCTGTTGTTTTCAAGCAGCCGTCTCACCAGGTTGATCTTCGCAATCACTACAACTGGTGGGGTTGGCTGCCCGGAGCGGACTGGCGCCACCCGGAAGGTCCGGAGAGTTCTCTCGCAGGACGTGAAGACCATCCCGTTGTCCACGTAGCGTTTGAAGACATTGAAGCTTATGCACATTGGACTGAAAAAGAAATACCGAATGAAGCCGAGTGGGAATTCGCCGCGCGCGGAGGCCTGGAAGGAGCAGTCTATTCCTGGGGCAATGAATTTGCGCCTGACGGCAAGATGATGGCCAACATCTGGCAAGGAGAATTTCCCTTGCTGAACCTGATGCTCGACGGCTTTGAGCGGACCTCTCCGGTTGCCTCCTTTCCCGCCAATGGCTACGGTCTTTATGACATGGCGGGGAATGTATGGGAATGGACGAGCGATTGGTTTGGACCGCATCAAAAAGTGGCTGGTTCCTGCTGCTCAGGCCGGCCCAAGGGTGATCCCCGGGAGAAAAGCTACGATCCGCAAACACCGAAAATTCAGATCCCCAGAAAAGTGTTGAAGGGCGGTTCGTTTTTGTGTGCCGCCAACTATTGCTTCCGCTATCGGCCGGCAGCCAGGATTCCTCAGCAAGTCGACACAGGAACATGTCATCAAGGTTTTCGCTGCATTGTGCGGCCTGAATTGCACGAGCTCAACTGAGGAGGCATGTGCAACCACTGCGTCTGGGAGAGTCCGCAGCGTCGAAAGAGGTGTTCGAGCAGCCGCCGGCCTTGGCGGCGCGCTTGAAAGCAAACGCTGATCGCTTGCAGCGCGAATTCATTGTGATCTGGTTCATTCTTCGCCGGCCGGGATCACCCTGGTATGCCCGGATGATCGCCGGCTGTGTCGCGGCCTACGTCTTAAGCCCGGTGCAGATTATTCCCAGCTTCATCCCCGTCATCGGATTTATGGACGACGCGCTCGTTCTTTACGCTGGCTTGGCGTTGATTCGCGGACTTACTCCGAAAAACGTGCTGCAGGATGCCTGCGACCGCGCCGAAGCGGCTATGAAGCGACGAGGAGAGAACATCCGGCCATTTGCCGTGCGTACGACCGCTGTGGTTGTCGCTGGCCTTTGGCTGGCCCTTACGATATGCCTGTTTTTCGTCCTGCGGAGATGAACGTGTGGGGGCACTCATACTGCGCGACGCGTGCTGAGGAAGCATGGAAGAAGTTTTTCGATCGGTCGCCGCATGGATCGCCCTGGGGATTGAGGCGGCAGCCGCTCTCCTGATCATGGTCGGCGCGTGCGAAGCCTTTTACACGATGTTTGCCCGGTTTTTTTCGCATCAGCTTTCCGTGGGCACGCGTAAAGAGGTGCTGGTTCGATTTGGCGTGTGGCTGCTGCTGGGCCTGGAATTTGAGCTCGCCGCCGACATCATCCGCACGGCCATTTCTCCCAGCTGGAACGATATTGGACAGCTCGCTGCCATCGCTACCATACGCACGGTACTCAATCACTTCCTGGAAAAGGATCTTGAAAAGTACGGAGAGAGCACCGACGTGATCGCAACGGCTCCGCCGGCGAGGCGGGCGGCGTAGAAAAGAGAACCCATGAAGCCCATCGAATTTCCACGAATTTTGTCACGGACGGGAAACAAGCCGGCGGGCGCGACCGGCAGCTCCGCGTCGCAAGCGCATGTCTCCGAGCATTTGGCTAATGAACGGACTTATCTCGCGTACCTGCGCACGGCAGTGTCGCTGATCAGCTTTGGCATCACGATCAACCGCTTCAGCCTCTTTCTGATTCAGTCCAAGGAAGTTACCGAGAGGGCGCTTACACACTTCAACCTGCTCGGGCTCAGTCGGGTTGGATTCGGTATGGTAATCTTCGGCCTTCTGTTAATGCTGTGGGCCGGCATCCATTCAACCCAGGTCAGCCAGGAAATTGACCGGGGCGATTACCGCCCAAACCGACGGGCTGCATGGATCATCACGCTGGGCGTGCTGCTGGCCGGAGGAATCAGCCTGATCTGGATTTTTCCTCATTAGCACCGGATTTATCCAGGGACTCAATCTCCATGGTGCTGGCTTGCTCTGGCGTCAAAAGGTCTCAGGGTAAAGCGCGGCACGAATTGACTCTCGCGCAACGGGCGGAAAGAATTCTTGATAGGGCTTATCGACCCGTTCTTCCAGGAATGTTCAGAGTGGCCCGATCTTGGTTCGATAAGCCCTGCAACAAAGCTGGTTCTTGCAGTACGGCCTCCGCCTGAGCGCGACCAAACACATGATCGGGCTTGTGGAAATCCATTCATAGCCGTCCTATCGCAGCCGTTCCAAAATGGTCCTGGAGTGAATCGCGCTCAAAATCCTGGTGGACCAGATGTGATGGTAAGAAAAAAATTACTTTGCTCATGCGCATGCGAGAAGTAGCGCTTGTGTTCCACAATGGCAGCGCTACATCAATATTCCCGCCACTTTACTAAATGGACCGGATTCCGGCATTTGATTCCTGAAGCCTAGAATCCGTGCATGAGTTCACCAGCCACATGCAGGAAAAGAATCGCAGAGTCTGGATTGCCCGTATCCGGCCCCGCGATTGCGGGTAACGATGATATTGAATTGAGCAGTTACAGATGGCAACAGATTCCGCTGGGCATTTTGCATGTGAACAGCGAATGGGAAATTCTTGAGTATCGGGATCGCGATGAATTAAGCGATGATTCCTTCTTTACAAACGCTCCGGGAAAGCATCTGTTCTCGATCGCTCCCTGGATACGTCAACCGGACTTTGTAGCAAGCATAAATGAAGCTATCCACTCGGGGGCCGCGACTTCCCATTTTGATTTCAAGGTCTCAGTGAAAAGCGCCGAGCACGATATCCATGTAAATATTTTCACCCTGGGCGACACGACCGTCTGGCTGTTTATCAGTGACAAGAGCCTGCCCATCTGAGCCACCTTAGAAGCAGCCCATTTCTAGCCCGCCTAAAATACACACTTTGCCTGATTCCTGATGGGGTGCGCCTCCTGTTAGGAGTCTTTAGTACCGCTTGGGACTGTGTTTTGTGCCCAGTTGGCTTCTTACGCCTATTGGATTAATGTTACTTAGACCCGCGGCGCGTGATGCATTAGAAAAAACTTAATAGTGACTGCAAGTGCCACTGCGTTATTGTCTTGTCGAAAAAAAGGAGACCGTGAGTGGTTCGCATCCTTGTAGCGGATGATCATGAAGTTGTCCGAAAAGGGTTGATGGCATTGCTTGGACAAAGGCCGGATTGGCAAGTTTGCGGCGAGGCAACGAACGGAAGAGAAGCGGTCAAGCTTGCTCTTAAATTCCGGCCGAACGTCGCCATCATTGATCTCAGCATGCCCGAGCTAAACGGTCTGGAAGCCACCCGGCAGATACGGCATGACGTGCCCGAAACCGAAGTGCTCGTGTTCTCAATGTACGAAAATGAGCAGTTCGTACGCGATCTCCTGGCAGCGGGCGCTCGCGGCTATGTGCTTAAATCCGACGTTTCAACGCAGCTCATTACCGCGATTGAGACTGTCGCTCGCCACAAGCCGTTTTTCACCTCGGACGTCGCGGAAAAAGTTCTTGAAGGTTTTCTCAAACTTGGGGATTTGGCGCACGAAGAAGCAGGAGGCCACGGCATTCTGACCGCGCGGGAGCGGGAAATCGTTCAGTTGCTGGCGGAATCCAAGAGTAATAAAGAGGTCTCACTGCTTTTAGGCATTAGTGTGAAGACAGTACAGACACACCGGGCAACTATCATGCGGAAACTGGGAATCAATTCAATCGTAGATCTGGTGCACTACGCAATCCGCAACAATCTGGTGACTCCGTGAATCTGTTCGGCGCTAATAGACAAGCAGGGTTGAACAGCGCGCGCAGGCGCGTTCTTTTTTTGCGAATAGGTGATTGTAAGGGGCCCTAAAGCGCAAAATCTTAATGCGTTGGCCGGCTGACAGAGTATTTTTGAGCCCTATCGGGTTCTTAAGAAGAACATTTGTGCCGAAAGTTGACTTTATGGTCCGGAAAGACGTGATGACACAGCCCGGACACGCGCAGGGGGGGCGCGCCGTACCCGACTACTCTCGAAGCGCCAGAGACCACGCGGACATCGACGGCTTGGCGGAAACAGAACCATTGAGCTTGTCTGCGATTCTGAAAATGCTCGTATTTGCTGTCGCGATTCTCCTGGCCTACCGCTTTGGTAGTCCCCCGATTCTCGAATCGCCGGGTGTACTGTCCCTGCCCGTTTCAGTGCTCCTTTGCGCGCTTCTCCTGGTCCCGTTACGCCGCTGGTGGATTTATTTGGCCATCGCGGCGCTCATGTGCCTGCTGGTGGACCAGTGGAAGGGCAACGGATGGACGCTCCCGGCCATATTTCCCTACGATGCCTTTCAAGCAACCATCTCCGCGTATGCGCTCCGCCGTTTCGCTCGTGGACGCTTCCAGATGGACGGCATAACCCAGTTCGGCGCATTCTGCTTGATTGCCGTAGTTGCGGCTCCGGCGCTCGCGGGTTTGGGGTGGGCATTCGCCAGTTACAACGGCAACGGGCATTTTCTGCAATTGTGGGTTGATAAATTTCTTTGTCGAAGCGTAAGCGCAGTTGTGGTCACTCCGGCCATTTTTTGCTGGACGACGTTGCATCGTAGAGGGACCTTCGATTCGGCCAAGAAGTTTATCGAAGCGGTGGTCTTGCTGGGAGGGCTGTTTGCGGCATCCTTCATGGCTTTTGGCCGGACAGAAGCTGATCCAGGTCAAACCGTAGCGGTCCTCTACGCACCATTCCCATTTCTTTTGTGGCTGGCACTTCGCTTCGGGCTTACAGGCGCATCCACAGGAATATCGCTCGTGGGAGTGCTGGCCATGTTAAGCGCTTTACACGGGCGAGGACCTTTCCTGGCTGATTCGCCACACGACAACGTGATGGGAATGCGTCTCTTTCTGATGGTGATTTCTGTGCCTTTGCTCCTGCTTGCCATTTTGTTTGAAGAGCGGCGCAGGGCAGAAAACGAATTGCATATCAGTTACCAGCAGATTCGCAGGCTGAGCGCCAGCCTCCTAAATGCGCACGACGACGAAAGGCGCCGGGTCGCCCGCGAGCTGCACGATGAAGTCTGCCAGGAGATGACGGCCGTCATCATGTCGATTGACGGCCTCAAACAGCAATCGCCGACGAACTCCGACATGCAAACCGACCTCACCTCACTCGGATGGACCGTCTCGCGCCTTTCCAAGCGAATCCATGGCCTTTCGCGCCAACTCCATCCGTCGCTGGTGGAATACATGGGCCTGTCCGGCGCGCTGACGTTGCTCTGCCGGGAAAGCGAAGCCCTCTACCCCATTCAGGTGACCTTTACCGATTGCAAACTGGCTTCCGGCCTCTCCCTGGACTGTTCCGTGTGTCTCTTCATGGTCGCGCAGGAAGGGCTGCGCAATGCCATGCGTCACTCGCACTGCAACGTTGCCATGGTTGAGCTTACGAATAATGAAAATCATGTCCAGCTCTACGTTAGAGATTCCGGTCGGGGATTCAACGTGAACGATCCCAAACGCAAAAGAGGATTGGGTTTTGTCCAGATGGAAGAAAGAGTGCGCGGGTTGAAGGGAAACATTCGCATTCGCAGCGCGCCCGGAAAAGGGACGGAAATCATGGTGGAGATGCCGCTGGCGAAAAGCGATCTGCAAGACACTGCCCTGCGGGAGCAGGAGACTCCCACGTGTAAAGACTAAGGATCGCCGGCTGCGGAATGCCGTTTTGCAACGGCCGCCTTGCGGACGGCCGGAGCGAGTTCCTCAATTACTTTGGCTTTGTTCACAAAGCCCTGCGCCCCGGCAGCAAAGCCCACCTTTGCCAGTTCAGGATCGTCGTAAGCAGTGACCAGAACAACCCCTGCACGGGCGCCGGACCGGCGCAGCGATTTGGTTACTTCCAATCCGTTCATTGGGGACATTGCGAGATCAAGAACAATGACGTCCGGATCAAGGCGAGCTACAACATCGAGAGCGGCAACTCCGGAGTTAACCGAGGCGACGACCTCGAATTCCGTGCGCAGTGTTGTCACCAACCATCCCAGCATTGCGGGATGATCGTCAGCAACAGCTACTCGCAGTTTTGCGTTCACTTGGCTCCACTCGGTCGGCACTCAGCATACCGCCGCTCCGTCGGTAAAAAACCCATGTTGCAATTGTGAGTAAGAAGTTAGATGTGAGAAGCGGAATTTGCGTTATCCGCCGCGTTAAAACTGCATCTGTTCCTTGCAGATTCCGGGTTCAGGCGCACCGGATGCAACCTGGGTCTACGTCTCAACCGGGCAGGCAGTATGCTATTTGAACCAGCCTGAAAGGTCACGAACAAAGCGCCGAAGCCAAGCGAAAAGTGATTAAGAAAGCTCTCATCTGTAGCGCAGAGAACGGGCGCAATAGCGACTCATTGCAATCTTTTCAGCGATATAAAGTGCTTTGTGGTCAGCCGGAGTTTTTTCAGGGACAGCGCGATGGTAATTTTTCGGCTTTCGTGGCGGCAGGATATGGCGGAGCATGAAGGTGTCCATTGGGCGCCCCTGCGTTTCAAAGCTGATTGGAGACGCTTTGACGACAAAAGGAGAAGGTTTTTATGGGAGCAATTATCGGATGGATCATATTTGGCTTGATCGCTGGCGGCATCGCGAAGCTGTTGATGCCGGGAAAGGACCCAGGTGGCTTCTTCATGACCGCTGTTCTGGGCATTGCTGGGGCCCTGGTGGGAGGATTTATTGGTCGTGTGTTGTGGGGCAGCTCTGGAGTCGATAGCTGGAGCATCGGAAGCTTTGCTCTGGCCATTTGCGGTTCGATTCTACTGTTGCTGATCTACAGGATGGTTGTGGGTCGCCGAGGCGTCACACCGGCAAGCAAAGTCGGTAATCGCGATAAGTGGGCAGCTTAGGAAAACTCTGGCGATGGTCTAAAAAATCCGAGTCCCCATGCGAGCAGCTTGCGCTCAGCAAGGGCCCTTCACCACGTGATCCGGATTTGGAGAGGTGTGAGAGTGCCCGCATGGCCTGGCACTCTGGCAGAATCCTTGTTCAACCGGTGGCTTTAGCTCGCCTTGGGGACAGTTCCTGCTGCCTTCTGATCTGAGGTGGGTTCTCGGGGATCTCAATCATGATTTCAGTGCCTTGTTTGGCGCTGGTGGTCAGGTGAAATGTCCCTCCCAGGATTCGGGTACGCTCCTGCATGCTGATCATTCCCAGGCTGTTTTTGGCGCGGGCAACCGTGGGATCAAATCCAACTCCGAAATCACGGATCGCCAGGCGGATTGAGCCTTGCGAAGAGGAAAGGCTGATGGCTACGCGTTTGGAATGGGCATGACGCCGGATATTTTGCAGAGCTTCCTGCAGAATGCGGTACAGGCCCAAAGAACCTTCTTTATTCTGCAGTTGCAGCCCTTTTTCAATCGCGAGCTCAATACGCATGTTCTCGCGCCGGCGAAACTCTTCGCAAAGCGCGCGCACAGCGGAGACAAATCCGGCGTGTTCCAAGACGGCCGGATGCAACTCATGGGACAGCTCCCGGATCCCATCCGCCAGCTCGACTGTGTATTTCTTGAGCCGGACCAGCTCTCGGTCAAGATCCTGCGAGGCCCTGCCACTGCCGGTCTGCCACTGCTGTACGGACGTTTGTAATGCCGCAATCGCCAGGGCCAGCGAGACCGCATGCTGGCCGACACCATCATGCAGTTCACGCGCGATCCGCGACCGCTCTTCTTCCTGCGCATTGATCAGCCGAGCTGCCAGTGTTTCCACTTCCTCGTTTGCCTTCAGCAAGGCGGCTTCTCCCTGCTTGCGCTGTGTAATATTCTGGAGAATTCCAGCCGTGTAGAGCGGCTTTCCCGCTTTGTCGCGAGTCATGGTCACGTCGACCTGGACCCAAACGGTTTCACCGGTTTTGCGAATGATCCGTTTCTCGTTCTTGTAGGAGAGAATTTCTCCACGAACCAGTTTGTTAAACTTCTCGTCGACGATCCGATCCTCAGGATGTGTGTAATCACTGAACCGCATACGAAGCAACTCACCGCGGGAGTATCCGGTGATCTTGCAAATAGCGTCGTTGACGCGGATGAACCTGCCGGCGGGATCGACCTGGGCGGCTCCAACACTGGCCTTCTCAAAAAAGGCGCGATTCTGTTGATTGCCTGCTTCAAACGCATGCTGGGTATTCTTCCGTTCGATGAAGCGAGCAAGCTCGGCGCCAACGCTCTTCATGACGTTCAAAAGCGTCCTGCCGGGGCGCTCGCTTTCTGTCAATCCGAATTCGATCGATCCGGCGGCTCTACCGCCGATAACAATAGGGATCGCGATTACAGCCCGAATTCCAGGTTCGCCGCGAGTTTTGGCGGAGCGAGGGGAATTCACAGCCTCGGTATCGAGTGCTGACCAGAGCGCTTGTTTTTGACGCAAAGAACTTTCAGACGCCTCAGTAAAACGATTTAGCAATTCGGTCATCTCAGAGTGTTTGTGTTCCGATTCACTGAAATGCCAGGCTTCCGCCAGCGTGTGGGGTTGGCGTGACGCAGAGTCTTTGAATCTCGCATGGCCGATCGGCCATTTCATAGACCCGCAAACATGACGCAGGCATTCCTGCACAGTGTTCTTGATACCGGTAGAGTTATGAATGGACTTTGATACATTCAACAGGAGCCTGACATACAGAGACTCCAGTTTTGCCGTTTTAAGGCCCCGCTTGTATTCCGTGATGTCCAGCGCGGACCCAACGTAGCCGCGAAAGCCTTCTGAAGAATAAAATGGCGCGCCGCAATCGATAATCCATTGGTACTGTCCGCTCGCGTTCCGAAGCCGGTATTCAAGTTCAAAAGGGCTGCGCGTGGCAAAGGCTTTCAGGAATCTTTTTTTGACGCCGGCGCGGTCCTCAGGATGCACGCTTTCAAGCCAACCGTCGCCCAGTTCTTCCTGTATGGGACGCCCGGTATGAGCGAGCCATCTCTTGTTCACGTAGGTGCATTTAGCCGATTCGTTACAGATCCAGATGAAAATCGGCGCATTCTCGGCCATCAGTCGGAAACGATCGTCATTTGCCTCAATCTCAGTCCACGCAAGCTTGGCTTCGGTGATGTCACTATGAACGATCACTGCGCCTCCCCCGGGCGAACACAGGGAGTACACAGACATGGCAAACCAACGCGACTCGTCAGGCGTATGAAGCGCATACTCCTGGCGGAAGACCTTCTTTTTGCCTGAGAGGACGCTGCCGATGCCTTCCAACGTGGGTGCAGCCCTTTTTTCCCGGCGAAGCAGGGCGGCGCGGCAAACCTCCATGTAGTTTGTTCCTACGGAAAGTCGCTTGGTGTCCGGCGCCCCGTTTTCCAGGGCAAACTTGTTCCACGCTTCATTGACCGCGATGATCGTGCCCTCGCGGTCAAGCACGGCAATGTGATCCGTGAGAGAATTCAGAACAGCAAAGCCCAATTCACCGTCAAAATGCAGGTAATCAATAAATGACGGTGTCTTTACGCGTTTCGCGGATGACCGGTCCGTGAACATCTTTACACCCCAGAATCTTTATGAAAATCTTTGCAAACCTTTAATTCTTGAATGGGCTAGTGATGGTTATTACTGCTGGTCGATCATCAACTTCCTGAATAGTATTGTTTCACGATCTCGGCCACTTTGCCACGGATTGGCATAAGAAACGACAAAATTACTTTAAGGAACAGACCGTTTCGGGAATGGAGATATAGCAATAAAAAATCGCTTAATTCCTCGATTTTTCAATGGTCCAAGCAAGTTCTGTTGCAGAACCGGTGGTTTGTCAATTTCTGTGTTTTGCTTGTGACGGCGCAGGTTTTGCAGCCGCAATCGTAATTCGGTGGTCTGAAATGATGAAAAATGCCTGGGGGAGGATTCGCCCCCGCTGCGCGGCTCAGCCGCAAACGGCGAGTTACTGGCTTTCGCGCGCAAACTCACGCCAACGGAGTGGTGGAGCAACAGTGGAGCAGCTTGCTCTCCAGCGGTACCCAAAAACTCTCAGACTCTCTGCTTCTTTCCGTGGCCACGAGTAACATCATTGTGCCATCGTGTTCGGGAACGTCGGGTATGCGATAAACCACGGGAAAAGCAAATTGATCGAGGAGGCCGCTGGGACCATAGTGAACTACAGTGACCGTATCATCGTGGGAAACGAGGGAGTAATACGTGTCAGGCACTGCTTGCGACTGCAGGATCTGATGCAACATGCTGATGCTGACCATATAACAGAGTTCCATAGTGGCGGAATTCCTTCCTGGCTGAAAGCCCCCGAAAGTCCACATCCAAAAACCGGGCACCCTCTGAGATAGTGCTCCGTCGAACTCATCCGTTTCGGAGACTTCTCATTTCTCTTTACTAAGGGTTTTACGGCCGGCAGATTACGCTTTCATTGGAGCTTCATTAAAAGAATTAATTTAACGGGGGTGTTTTGAGGACTTTGCGCATGCTTTTGAATCAACAAGTTAGAGGTCAATGATTTGCACGATACCGCTCTCTGGGGAGACACAAAGTCACCATCCTGACATTGCCCTCCGCAGATCCACCAGGAAACTCAGCTTCCAGCGTTGGCAGTGATCTGATTGCGCAAATCCCAAAGGTCCTTGTAGGCCACGTGTTGCATTCTTTGTTGCAGGACCTCGACGGGTGTTCCCATCGTGCCGACGACTCCGGCGCCGATGATCCGCTGTGCCAGCTTCAGGTGATGGAACCGGAACAGTTGCATGCGCTCGTCAAAATCGACCATTCGTTCGGCGACATCATGGAGCGCAAAAAATTCGTCATGCCGCCGGTAGATATCGTCTGCCGTCAGGCCTTTATTTGCGAGTTGCTCCTGAAAGGCATCGCCAATGCGCGGGGCAATATGCAAGAGGGAAAGGAATCCCGGTGAATCCAACCCGCTGCCATGTCCCAGGCCGGAGCGGATGATGTGATAGTCGTACGGAGTGATGGTCTCAAGAATATGCAGCAGCGAAATCGGGTACTCCAGCATGGCATTGGCACGTCGTATGAGCCGGGCAGAGTTGGGATAGTTGCCTTCAGTCAGTGATACACGGGCTCGCTCCAGTTCCCAGCTGGCGCCTTTCATCAGCAACTCTGAGGATTGGTGCACTACCTGAAATGTCAGTTCGTCAGGATGCGAGAGTTCCTCGGTTGCTGTCTGCAGCGAAAGCAGGTCATCGGTACGGAGATAGCGTTCATAGTCAGTGGCGCCCTTGCCTTCAAGGACAGGCTTGTGAAACTCATTAGGCATGGATCGTTTGGCTCCCTCGGCTGTTGAAGCACCTGCACTCGTGATTGGCGGCAACGGACTGTCCGTCGCGCCATTCACGCACATTACTACCATGATATCAAGTTGAGCAGCGTGGGAAGTCTTATGGGTCGGAACGCCTCAGGACGCCAAGCACGATGCCAGCCAGCGAGGCGAGCACCAGAGCTGAGCCGGCGATGGCTACCGCTCTCGGAAAAGGACCATTGCTCCAGATTTCCATCAGCACGCCGAGAGGGAAGAGTACGCAGCCCAGAATTAAGCACGACGCCAGGAGCCGCTTCGATTTTTCTGAGATCGAGATTTGATCGGCGGCAAGGGCCAGAACAATGAGCAGCATTGAAAGCCCGAGCCAGTGTCCGTGCACATCGACCTGGCGATCGTAGTTGTATTTTGCCTGCCGGTATTGAAGTAGAGCTTTCTCCGCGTCCGTTGGATTTCTTTGGGCCGCGGCCTGAAATCCCGAAGTGAGCGACATGCCGATGTCATCAAGCGCCTGATGTTCGGCAAACACTGCATACCAAAGCCCGTAACTCATGCTCAGTATGGCAAGCGCGATACCGCCGAATAGAAGGAGTTGCCGCGTGCTCATGAGTGGGATCCTTTTGCGATGGAGTCAATGTTGCCGGTATAACGCAGAATGCCGATCCACATGGCCAGCAACGCCACGATCACGAGCAGCCCTCCGATATCGGCGACTCCGCCGGCAATCAGCCCGAACCGCATCTCCAACAGCACACAGACCGGAAGAAGCAGAGACCCCAGGAGCATGGTTGCTGCCCAGCGCCGCTTCCACACTTCAGCAAGTTGAACGTAGGGCTGAAAAAATGCCACCAGCATCGCGAGCAGTCCAAATTCAATCACATGCGCGTGCGCGGCGATCTTGACTGCTTTATCTCCCTGCAGCTGCCCATAGTCAGCCAGAGCCTGATTGATTTTCGATGAATCTTGCGCGGCAGCGCCCGAGCTCATCTCCGAAAGAATTGTGTAGTCTGCTGCTTCGTGCTTGTAAAGATCCACGCCCGCGTAGTACGAGCCATGAAGAATGCCCAAAAGAACCAGCGTGAGGCCGCCTGCCAGCAGCCAGCGCGCGGGCGTGCTTCGATCACGGAGAAGCTGGTCCGACAGGGCAGGCCGATTCGCGCGAAAATGCCGGATAATGCCAGCCAGATAAGCTATGGTCACAAGCAGCACCAACAAGCCGCCAAGATCGGCAAAGATGCTGGCCCAGCCGATAGCCTGCAACGGGCTGTACCCCAGTCCAACGTAGTGAATCAAAAAAACACCCACGGGCAACAGAACTCCACCGAATATAAAGAGCCAGGCTAAACGGCGCCCGGCGCTTTCAGAGAGGCTGACCCAGGGCTGAACCAGCGCCAGCAGCAGCGCAAGGTAGCCAAACGCAATCAGGTGAACGTGCGCGTCCACCTTGGTGCCGCGGTTTTCCAGAAAGTCTCCAGTGCTCTTGAAGTGTTCGGCAACCGCAGCGCTGTCGCCCGCTTGCGCCGCCTGAGCAGCAGCAGCCAGACCCGCGCCGACGCGGGCGGCATTCTGGTGCAGAACAAAGACGGCAAAAATATCGCCAAAAACCATTCCCACCAGGATCATCCCGATCCCGGCGAGCGTAAGCAGCCGGCGCGGGCTGAGCGGGGCAAAGCCCACAGTCACGGCCATCGACGATTCGGGTGTGGACATAAGGGTCAACCTTGAATGAAAATGCTCTTGCCCGCTGCACGCGCAAGCCCCGAAAAACTCTCTGTCTTGAAGCGAACGGTAGAGTGTAAAGTCGGATACTTTAGGTGTCAAATATATTGGCTGCGGCCACGAAGGCATGTTGTTCTCAATCGCCAGCCGCCGCGGCCGGAACTTGAGCGATTCCGAGGACTTGAGCATTGTCTAAATCCAAATTAGGTCCGGCGCAGGGATCCGCCGGCCAATCCCCCTCCGTCGGCGCGCATGCCGATACCTTCGCCAGGGACCACTTGCCTCCAAAAGAGCTTTGGCCGGTCATCAGGACCCACGGCATGGCTGAACTGGAATATCCTGCTCGTCTCAACGCGGCGGTGGAATTACTGGATCGCCACGTGGAAGCGGGTGCCGGGGCACGAGCCTGCGTGCGTACGGATGACGGCGTCTGGAATTATCAGCAATTGCTGGAGCACGCGAACCGGTTGGCAAATCTCCTGGTGAGCCGCGGACTGCGGCCAGGAGAGCGCGTTCTATTGCGTGACGCCAATACTCCCATGCTGGCGGCCTGCTGGTTTGCTGTGCTCAAGGCCGGAGGCATTGCAGTAACGACCATGCCTCTTCTACGCGCGCAGGAATTGACCGCGGTTGCCGTTAAAGCCAGGATCAAATATGCGCTCTGTAGCGCCGAACACGCCGCCGAACTGAATGAAGCAAAACGATCGGCGCCGGTGCTCGAAAATCTCATCTGCTATGAGAATCAGAGTCTCACACAGCTTCCTTCGCTGCTCGCCGGGTTCCCAGCCGGGTTCACGAACGCAGATACGGCGCAAGACGACGTCGCTCTCATCGCATTCAGCTCCGGCACCACCGGAGAGCCCAAAGCCACCGTCCATTTCCATCGTGACATTCTGGCCGTCTGCGATACGTTTTCAAAACACCTGCTCAAGCCGAGCGCCAATGACGTCTTCTGTGGCAGTCCGCCGCTGGCTTTTACCTTTGGATTAGGCGGGCTGTTGCTCTTTCCCATGCGCGCAGGCGCTTCCACGCTGTTGCTGCCGAAAATCAGCGCAGAAGGTTTGTTGCAGGCGATGGAGCGGCACCAGTGCACCATTTGTTTTACCGCGCCCACGCTCTACCGCAGCATGGCGGAGTTTGTTCCGCGGTATAACCTGTCGTCGCTGAAAAAATGTGTTTCCGCAGGCGAGCGCCTGCCGCTTGCCGTATTCGAAGCCTGGCGCAAAGCGGCCGGCATTTCGATTATCGACGGCATTGGCTCCACGGAGTTGCTGCATATCTTTATCTCTGCTGCCGGCAGTGACATCCGTCCTGGCGCGACCGGCAAGCTGGTGCCTGGATACGAAGCAATCATTGTTGATGAAGCCGGGCAGCGTCTCCCCGCGAACACAGTGGGCCGCCTGGCTGTGCGTGGTCCCACCGGTTGCCGCTATTTGGACGCGCCTGACCTTCAGCGCAAATACGTGCAAAATGGCTGGAACATCACGGGTGATGCGTATCGCCAGGATGAAGATGGTTATTTCTGGCACGAAGGCCGTATTGACGACCTGATTGTGAGTTCCGGCTACAAGATCGCGGCCATTGAGGTTGAGGCTGTACTCATGGGGCACCCTAAGGTTGGCGAATGTGCTGTGATCGGTGCGCCCAGCGAAGAGCGCGGCGAGATAGTCAAAGCTTTCGTGGTACTCACTGAGAAAAAGGCTGCCAACGATCTGTTGCGGCGAGAGCTGCAGGATTATGTGAAATCGCGAATCGCGCCGTACAAATATCCGCGCGCGATTGAATTTGTGACTGAGTTGCCGCGTACATCCACCGGCAAACTTCAGCGCTCGCGCCTGCGCGAGCAGGAACGCAGGAAGCTGTCAAGGTAGGCCAGTGCAAGAATGGTCTGGACAAATGTGGCACAGACACTCTTGTCTGTGCCTGCATCCCTCAGACTTCATCGAGCACAGCCAGAGTGCCTGCGCCACAAATTCAATAACTGTCAAGACCAATTCTGAAACTGCCTCTTGCAACAGAGCTTAGTCGGGCACCACAGCCGTGACTTCAATCTCTACGCGAGCGGCCGCCTCTACCAAGCCGGAAACCTCGACAACAGACATTGCGGGATAATGGCGGCCGATGATCTCACGGTAGACATCGCCCATCGTTTTTGCAGCCGCCATGTATTCATTCTTGTCGAGCACGTACCAGGTCATGCGCGCGATATGTTCAGGCTTGGCGTTTGCCTCACGCAGGACTTCAACGATATTGAGCAGCGCCTGCCGCACCTGCGCGGTAAAGTCGCTGCTCGTGAACCGGCACTCGGCATTCCAGCCAATCATCCCGCTTAAAAACACCATGCTTCCTCTCACAGCCACGCCGGTAGCGTAACCTTTGGGTCGCGGCCAATTCGGTGGTTGCAGAAATTTCATTCCGTTTTCAGTCCTCTTCATTTTTCTGACGCATCATGCTCGCCCTCACTTGCCCCATATGCTTTGATGATGCCACGCGCAATGACCAGCTGCTGCACCTCGGTGGCGCCTTCATAAATCCGCAGAGGACGAATCTCGCGATAGAGTTGCTCGACCGCCTGACCGTTTGCTACGCCAAGCGCACCAAATATCTGCACTGCGGAATCGATGGCATGCTGTGCAATCTCTGTAGCGGTCAGCTTGGCCATGGCTGCTTCCACGGTGACTGCCTGGCCTTTGTCTTTAAGCCAGGCGGCGCGATAGGTGAGCAATGCTGCCGAGTCGATGTCGGTCGCCATTTTGGCCAGCTTGGCCTGGGTCAACTGGAAGTCTGACAAAGTCTGGCCAAACATCTTGCGCGACGTGGAGCGTGCAAGCGCTTCCTTGAGTGCGCGTCTGGCAAGACCCAGAGCCGCCGCAGCGACGGATGATCGAAAGATATCGAGGGTAGCCATCGCGATCTTGAATCCCTGGCCTTGTTCGCCAAGAAGCTGAGTGGCATGAATTCTGCAATTGTTGAATACCAGACGCGCCAGGGGATGCGGTGCCATCACTTCAATGCGTTCTGCGATTTCAAGACCGGGCGAGTTGGCATCGACGATGAAAGCGGAAATGCCCTTGGCACCCGATTCTTCACCCGTCCGCGCAAACGTTACGTAGAAATCTGCGATGCCGCCATTGGAGATCCAGGTCTTTTCGCCGGTGAGCAGGTAACAGTCGCGGTCTGGCTGGGCGGTGCATTTCAGCGCTGCAACGTCTGATCCGGCCTCCGGTTCGGAGATGGCAAACGCCGCAATAGCGGCGCCGCTGGCCACGCGGGGAAGATAGCGCTGCTTCTGATCGTGTGTTCCGAAGTTGGAAATAGTTCCTGATCCAAGCCCCTGCATGGCAAAAGCGAAATCGGCAAGGCCGGAATGGCGGGCAAGGGTTTCACGAATCAGGCAGACGCCGCGCGTATCAATCATATCTGCGGAGGCGCCGTACGCTTTGCCGCCGATGGCATACTTCAACCACCCGCCTTCGCCAAGCTGGCGCACAAGTTTGCGGCAAGCATCATCCACTTCACTCACCGAGTGCGGATGAGCTTCCCGACAAAGGGTATGCCGGATCCAAAGTTCCAGCTCCGTCGCCAGCGTCTTGTGGCGAGGCTCCAGGAAAGGCCAGTCGAGATGGCTGCTCATCCTGTCAGTCTCCCTTGAACACGGGCTTCTGTCTGGCGACAAATGCCTGATAGGCGCGAGTGAAATCCTTGGTTGCCATGCAAATGGCCTGCGCCTGCGCTTCTGCCTCAATCGCCTCGTCCAATCCCATGTTCCATTCCTGATGCAGCATCTTCTTGGTCATGCCGTGCGCAAACGTGGGACCGGAGGCAAGCTCGGCGGCCAACGCCGTTGCAGCCGAGAGTAGTTCCTCGGGCGGGCAAAGGCGATTGAGAAAGCCCCAGCGTTCAGCTTCATCGCCGGTCATGTTGCGGCCGGTAAATAAAAGCTCGGCAGCGCGCCCCTGTCCGATGATCCGCGGCAGGATCGCGCACGCCCCCATATCACAGCCGCCAAGCCCGACGCGGGTAAAGAGAAAGGCGATCTTGCTGCGCGCGGTGCCAAGGCGGATATCGGACGCCATTGCGAGGATCGCACCGGCGCCGGCGCAAACCCCATCAATCGCCGCGATGATCGGTTGAGGGCAGGCGCGCATGGCCTTTACCAGATCGCCGGTCATTCGCGTGAAGGCGAGCAGACCAGGCATCTCGAGTTCCGTAAGCGGGCCGATGATCTCGTGCACGTCTCCTCCGGAGCAGAAATTCTCGCCTGAGCCGGCCAGCACTACGGCCTTTACGTCAGGAGCCAGGGCCATGGCACGAAACAGATCGCGCAGTTCGGCATAAGAATCGAAGGTTAGAGGGTTCTTGCGCTCTGGGCGGTCGAGCGTGACGGAAGCGATGCCGTCCTTATATATGTATTTGAAATGCCTGGCCGAATAATCAGCCAGCGTGCGTCCAGCCAGGTTTGAGCGCGACAGTTTGGTGCCATCGCTCATCGAACCCTCCTGGGCTGCAGGCGTTGATTGAATTTTTGCGTGGTCGAGTTGGCGCCGTTGATGTGCGACTTCAGCTTTCCCAACTCGTTGATCATTGCTTCTTTCTCGTCGCTGCTGAGGCCGCCCAGCAGCTCAATGATCCACTGCTCATGCCGCACCGCCATCTCACGGAAGCGCTTCAGGCCATTGAATGTCAATCTTACGGTCAACGCGCGGCGATCGCCGGGGCAGGCTTCGCGGGTCACCAAACCTTCGCGTTCAAGCTGGTCGGTGATGCCGGTCACATTCCCCCCGGAAACCATGAGCCGCTTGGAAAGCTCGCTCATGCGCAGACCGCCGGAGTTGCGCTCCAACTGCGCCATTAGATCAAAACGAGGCAGCGTGGTGTTGAATTCACGACGCAGACGGAGACGAATCTTGTTTTCAATGCGCACCGTGCATGAAAGAAGTCGCAGCCATAGGCGCAGAGCCTGGTGGTCGCCTTTTTGAGCGCGCGTCTCCAGATCAAGCACTACGTCGGCATCGCCGGCGCCATTATGGTTTTTGCGGATGGTTGAAGTACTTGCCATTCGAATCCCTCACATCACTTCGCCACCGGCAATCGCGATGGATTGCCCGGTGATGGCTTCACTGCCCGGAAGACAAAGCCACGCTACTGCATTGGCCACCTCGTCCGGCTCGACAATTCGCTTTTGCGGATTCCCGGCGGCCAACTCGGCTCGCGCCTCGCCTTCTGTGCGGCCGGTCTTTGCCACTATGCCGTCGATCACCTGTTGGAGCATCTCTGTTTCCGTGTATCCGGGACAGACAGCGTTGACCGTGACCCCCTTGGTCGCGACTTCAATCGCCAGTGAACGTGTAAGCCCGACCACGCCATGCTTCGCCGCGCAGTACGCCGTAACGTAGCCGTAGCCCTTGAGTCCGGCTGTGCTCGCGACATTCACGATGCGTCCCCAGCCGGCCTGAAGCATGGCAGGCAGAACGGCATGAATGCAGTGAAATGTGCTATCCAGATTCACCTGCATCATGCTGCGCCAGAGAGCGAGATCCGTCTTCAGAAAAGGAGCGGAACGTCCCTGGCCTGCGTTGTTTACCAGAATGTGTATTGGACCAAACCGGGAGCGCGCAGAGTCAAACGCGCGAGACAGTGATTGCGCCTCGCACACGTCCGCTTGAACGTAGTGAAGATGCGGACTGTTGGCTAATTCCGGTGGAGGAGCAGCGCGGCGGCCAAGCATGGTGACTTGTGCTCCGTGGGCGACAAACGCCTGCGTCACGGCCGCGCCAATGCCTCGTGCGCCGCCGGTGACAACGGCGTGCTTGCCGGACAGGGCTGGTAAAGTCTCTTTCATGCCTAGACCTGCAACATCAACTGGGCGCGGGCGATGTTTCTTTCCAGTTGCTCTTTTCCGCTCAGATACTGCTTGGGCCACGTGATCTCGGTGAATCCCTGTTTCGCCGCTTCATGCAGCGTCCAGGCCGGATCAGCCAGGTGCGGCCGGGCCACGGCGCACAAATCTGCGCGGCCTGCCGCGATGATCGTATTCACGTGATCGCCTTCAAAAATGTTGCCCACAGCAATCGTGGGAATGCCGACCTCATTGCGGATCTTGTCGGCAAAAGGCACCTGGAACATGCGGCCGTAAACCGGCTTCTCCGCTTTGCTGACCTGCCCGGACGAGCAGTCAATCACGTCAGCTCCCGCTTCCTTGAAAAGGCGGGCAACTTGCGCAGCATCTTCCGGAGTAAGTCCGCCGGGCACCCAGTCGTGGGCGGAGATGCGCACGCTCATCGGGAGATGTTGCGGCCATACAGCACGCATGGCTCGAAAAACTTCGATCGGGAAGCGGCAGCGGTTGTCCAGCGAGCCGCCATATTCGTCGCTGCGCTGATTGGTGAGCGGTGAGATAAAGCTTGACATCAAATAGCCGTGAGCGCAGTGGAACTCCAACCAATCAAAGCCGGCCGCAACCGCGCGGCGTGTGGCAGCGACAAAATCATTTTTGACGCGGCACATGTCAGCCCGCGTGGCTTCATAAGGCACCTGAGAAACATTGGCAATGTAGGGCAATGGCGAAGCTGAGATCAGCGGCCAGTTGCCGGAGTCGAGCGGCTGATCAATGGCGTCCCATCCCATGCGCGTTGAGCCTTTGCGCCCCGCATGCCCGAGCTGAAAAGCGATCCTGGCATCGGTATGCGTATGCACGAAATCAACCACGCGCTTCCAGGCATTCTGTTGCTCATCCTTCCACATGCCGGGGCAGCCGGGGGTGATGCGCGCATCGGGCGAGACGCAGGTCATCTCCGTAACCACCATGGCCGCGCCGCCCATAGCGCGTGCTGAGAGATGGACGAGATGAAAGTCATTGGGCACGCCGTCTTCCGCCATATACGTGGCCATGGGGGAACAGATCACGCGGTTCTTCAGGGTTACATCGCGGACTGAAAGGGGCGTGAACATGGGCGGCAGTGGGCGGGTTGCGCCGCTGCGTCCGGCAAACCATGTTTCTACACGCGAGATATAGCGGGAGTCGCGCAGCTTGAGATTGGCATGGCCTACGCGCTGGCTGCCAGTGAGCAGGCCGTAAGCAAACTGTTCCGGTTCCTGATGCACGTAACGCTCAACTTCTTCGAACCACTCCATGCGATTGCGCGCCGCGCTTTGTAATTTCAGTGCTTCGATCTCGCGTTCCTCCTGATAGCGTTGCAGCGCGCCTTCCACGTTGCCGTTGTGGGTTGAGAGTACACGGGAAAGCGCAATGGCGTCTTCCATCGCCAGCTTCGTTCCGGAGCCGATGCTGAAATGAGCGGTGTGAGCAGCATCGCCGATCAACACGATATTTTTATGAAACCATTTTTCGCACAGAACGCGGTTGAACTTAAGCCAGATGGCGGCTCCGCGCAGATGCCTGGCGTTGGAGATGAGGGGATTGCCGTCCAGTCGTTCGGCAAAAAGCCTTTCGCACAGCGCGATCGATTCTTCCTGCTCCATCTTGTCAATGCCTGCGGCCAGCCAGTTCTTCTCCGGCGTCTCAATGATGAACGTGGACCATTCATCGTCAAAACGGTAGGCATGCAGGTTGAACCAGCCCCACTCGGTTTCCTTGAAGTCGAAGGTGAAAGCGTCGAGCTTTCGCCGGCTGCCCAGCCAGACAAAGCGGTTGCGCCGGACCTGAATATTCGGCTTGAAAACGCGCTCATACTTACGGCGGGTGATCGAGGAGGCGCCGTCCGAGGCGATGACCAGATCGTATTGAGCCGCGTAATCATCGGGATCGGTGACTTCGGTCTGAAAGACGAGCTTCACGCCCAGACCGGCAGCTCGCGCTTGCATGATCTGGAGCAGCTTGATACGGGCGATCCCGCAGAAGCCGTGCCCGCCCGAGGTGATCTTGTTGCCTTTGAAAAAAACGTCGATATCGTCCCAGTGACGGAAAGAACGGGTAATTTCCGCGTGTGTTTCCGGATCTACAGTGCGGAAACCGTCCATGGTTTTGTCCGAGAAGACGATTCCCCAGCCAAACGTGTCGGTGGGGCGATTGCGTTCGATGACCGTGATGTCCCATGAAGGGTTAGCTTTCTTGAGGAGGATGGAAAGATAAAGTCCTGCGGGACCGCCACCCAGGCAAACGATTTTCATGGTCTGCCTCCTGTGGGTAGATTCATTTCCGCAAGCAAGGCTTCGGTGGCGGCGAGAATCCGTTCACCACGAAACTCCTGTCCTTCGCCGAGGCAAAGCTTCTGACATTCCTTCTTGAAAAACCGCTCGGCCATTTCCGCCTCAATGCGTGCAATGGTTTCGTGACAGCAGGAGCTGTACCAGAGACCGGCGCAGCGGCCCGGCCCATTTTGGGCACGCCGGAGCATTGGCGAAATTCTAGGTCTAAACATTTTAGATGTCAAATATCTTGTCAATCCGCCTATTCCGGACTATAGTTTTCCCGCCCCCGGAGGGAAGAAAAGTTATGCAACATCGTTGGATACTGAATTTTGTGAGATTGTCGTTTGCCCTGTTGTTGTGTCCGGTTGTTTTCGGCCAGAGCATCACTGCCACGTTGCAGGGACGTGTGACCGACAATTCCGGCGCCGTGGTGGCCAAAGCCACAGTAACAGCCACCAATACAGACACCGGTCTTTCCCGCTCTGCCACGACGGACGCAAGCGGCGAGTACAGCATCGCCTCCCTGCCGGTGGGCACTTACAAAGTTGAAGTGAAAGCGGGAACATTCCAGGCGCAGACACGTTCCATGCCTCTCACGGTCGGTCAAAGCGCAACTTTGGATTTCGCTCTCGCTCCCGGGCAGATTGAGCAGAAGGTATCCGTCACTTCGCAAGCGCCTCTGGTAGAAACCACGCGCACTTCGACCGACACGGTGATTGAGCAAGCGCAGATCAAGAATCTGCCGGTCAACGGCCGGCAATTTATCGATTTCGCGCTCCTCGCGCCAGGCGTCACGATCGGCGACACCACCTCCGGAAGCACTGACGTAATCATTGAGCCGGTAACCAAGCTCTCCTTCGCCGGCCAGAACATTCATTACAATTTCATTGCGATCGACGGAGCCGACAACATTTCTACGGCCTCCGGTGTGCAAAAGACGACCCCTTCGACTGATGCAGTCCGCGAATTCCGCGTGGTTAACAATACTTACAGTGTGGAAGCAGGCCGCGCGGTCGGCGGTATTGTGAACATCATTACCAAGAGCGGCACCAATGACCTGCACGGCTCTGTGTACGAATTCCTGCGCAATGATGCGTTTGATGCCAGGAGCGAGCTGGCTGCGCCGGGCTTGAACAAGCTGCAGCAAAATCAGTTTGGATTCACGCTGGGCGGTCCGATCAAGAAGAACCGGACCTTCTTTTTCGGCAATTATGAAGGCCAGCGCCGGAATGAGAATCCGTATTACAACTCAGTGATCCTGGCGAATCTTACGCAGATCAATCAGTTCAAGGCCAACTTTGGACTTGCGCCCGAGCAGCTCAACGTAAATCGCAAGAGCGACTATGACAACTTCCTGATCAAACTCGACCACTCCTTTACGGACCGTCACTATATGTTCCTGCGTTACTTTTTCAATGACGGCCGGTTGACCAACGTTTCGCCTTTGAATGACGGCTTTGATCTGCCTTCAGGTTTTAAAGACAACAATCTTCGCGACCAGTCGCTGGTTGGCAGCCTGACGTCCACCTTCTCATCGCATCTCGTGAATGAGTTGCGGATGCAGTACGGCCACCGTACGTTTGACTTTCCTACCGTCACCACGCAGCCCCACCTGGAAGTGCTCAACACGTTCACGGCCGGCGTGAACCGCGGCAACCCTGACTTCTACCAGGAAAGCCGCACTGAGATCGTAGATAACATGACCTGGCAGCACGCCAGGCACACTGTGGCTTTCGGTGGCGACTTCAGCCACGTGGACACGCTTGAATCATTCCCGCTGTTCTACCCCTTTGAAGCCGACTTTGGCTGCCTGCTGGCGACACAATGCCCATTCAGTCTGCAAGCCGGCGCTCCGCAGGTGCTTTTCTTTGAACGGTTCCAGGCCCCGAACTTCACTGAGCCAACCTTCAATACATCGGTCTTCCAGGGACAGAGAATCTCTAACGCCGTGCGCCACCAGGCCGAAGGCGACACCCCGCACAACTACGGCGGCCTCTACGTCCAGGACACATGGCAGGTGAGAAACAACCTGAGCTTTAACGCCGGCTTGCGCTATCAGTACGAAACTTTTCCGTCAAACGTGCTGAACGGCCAGAAAGCGGAATTTGATCCACGCGCAGGCTTCGCGTATCACTTTGGCGGCAAATACAACGTAGTGCTCCGCGGCGGCGGCGGCATCTTCCATGGGATCATTCCCATGCCCCTGCTGGCATGTCAGGCGCCTTCCTGCGGCGGTACCACGGGAATTTTCCCCGGCCGCACGAACGAAAACGCTCTCAACGCAGCAACCCGTCTCTTTGCTTTTGCCAGCGCGCCGAACATCACGCAGATCGCATTGGCAGACATGTTGACCGGCACCTATCCTGACGCTGCGCCTCTGGGCTTCTGTCCGGCCGGTACGGTCGCCAGCTGCGGCTTCTTTGGCGACGCAGTGATCGCGCGTTTCGACAAAGACCACAAAGCGCCGTATGGAATCCAGACCAGTTTGGGACTCGAGTTCCAGCCAACAAAAGACTCAGCTCTCGATATCAGCTTCCTGCGCTCCAAGGGCGTGCATCTGGGGAGTTTCTTCAATGTGAACCAGCCCGATCCGAGCGGACAAGTCACGGTCCACAATTCCCAGGGGCAGAGCGGTCTTAAGAACACTTACTTCGCCGCGCCGGGTATTCCGGGCGCGCGAAGCGCTGCACCGGGCTTCCCAACTTTGTATGCCGTTTATTTTGAGGCTGCCTCAAGGTGGAATTCCGAGTGGAATGGCCTCCTCGTCAACTTGAACAAGCGCATGAGCCATCACTTCAGCACCGGTTTGAGCTACACCTGGTCCAAGGGAATTGATGACGGGCCGAACCCTAGCTTTGTTCTCATTCCTCAGGACAGCGCCAATCTCAGGGCCGAGCGCGCGATCTCCTCTGACAGCGTAGGACAGCGCTTTGTCTTAAATACGACGATTGCCGGGCCAACGAAGATGAACGCTTTTGTCAACAACTTCCAACTAAGCACCATCGTGACGCTGGAGTCGCCAAACTACTTCACCAAGTTCGCCGGGTTTGACGCGAATGGCGATATTTTCGGCAACAACGATCGCGTAGGAATTGAGCCGCGCAACACCTTCAAGGGAGATTCGTACCAATCGATTGACCTGAGGCTTGCCCGCACCTTCAAGGCTACGGAAAAATTGAACGTTGAAGCGATGGCTGAGGCGTTTAACCTTTTCAACACGGTCAACGTCAGGTTCTTCAACACCGTGTACGGCGCCGCGGATTTCTGCAATTTCAACAGCACGGCGCAAGGCTGCTCCGCAACCCAGCATTTCCTGGAAGGATCGCCGAATCCAACCTACGGGACGCCGCGTGCGTTGTATAACCCAAGACAGATACAATTTGCTCTGCGATTGGCTTTCTAGCCGGCAGGCAGGGAACTATGGCAAATGTTCTGGCAGATCTGGTTTCACAACTGAATAGCGGCGCTCTGCGGGTCATTGATCTGACTCAGCCACTGAGCGCCGCGACTCCTTTGCTTCCGCTGCCTCCGCAGTGGCCGAACACACCACAGTTTCGTCTCTGGGAGATTTCCCGCTATGACGAACGTGGTCCTGCCTGGTATTGGAACGGCTTTGAGACCGGTGAACATACCGGAACGCACTTCGATGCGCCTATCCATTGGGTGAGCGGCAAGGATCTGCCGGAGAACAGTGTGGACCAGATCAACCCGAAGAAGTTTGTCGGTCCGGCATGCGTGGTGGACGTAAGCGCTGATGTTCAGAAAGATCCCGATTTCCTGCTCACGGTTGATCGCGTAAAACAGTGGGAGTCACAGCACGGGCGCATTCCTGCCGGCGCATGGTTTTTGTTGCGGACACATTGGTCAAAACGCACCGATCCGGCACAATACATCAACCTGCAAAAAGACGGGCCGCACACACCGGGCTTTGTAAAAGAATGTTCGGAGTTTCTGGCTAAAGAGCGCGATGTGTTGGGAGTCGGAGTAGAGACTGTTGGTACCGATGCCGGACGGGCGGCGACTTTTGATCCACCTTTCCCGAACCACTACGTTATGCACGGTAGCGGTAAGTTTGGGCTCGCCGGGCTCTGCAATCTCGACCAGCTTCCTCCGGTTGGAGCCGTAGTGATCGCAGCGCCGTTGAAAATTGTGAACGGTTCAGGCAGCCCGTTGCGTGCCATCGCGATCTGCCCGAAGACTGCATAGAAAGTGACGGCGCCCAGCCCGCGGGGCAATCTGCGCCACGGCCAACCCTCGACTCGAAGTTGTTGTCGCTTAGGACAATTTGAGCCGGGCTGTCACGTCCGTTCCTTGCGGAGGCGAAAACTTAAAGCCGGCGCGGCGAAACAGATCCTTCATGCCGAGATTGTCGGCCAGGACGATGGCTTCCAGCTCGGAGAGGCCCTCTCTTCGGGCAATATCGATGATGCGGTCGAGTAGATATTTGCCTAAACCATGGTGTTGGTGCTGGTCCGCCACCACAAAGGCCACCTCCGCGCGTTTTGCATCCGCTGCTTTCACCAGCCGGGCAACGGCAGCAAGCCGCAATTGCCTGTCCTGGTCAGAATAGGTGGCCACCAGCGCCATTTCCTTCTGATAGTCGATGAGACAGCGCTTCAATAGCCGTTCATGGGCGGTGCGCACCTCGAGTCTGAGAGGAACAAAGTAGCGCCGGTAGACGGTTTCCTCTGAAAGATGACGGTGGAAGTCCACCATGCGGGGTTCGTCGTCCGGCCGGATCGGACGTACCGTAAATTCCGTCCCATCACTTGCCTGGAACTCCGTTGTGTAACCGCTGGGATATCCCGCAGGCAGAGTGTTCGAGAGCGCGCAGCTACTCCCGGGTTCGGATTGGTCCCTAGGTTTCATGAGAGCTCCGGCAGTTGGCGTCATGGCCTGCTTCCATTTGCAACGCGCACGCTTGAACGTGGGCGCGCCTCGGCTCGCGTGGTTCTGCATTTAAAGGCTTTGGAATGTATGCGCAGCTCGGGTCTTCGGCAAAAGCGTCACCAGTCATTGCATACGCGCGCGCCCGGGAGCCGCCGCAGATCCCCTTGAACTCGCAGTCGCCACACTTGCCGTGCAGGTTGCCGGTGTCGCGAAGTTTCCGGAACAACTCAGAATTGCGATAGATGTCCTGAACGCTGGCGTGGCGCACATTGCCTGCTGACAGAGGAAGAAATCCGCTCGGTTGCACCTCTCCGGTGTGCGAAACGAACATGAACCCTCTGCCTTCATTGATCGACAAAACCCCGGGTATCCCATCCGCAAAAGTCTGCTCCGGGTTCACCTGCTTCCGCTGTTGCAGAATGTAACGGCGGTAGTGTTGTGCCTCGGTCGTCTTGATCTTGAACGGTACTGTCTTCGCAAGTTTGTAAAGCCTGGCAAAGGCACTCTCAAATTCCTGATCCGAGGGCAGATCCGAAGCTTCCGCGCGGCCGGTGGGGACCATAAAAAACAAGCTCCACATCACGATTCGAAAGCTTCGGATGACGGAAAGGATGTCCTCCAGGTCGTCGATATTGCGGCGCGAGACCGCCGTATTGATCTGCACAGGCAAGCCGATTGAGTTGGCCCAGTGCATTGCGTCCAGCGTTCGGGCGAATGATCCGCTCACCCCGCGGAAGGCATCGTGCTGCGCTGGAGTAGCACCATCGAGGCTCAGCGCCAGGCGCTTCAAGCCCGCCTGTTTTAGGCTGATCAGGGAATCACGGTTCAGAAGCGGAGTGGCGCTGGGAGTCATGGCCGGGTGCAGCGATTTCCACGCGGCATACTCCACCAACTCGTAGATGTCAGGTCGCTTCAGTGGGTCTCCGCCGGTAAAGATGAAAATCGGGGGGGCGAGATCCGCAATGTCATCGATCAGCTTCTTGCCTTCGCCGGTGCTGAGCTCACGCGGGTCGCGACAGGCTTGCGCGGAAGCACGGCAGTGAAAACATGCCAGGTCGCAGGCGCGCGTAACTTCCCAGATCAGGACCAGCGGGGTTTGGTTCAAATCGAAGTTGCTTTTCATGGCCACAAGGATAGGTCCGCCTGGGCACGGGTGCTGTGACGCTAGTCACAGGTCGAAAACCCCAAATGAATGCAAAACTTTTCAGCTTTGGCGCGAATGGGCTTGGACTCCCGTTCCATCCTCAGGTTTTGACGCTGCCATGTTGACCACGGCCAGCAGGTATAGAACGATACCGATCGCCAGAAGGAGCCCGCCGATGGCGGTAAATGCGATGAAGGACAGAGGATGGTTCCACAGCAGGCTAAGCGCCTGGACAATCAGGCCCAGAATGATCAAGCCTCCGGCAAGACGCAGCCTGGAATGAATTGTATTGCTTTGATTTTCCATCATTGCTCCGGCTTCCAGAACTTTGCGTGGTCCAGGTTCTGCACATTGTGAATCGTGTCATGGCATCCTGACGACAGGCACGAGAGCTTGTTGCTCTTGATATCAGCCATGGTTTGCGCATCGGCTGTGTGCAACGCTCCCTGTTCAAAGCTGCGCGAGCCTTCGTGGCAGTGGAGGCATTCGCGATTGTTGTACGGATGATACAGCTTGATGGGCTGCTGCGGTTTCGTGATGTACTGCGCATAGATGTGATGCAGCCCCTTCAGTTTGGAGCTGAAGGTACCGAAGATGGTGTAATCCGTATGGCAGGTGTAACACGCCTGATCACGCGGCACCCGTCCATTCTGGAAGTGCGCCGCCGGAATATAGGATGCATCGTCGACGTAGAGACTTCGCCCGTATTGACCCATGATGTGGCAAGTCAGGCAAAACGACGTTTGCTTGGATCGTTCCATGTGATTTTCAAGCCCGAGCAGGCCGGCGAAGACAGGGAAGATGAAGAAGGCCAGAAAAGCCAGCACCTTTCCTCCACGCGCTACGGTCAGGGCCGGACGCGCTACCACCAATCCGGCCAGAATGATCGTAATTACCAAAACAGCGAGTATCAGAAATGTGGGCATATGCCCTCCAGAGCAATGAAGCTATCCGGCTGCTACTTCAGGCTGCGGATGTATTTGATCAGCTGCTTGATCTGATCGTCGGTCAACTTGTTATCGTAGGGTGGCATTTTGCCCTTGCCCTGCTTGGTGGAGTTAAATAACTCGTCATCGGACATCTTCTGTACTTCGGGCGAGTGGAAATCCTTCACACCGATCTTCTGGCCGGCAACGCTGCCCTTGCCATCGGGGCCGTGACACACCTGGCACTTTGACTTGTAGAGCGCTTCGGCATCGTCCGCCACGGCCAGAGCCGGACGAGCGACCACCATGAATCCCAGAACAGCCAATACGGTTAGAAGCTTCTTCATGTATCCTCCAATTGTTTGCTTTTCAATTTACATCGAGTAGCGCAGCGACAAGGTAAAGCTGTTGCCCCGGACGTCACGCGGCAAAGTTGGTCCGGGATCGGATTTTTCGTTGTAATCGTAGTAGTTCCAGCCGCCTTTGAAGGCCAGGTTTTTCGCCATCTGGATTACCAACGATCCCGTAGGTAAATGATAGTTGAATGAGAGCGGACCAGTGGGCGCATTCGGATTGAGGATCAGGGTACTGCCGTTGCTGCTCGTAACGGTGTAGCCGATGGCGGCCGTTACGCGATCAATCGGCTTAAGATAGATTGAGCCCGACCCGATGTTGGATTTTTCGCTGTACACGGAAACACCGGACAAAAATGGCGTCCCGCAGCTCAAAGAATTGGCTGGAACGGGCGTGGCTACGAAGCAGATGTTGGTCTGCGAGAAAATATCGTTGTAAACGTAGGAAAGATCCAGTCCCCACTTGGCCTCGGCCGGCGCTAAGGCACTGTTGATCGAGTAGCTGCGGTTGTGTTGCAGGTTGCCGATATCGCTCGAGTTGTTGCGGTTTTCCCGGATGTTGATCGCGCCTCCAAGGTTCCACCATGCCGTCGGCTTGTAGAGGACCTTGCCCTTATACCACTGCAGATGGCGCGGGCTGATGCGGGTAAAAGCGTTGTCAGCGTAGTACAGCTCGGTATCAAAGCTGAAGCGGAGCTTGCTGCTGGGCCGGGCCGAAAACCCGAACAGGGCCGATTGAGCGTTGATGCGAACAAAATCGTTCCCGCTGTCCGGCACAAGTGTCGTGCACGTCCCGTCCGCCGCGAGCGGCTGGCCGGCGCACGCTCCACGGTTGGCGAGCGCAGCGGTTGGACCAGGAAAGAAGGTCTGGATTTGCAGGTCGGAATCGTTGTCGGTGATTTCGCGCCGCTCAAACCTGTATCCGACGTAGCCGCTCACGCGCGGCGTGAACTGGTATTCGGCTTCAAACGTGTTGATGGCGATGAACTGCTTGAGAAACTGGTTTAACACATCCACGACCACATCGGCGCCGGAGCTTGCGTTGTGCTGAGGGCAAGTGGCGGCGGTGAACGGCGGCGGACAGGTCGCAGGGCTGAAGACATTGGCCGGCGACAACAGCGTGGCACCGAACAAGCTGTTGGTGGTGTAGTTCCAGCCGGTGGGGATGCGGAAATTATCATAGCGGAACGTATCAATCAGATTAAGCCGGTCTGTTACACGAAATGTAATGCCAAAGTCGCCGTTGTTGGATATGCGCTGCGCGGTGGAAGATCCAAGCATGTTGGTCGCTTTCTGGCGGCTGCGGGTGATAAGCCCGTTGAAAATTTCGTTAAAGGATGGATTATCGGCGGTGGCGCCGGAATAGCTGAACCGGCCTGACATATCCAAACGCTTGAAGTAATTGCTCTGGAAACTGATCTGTTCGGTCGGATAATTGCTGCGTAGTTTGCCCACACGCGAATAACTCAAAGCGCCATTGCAGGCCGGGTTAGCCAGGCCGCCTGCGAGCAGTGGCGTGGCGCACGGCTGGCCGGCCAGGGTGTTGAACGGCAGACCCAGATCGACGGGAAGGCCGCCGGCAAGGGTAAAGCCTGTGCCGGCAAGTCCCGCGGTTGTATCGCCCTTAAAGTGCGTGAAAAACTGATCGTAGTTAATGGCTGTCCTGGGGATAAAGCGGAAAGACACTCCAATCCTGTAGCTGTCAGTTGTGTTCAGGGTGGGCTGCAGCAGTTGCGACTCCGTGCCCAGGTGGATGGTGGAAAAGGTGGTGCCTTCATTTGCCACCCGCGACCAGCCAAGCTGGAACCTGATCCGGCCAACCGGAAAAAGTCCAAGATTCACGTCACTCATTCTGCGAGTGAGCAAAAACTCATGTGGAGAGTTCAATACCGGGATATTCGGGTTGGAAGTCGACGGATTGAGAGGGTTGGCAAGAAGGTTATAGTCGAAGATGTTCTGGTCGCGGTGGAAGCTGGCGGAAAACGTGTACGCCGCCCCTTTGGAGAAGCGCAACCGGCTCACATTCAACGGGTCTCCGCCGTAACCGAAGTTGCTGAAGCTGAAGTCGTCAAACAGTTTCCCGGTATGATCCGGAGAACGCATGTCCAGCGTGTACTCCAGCAGCCGCGGGCCGGTTCCGAGGTTTACCAGCGTATCCCACATGGCGGGGCTGCCGCTGAAATCGGAGATGCGCCCGCCAAATTCAGCCGATTGTTTCACTTCAAAGTTGCCGAATGGCTGGCCTTCATTTTTCGTCGTATCCACCGGAGCGGGAAGATCGGTCGTCTTGCGGCCTGAGTCCACATCGATGCTGACGGAAGTGGGGTTTACTCCAGTCTCTTCGGTCTTCGTCTTATCTTTCTGATCAGTTGCCTGGCCGCACAGTCCCGAGGGATAAAAGATTGTTGCGACCGCCAGGGCAAGGACACGAGTTATGACTCTGAGAAATTCGTTATTATGCTTCATCACCTTTACCCCCTTTTCCCTTACGGCTTGAAGAAGAAATGATCTGAGTTCGACCCGTGGATCGCTGTATGGCACATGGTGCAGGCCTGGTATTTCTGCGCCTGATTGTGGAATGAAGGAATGGCCGGCGCTGAGGAATCGACGGTGAATGTATGGCATTCCAGGCAAAGCAGGTTCACGTTGCTGCGCCGCAGCAACCGCGGATTGGAAGATCCATGCGGCGAATGGCAAGCAACGCAACCCTCGGTCTTGACCGGAGCATGCTCAAAGGCAAACGGACCGGCCTTGTCTGTGTGACAATTAAAGCAAAGCTGGTCTTGCGCGGCTGTGGACCGCAGCTGGTGGGTCAGGAATCCACCGTGCGGGTTGTGGCAGTTGCTGCATGCCACTAAACCTTCATTCACCTTGTGGTGATACGGCTTGGAGAAATCAGGTTTGACGTCGAGATGGCAGGAGTAGCAGAGCTGCGGCTGCGGCGCCTTCATCAGGTTCACTTGCACTTTAGGCGAATGGATCGAGTGGCAGTCCGTGCAACCGACATTGTTCTTTACGTGCGCTGAACGAAGAAAGTTAGCGTGGTCCTGACCCAGTTCATGGCAGCCCAGACAGCGCTTGGATGATTCCTCCGCGGACAAGCTGGGAAAGCGGATGATCTTGGACGGGTCGGCCGATTCCGCGTGCTCCTTGCCCGGACCATGACAAGCTTCGCAACCCTGCCACTGCGGCCCCTGATGTTTGGCCAGCGTGGTCTTCCAATGTGGTCCCTTGTCATAGCCTTTGGCGACATCTTCATGGCAGCTCTTACATGTTTCCGCGCCCACATATTGCGAAGGATCCACGGTCACGTGGGTCTCAGCGGGGGTTGATTTCTTGCTCTTCTGCTGGTCCCCCCCGGCTTTGCCAGACTGAGCGGATGCTGCCTTGGCACTGTCCTGGCTGCCAGGGTTGGCGACGCACAGAGTCACTAATCCAAGCAGGAACCCGCACAGAACAAACAATTCTTTGATTGTTCTTCGTGACATGTGAGCCTCACATTTCTCTCGCACGACAATGAAACAACAGAGTATTCAGTTGAGGACCCAAAGTGCTGTGATCCAAATCACAATTGAAGCTAAAGGACAAAGGGCGCGTGAAACTTAAAACACAGGCCTCCGGGTGGAGGCAGAAACCACCGCTTGATGTCACAGATTAGAGGTTCCTTGCTTAGAGAGGTTCCGCTCAGCGAATCCAAGCCGGCATTCATCACAAGCGGATTGTCACGGCTCTTTTCATCCAGGATTCAATGGCGCTTCATTTACCCGGTGACAATCCAGATTTCACCAGCCGCAGACGTGAACCGGGCACGGAACGGCGAGAACAATTGCGCAGAATGCTGTTCGCCATCTGCAAATCAGCAGCAAGCACCTTGGCGACTACGACGTAAACCTCCGGATTGGTTTTCAGCAGGGTGAGGAAGACATCTCCAGGCAAAAACGTCACCTGCGAGCTCTCGACGCAGGTGACATCGATCTGCGGCAACTCGCCGGATACGACAGCGCGCATCCCGAAGACCTTCCCTGCGGTCACCTCGATTGAAACTGACTGGCGTACGCCGGCGAGCCGGACTTCCACCAATCCCGAATTGAGCATCGTAAGCCATTCCGGATGTTCACCGTTCAGGAGCAGCTTGGTGCCTCTGGGCACTTTGGCGGTCCGCTCATAAGGGGCAATTTTCGCGCGCAATTCCGGCGAGAGCATGGCGTGCAACTCATTCGCGGTTTCGCGGTGCCATGGTGGCATATTCATAGTCACTATATAGTCTGGTTTTACGTCGCCCGATGTGATGGTTGTCACCTAGCTCCGTGATTGTCAGGTCGTAATCATTTCGTCGAAGGCCTTCCGGTTCAGGATTGTCCAGGTGGCGCCTTTCATTCTGAGCCATCCTTTTTTTCGGAAATGGCTGAGCTCACGCGAAACCGTCTCCCGCGAGCTGCCTATGAGTTGTGCAATCTCTTCCTGCGTCAGTGTTACCCGCATTGGCGTCTCGTTCGACGTTCTTCCGGGTAATTCGAGCGGCCGCTCGGCCCACTGCAAGATCAGCTTGGCCAGCTTTTCCCTCACTGAGTTTGTAAGGCCGAGAGCCCGAATCTCCTCATACGCGCACTTGCAGTTGTGGGTAAGTTGCTTGGCCACTCTCATACCTACATCCGGGTGCTCCTGAAGGAAGTGCGCGAAATCAGACTGGGAGATGAAATTGGCCTGGCTGGGTTCGAGCGTCTCTATGCTGGCTTCATAGGGCGTGTTGGATACGGCCGCGGTCAGTCCCAGTACCTCGCCTGGTTCGGCAATCCGGAGGATGATGGTCTTGCCTTCGCTTGACGTGGTCGATAATTTTGCCCGTCCGGTGCAAAGTACGAATACACCGCGAGGCGGCTGGCCTTCAAGACAAAGCAAAGCGCCCTTGGGGTAGACCGATGTAGCTTTGATGTTTTGCAGGCGCTGCAGCGCCGCCGCGCCCAAATTGCAGAAGAGACGCTGCTCGCGTACCGTGCACTTCAGGCAATCCTCGATGATGCGGAAGTGGTAGGCCATCGTCATTTTTTAATCTCCTGCGACCAGTTATTTCACGGTCCAGTTTGGATCACGGCGTCACATTGCGATGTGACGCAGGTCACACCTGAATCTTTCTTTTTTCTTCGCGGTTTGTCCGAGTCCGCTCTGAGCAGAAAGGGGTGGCGCGCCTCGGAAATCAACGACGATGGTACATGGCGACAGGATTCTTCGCCAATGCGCTTCTCTGCTCGGCCACACCCTGATCCTGGTCCAGGTAGATCGCGCGAGATGGGATGGCGAATCCGGCGCCGGACCGCGCCACCAGATCCATGATCTCGAGCAGCAGTTCTTCGCGAATCGCCAAAAACTCATCGAGATTGCCGGTCAGGATTTGGCAGTGAATCTCCACATCGAGGCTGCTTTCGCCAAAGCCGGCAAAACGAACGCGGGCGATATCGGAGTCCACCTTCGGATGGCCGCTCAGCAGCGCCCGTATCTGTTGGAGGAGGGACCGCATTTGCTCTGACGATGTTTCGCGTTGCAAGCCGATGGTCGCCCGAAACAAACTCTTGTGAATACGGCTCAGGTTTTCGACGTTCATATTTGCCAGCTGGCCATTCGGAACAGAGAGCTCGGTGCACTCGCGGGTAAGTATGCGCGTGGAACGCAGACTGATGTCCTCCACTGTGCCAACTTTGTCTCCCACGCGGCAGACTTCCCCGACCCGAATGACTTGATCGCTGAGAATCGATATGCCGCCGATCAGGTTTTCCAGCGTCTTTTGCGCGGCAAAAGCGATAGCAAGGCTTCCGATGCCGAGTCCAGCCAGGGCCGTGGTCATATCAAAACCCAGGATGGAGAGCGCAACCAGCACGAAAACTATGAGGGCGACGACTTTGAAGATGCGTTGTCCCAGCAGCACGATAGCAACGCTGCGATAACCGGAGCTTTCCCGCGTCATGGAGCGCGCATGCTCCGCCCAGCAGTTGATCACGCGAAAGACCAGCCACGCCGCGCCAATGGCCGCAACCAGGCCTGCAAACCGCCAATAATATGCTCGAAACAGGAGCGAGAAATCCAGTACCGCGATGCCGATCCCGTGAAACGCAACCGTCAGGATGAGCCTCAGCGGAGTAATAATGGCGCTGTAGAAATCCGCAGCGATGGGGTGATGCCGCCAGTGCAGCACAAGCCGCAGCCCAGCTCGCATCAGATTAGCTACGATCCATGCCACGCCAAGAGAAATCGGGATAAGCAACACGAAGGCGAGCCACCGCCATAACGGCGTTCCCAGGATCTTTTCCACCACCAGAAAGCGCGGCAAGGTTGACTCGAGTTTGTCTTCTTCAATCTGGTTGTACAAACCCGGGACGGCAGCGAGGGTGTGCGAAGAGAAGAGCCAGATCCCTCCATTGCCAGGAACGGCGACGCGAACCAGGTCAACGTCCATTTCAGTGCCGTTCAGCTTGAAAACGCCAATGCGTTCGTGATCATGGGGTACACCTTGCTGAGCTGAACCTTCCGGCTGGTCACTGATGACGCCGACGCGACCCACGAACGCGGTATCCATGAGTGCGTGCAACTTATGAGCAAGCTGTGCCCCCTTCTCCGTGCGCTCATTCCTTGAGAGCTGGAGATATTGGGATGCTTCATCGTAGTTGCCGTTTTGGGTTGTTTGCAGGAAGCCGAATACTGTTCCATGCGGGGTACTTCTTCCTAATGCATCAGTGTTTTTGGAGGTGTGGGCCGCGTTTTGTGTCTTGTCTTCCTCTTTCTTTACGGCCGGCTGTTGCCCGCTCATGACTCCGGAAAGTGTCAGCAGCGCAAAACAACAAAACAGCTTGGTTACCCACTGATTTGCGGTAAAAGGCCTTGGCATAGGGCAGCCCTGGACAGCTCTATTCATCGTGGACCCTCAAGCTACGCTTTTCAACTCTCCTCCTGCTTTTTTAAGTAATCCACTTTCCTGGTTATAAATCTACGATGCCGGGCGGCATAGCATCTCATTCGTCTGATCGTTGCATCCGTTCCTGATGCGGGAATGATGGCGCCGGAAATGACCGGACCCGGAAATCCGGGAAGAGAGACACAGATGCGATTGCTGAAAAAAGTGTTCCTGGCCGTCAAACCGATTTATAAGGGTTTTGAGAGAAAGCATCTGGCATTGGTAGCTGCAGGGTTGGGGTACTACTTTCTGATGGCGCTGTTCCCGGCGTTGATGCTGTTAACGGCAGTGGTCGCCTACCTGCCCCTCGGGGGCGGAATGCAGGGAACAACATCATTCATGGCGCGTATCATGCCTCCACAAGGCCTCGACCTGATTGAGCGTGCCCGGGAAGCGATTGGCGCTCATCGAACCGGGCTGCTCTCCGTGGGAGCGATCACGACTCTTTGGCTTACCTCAATCGCGGTCAAAGGCATCATTGCGGGCCTCGATATTGTCTATGACGTACGCACACCGCGTTCCTTGTGGATCAACCGGATCCTGGCGTTCGGATTAACCATTGGGGTGGGAGTGCTCCTCTTGCTCGCCGTTGCGCTGACCCTGGCTGGCCCAATCCTGGAAAAGGCCCTCGAGCGAACCGTTTCTTTGCAGTCGCTTTGGATCAGGGCGTGGCCATATTTTCAGTGGCTTCTAGCGGCGGCATTCATCTTTGCCGCGATCGAATTGCTTTATATTCTGGCTCCTAATGTGCCTTTCGCTCGCCGCGTCACCTTGCCTGGCGCTGCCGTCGCCGCATCCGGCTGGCTTGCACTTTCATGGGGCTTGGGGTTCTATTTCAAGCATTTCGGAGAGTTGAAGCTCAATGCCGTGTATGGGATCCTGGCCACTCCTATCGCATTGGTGATCTGGCTGTACTGGGGCGCTGCTGTGATTCTTGTCGGCGCGGAGATCAATGTGAACCTCCAAAACTACAGGATGAGAGTTCGAGATTCAGTAGCTAAGGCGCCGACCTTGAAGGGTGCCGCATGAACGTAACGGAAGCCGATCCAGGGGACATGCCGGGTGGAGACTAAGCCTACGGGACATCATAGAAATATGCTCAGGGCATCTCATATATCGGGGACGATTGCGTAAGCCTGCCGTGTGCAGCATTGTGCCGGAATTGGCTGTTTCTGCATGAGGTTTGCAGCGCAGGATTCCGCCCGGTTGTTGATTTGACTCCGCCCGGGATTCCCACGGAGGTGATATTGTCGCCGTCCCAACCGCTTCTCCTGCTCGACTTCTCCTCCTGCGGCGCATGTCGGAAGGAATCTCTATCCACCGCCCCGCTTCCGGCGCCAAACCGCACTCCAGGAGTTTTCCTTGATCAATCGTGAAGCCAGAGCGCGGACCTGGTCGCGGCTGCTGGGCATTTTGCTCATCCTGCTGGGCGTGGTCGCAATCATCAGCCCTGTTTTCGCCATGGCAACATTGATCAAGGCTATGGGATGGCTACTGCTCATCGCAGCCATTGAACAAGCGATTGATGCTTTCCAAAGCCGCGAAGAAGGCGGCGTCTTCTGGAGGGGTCTCCTCGCGGTTGTCTATGGAGTGGCCGGATGCATTCTGCTGCTGCGGCCTGCAAGCGGCGCTGCTGCGGGTACAGTCATCATCGCAATTCTATTCTTTCTGGACGGCATCACCGAAATCGGACTCGGGATCCAATCACGGCACGAATCCGGTACTCGCGGATGGTTGTTGGCCGGCGGAACCATGTCTCTTCTTTTTGGCGGTATCATCCTGTACCGGTTTCCTATCGGCGCGATGTGGACGATTGGTCTTTTCGTCGGCATTCGACTCGTGGTCAAGGGCATCACGCAAATTGTGCGCGTCTCGGCGGCAATGCACTCGGGCGCCGGCCGGGGCTATCTTGATCGGGCAGCGTGACCGATGACGCCGATCTGGGACCTGAGACGCGGCGACTACGACGATAACCGCATGAGCCCCCTTGTCGGCGGCCTGCGCAGCCTCCTACTATCAGGCGCATTCGAATTCAATTTTCTGAAGGCGCCGGTTGTCTTCCTGACTTTCATCATTGTGCCGGCCTTGCTGGCTGGTTTCACGCTCGCGCTGGCGGTCACCTATGGCCGGCTGTATCTTCATGCCCGAAGCATGGCTGGAAGCAGTCGTGTACTCGGTCTTGCTCTCTCTGCATTATTTGTAGCTCTGGCGCTCTGGCTCGGGCGGCCCCTTCTCCGTCTGGCGGTTGACAACGTCCAACAGCTTCACTACATACTCATCTTTCCGATCTTTGTTGCCCTGCGCGAGCTTCTGCGCAAGATCGCCGAACACTTCTACGGAAGCTCAATCACGCCGGAGCAGCTCAACCGGGGACGCCGCATTGGATCAGTCCTGGCGGCGTTGATCTTTGCGGGAGCGGGGATCGCGTTGCTATTCGTCGCCTGGTCTTCATTCGGACCGCAGCACCTGGATACCGCTCATATACAGCCGTGGCGGCTGATCAAGGCTGTGCTGGTGAACGCGGCCATTGTGTTCGGCTGCTCGACGGCCGTAGCAAGCCTCGTTTGGCTCGTCCAGGAGGTCACTTTAACCGGCCCGGTGCTGGATTGGACCCCGCAAGAAGTGCATGGACAATCGCCTTCGGTGAGAATTGCTCATCTATCCGATCTCCATATCGTCGGCGAACGCTACGGCTACCGCATGGAGGCCGGCACCCTTGGCCCCCGCGGAAACACCTGTCTCGTTCGCGCGTTCCGCCAGCTCGAAAGCTTTCAAAGTCACACGCCCGTCGACCGCATTCTGGTTAGCGGCGACATCACAGACGCCGGGACACGGGCTGAGTGGGCGGAGTTCGCCGACCTTCTGCAAGCCTTTCCGAAGCTTCGGAGCCGCTTGTCATTTATTCCCGGCAACCACGATGTCAACGTGGTTGACCGCACAAACCCGGGACGCATGGACCTGCCCTGGAGTGTAAGCCAATCATTGCGCAAGCTACGCACGGTGGTTGCTCTCGACATGGTGCAGGGCGAGCGGGCCCATATCGTCGAGCGCGCCTCGGGCAAGCTCGGGCCTTCTCTCCACGACTATTTGCATAAAGATGGACGAGTGGAGCGGCTGCATTCCCTGGCAGAGCACGGGTCAGTGCGTGGCCGATGGGAAATGGAAAAAGTCTGGGACACGATCTTCCCCTTGGTTGAGCCACCACAGGAGGGCCACCAATACGGAATCATCCTGCTCGATTCCAATGCTCGTTCACATCTTTCGCTTACCAACGCAATCGGCTTCATCACGCCGGTGCAACTGCGGGCGATGAAGTCAGTGCTCAAGAGCTGTCCCAGGTGTCCGTGGATCATTACATTGCACCATCAGGTGGTGGAGTATCCGGTGCGCTGCACCAGCCTGATGGACCGCATCAGCCTGGCGCTGGTGAATGCCTCAGACGTGATCCATGCCATCGAGCCCTATGCATCGCAGACGGTCGTTCTCCACGGGCACCGGCATAGAGTTTGGATCGGCGCCTGCGGGGGCATCGTCCTCTGTTCCGCACCATCGGCGTCGCTCGGCTCCCAATCGGGAGAGAAATATCAGGGCGCTTTCTTTATTCATGATTTCATCTTGAGCCCGGATGCAGGCATTCGGTTAACCCGGACCGATCATGTAACCGTTGCCGCTGAACCAAAGCAAGATTGGCCTGTCCAGAGAAGCGCCTGACTTGCCTGGGAACGCAGCTTCACAAATGCCGCAAGCGAGGACTTGTGTCTTCAGTTTGTGTCTGGGCGCGCGATAGATGGGAAACGTTAACCGCGTCAGATCAAGGGCAAATGCACCGCGGAAAACGTCGTTCGAGAGTCTACAATTTGGGTGAAGGGAGAAAGAGAGTGAGCCTTTCCCGGCGTAGTTTTCTGAAAGCAGCGGGCGTCTTGGCGGGAGCCACAATTGCGCCATCAGCAATGCCACTCCGCTATATCGAAGCGACAAATACGGCTTCTCAAGATGAGGCAGCAGCCGATTACACCCTCACCATCGCAGATACACCGGTCGAAATCGCGCCCAGGAAAATCATTTCCACGACGACATACAACGGTAAATTTCCTGGTCCCTTACTTCGCTTGAAGGAAGGGCAGAAGGTCACCATAGATATCATCAACAATTCGGATGTACCCGAGCAACTGCACTGGCACGGGCAGGTCGTTCCGGTCGATGTCGATGGCTCTGCCGAAGAAGGTACACCATTTGTACCTGCGCACGGGAAAAGGCGCATCCGGTTGATACCGCAACCATCTGGTTATCGCTTCTACCACACGCACAACCGCGCAGGCGCCAATCTTTTTGCCGGTCAATACGGAGGTCAGGTCGGTCATGTTTATATTGATCCCAAGAACGAGCCTGGCAAATTCGAGCGCGAAGTATTCCTGGTTTTGAAGGAGTTCGAGCCAACATTCAGCCGCGGCGGCGACATGCCTCAGGATTTCCTGGTCCCCGCGGCAGGTGTAAAGGAGTTGAAAGAACAAGGCGAGTCAGAGATGAGGGCATCCCTCGCGCAAGGCCTGCCCAAAGGGTATGAGGTTGGATATGGCTCGTTCACCATCAACGGTCGCATGTTGCACCATGGCGAGCCAATCCGAGTGAAGAGCGGCGAACGAGTGCTGTTCCATATATTGAATGGAAGCGCCACTGAGATCCGCAGTTTGGCCCTGCCAGGCCATTTGTTTCGCGTGATCGCATTGGATGGAAACACGGTTCCCAATCCTGCAAATGTACCAGTTCTTTGGATCGGTACGGCCGAGCGAGTATCCGCCATGGTGGAGATGAACCATCCAGGTGTCTGGATTTTGGGAGATACCGCGGATGATGATCGCCGGCATGGCATGGGCATCGTGGTGGAGTACGCGGGGCGTAAGGGTCCGCCACAATGGATCGCACCGCCGCGTTTTCGATGGAACTACGCTCGCTTTTCCAAGCCGGGAGCAGTGGCGCTCGCGCCGGATGAAACCTTCGAGATGATCTTTGAGAAACAGAACGCGGCAGCGGAAGGTTTCAATCGCTGGACGATCAATGGCGTGGCCTATCCAATGGCAAACGCGATGGCCTCTGCTTCATATCACCTGAAGCAAGGCAAACGTTATCGCATTCGAATGCGCAATGCCAGTGACGATATACATCCTATTCATCTTCACCGTCACAGCTTTGAACTGACAAGTCTTGCAGGACAGCCCACGGCCGGGATTGTGAAAGACGTAGTTATGTTGGGAGGTTATCAAGAGATTGCTGTCGATTTTGTCGCGAACAATCCAGGGCTGACACTCTTCCACTGCCACCAGCAATTGCACATGGACTTCGGATTCATGACGCTGTTCGACTACGTGTGAGATTGCAGACCGCAGAGGTGCGCTCGCTCAGCAGTCTGGGACCGCAGATGATGGAGGCAATGACCGCAATGCTGGCGTTGTCAACGGCGTACGTTGAGACTAATACTTGTTGCTTACCCGAAATTTTTTCTAAGGCCCTTTAAAGCCCGGCGGCACGGGCCAGGTCCACCCTGACCAGACCGCGTTGCATGGCCAGGCTGATGGCTTCAGTACGTCCCGCGGCGCTGAGCTTTTCCAGGATGTGCGTCACATGCACCTTGACGGTACCTTCTGTAATCTCAAGCGCGGCACCTATTTCTTTGTTGCTCTCGCCCGCAGCCAGTCGGCGCAGCACTTCCAGTTCTCGCGGCGTGAGTTCCCGTGTAGCCATACGCTTTGCCAGCATGGTTCCAATGCCGGCAGGAATCCACATCCGGCCTTCTCCGATAGCGCGAATGCATTCAATCAACTCGCTCGCGGACGACTCCTTGGCAGCAAACCCCCGGGCCCCTGCCTTTAGTGCGCGGTAGATTTCTTCTTCGCTTTCTTGGCTGGTGAGGACCGCGAGGCGCGCTCCAGGTTTCTTCTGGCAAATAGCCGAGACCGCGCTTACACCGTCCATCAGCGGCATCCGGAGATCTATGAGCCCCATGTCAGGACTGTGAAGGGAGAATTGTTTGACGGCATCGAGGCCGTTGTCGGCCTGAGCAACGACCATCATATCTCCTTGGCGGCCGATGATTGCGGCTAACCCCTCTCGAACCACGGGGTGGTCATCGGCAAGCATGATTCGGAGAGCACATAGCCTATCCTTGCGGCTCGCTTCCTTCGGCGGCTTTTTAACTCCGACTGAAAAATCATCTGTAACGGCTAGCTGAGTGCTTTCTCTTCCGGATTGCGTTGAAATAGCGATAGCTCGAGCCGGTCGAGAGCGATTGCCCGCCCCATTTGTGTTCGTTCTCGCTCCTGCTAAAGGCATCGTTCACCTCCAGCCCTTTCGGATCACCTATGCATAAGTCATGGACGCACCGGCAGCGGCGCGGGTGCAGACTCTGTGTACCTCGCCTTCGAGTAACCTATCGCTGCAAAACCGAGTGAATAGCCTTTAAGAGCGCGTCCTCATCAAACGGTTTTGACAGGAAAGCAATCGCGCCGGCCCGCAGCGCCTGTGCACGCACATGCGGTTCGTCGTCGGCGGAGATGAAAATAATCGGTATCGCCCGTTTTTCAGCAGCCAGGCGCTGTTGTAGCTCCTGACCGTTTGCTCCTGGCAACTTCATGTCCAGAACCAAACAGGCGACCACATCGTCTTGGGGTTCATTCAAGAACTCCTCAGTCGACGCAAATGACGCAACTCTGAACCCGGCTGATTTCATCAGCCTTTCCAGGGACGTTCGAACCGCGGGGTCGTCATCAACAATGAGAATCAGCGGGGAGCCCACCATGAGTCCGCTCCCTTTGTAATTGCCTCCGTCAGCTCCCGGAAAGCTGGCCAGCACCGTTACCGAGTGGATAGTTTGTGTTCGTAACCAGCGTTCCTTTCGTCTGGTTACTGTCGTGCCCGACGGTAACTCAGGGGTGATCGGCTGTCTATGGGACTTTAGTCCTAAGAAGCTCAGACCTTGGGGAAGTTGGCTCTTAGGGCTTCTGCCATTTGAACCAAGCGGGCCAGGGACTCCGCTTTCATTTTGCGCATGACCTGACCACGATGAATCTTGACGGTCTTTTCGCTGGTACCGAGTTTTCCAGCAATCTGTTTGTTCGGGAGGCCGCTGACGACGAGAGCAAACACCTCCTGCTCGCGCGGAGTCAAAGTGTCATACCCCGCGCGCAACGCGGAGAATTCAGCCCGCGCCTGTCTCGCAATGCGATGTTGCGCGATGCCGCGATGGATTGCTTCCAGTAGATCCTGGTCACTGAACGGCTTGGTCAGAAACTCCAGGGCGCCCGCCTTCATGGCGCGCACCGACATGGGAACGTCTCCGTGACCTGTCACAAAAACGATCGGCAGGTCGACGCCCGTCCGCGTCAGTTCTCTTTGGACATCCAGCCCGCTCAAGCCGGGCATGCGGACGTCGAGCACCAGGCAGCCGGGGACATCCGGGAGTATCGTCCGAAGGAACGCTTTGGCCGATACAAAGACCTGCACTTCAAGACCGACCGTTCGCAGCAGCCGCTCAAGAGCATTGCGCATGGCGGCATCGTCATCCACTACGAATATGATTGGGCGCGTCTCGCTCATGGCCCTTGTCAACGTGCGACCGGAAGGGTGAATTGAAACGTGGCTCCACCACCAGGATTCGACGTAGCCCACAACCTGCCGCCATGGTTTTCAATGATCGAACGGCTGATCGGCAATCCGAAACCCAAGCCGCCCGGCTTGGTAGTAAAGAAGGGGTCAAAGACGCGTTCCGTGTCCTGAGGGATGAGGCCGGAGCCGGAGTCTTCTATGACAACCAACACTTCTTCCGGTGTTCGGGCCACCAGCTGCATCCTCAAGATGCGGGAATGGTCTGGGACAGAACTCATGGCGTCGATGGCGTTTCCGACCAGGTTGACTACGACTTGTTGCAGTACTACCGGATCGCCAAGAACGAGTGGTAGGTCATGGGTCAATTCGGTCTTGACCAAAATCTTATGTTTTTCCAGGTCGATTTGTGTGTGTGAAAGGGCTTCTCGAATCAACCTCTCCATGACAACCGGTACCGCTGTAACAGTATCTCTGCGCAGGAACGCGCGAACTCGTGAAATCACTTCGCTTGCCCTGGTCGCGGCGCCGGCAATATCCGTCATAGCACGCCGCACTTCTTCCAAATCCGGTTGTTCAGTGGACAATAGGCGAGTACAAGCGTTGATGTTGGTTACGATGACACTGAGCGGCTGGTTGATCTCGTGGGCGATTGCGGCGGTCAATCCTCCCAAAGTGTTGATTCGGGCCACGCGCGCCAGCTCTTTCCGGGCAGCGTCCTTGGCTTCCTCCGCTCTTTTCCATTCCGTCAGGTCCCGCACGATCCTTGAGAACCCAATCAGTTGTTGTTGGCTGTTGCGCAGCGCCGTAGTGACAATATGGGCCCAGAAACGGGATCCGTCCTTGCGCTGGCGCCAGCCATCGCTTTCATAGCGCCCCTCTCTCGCCGCGATTTCCAACTCGGCTTGCGGCTTGCCTTGCTCCGCGTCTTCCCGCAGGTAAAAACGCGCGCAATGCTGCCCCATGATCTCATTCGCATGGTATCCCTTCAGCTGTTCAGCACCGGCATTCCAACTGCTGACGCGTCCCTCCGAATCCAAAGAAAAAAAAGCATGACCCTGGGCCGCTTCCACCAACAGACGGAATCGCTCCTCGCTTTGGCGCAGGAGATTCTCATTGTGCTTCTGCTCAATCATGTCCGCGGCTTGCCTGGCGTAGAGATCTGTCAATCGCAGCTGGCGCTCGGATGGCCGATGTGGCTGGCGGAAGTGCGTCGACAGCATTCCCAGAGGTTTGCCGCTGCGAGTGAACAACGGAGTTGATTGCACGGCGCGAAACCCAGCCGCAGCAGCGATCGCGCGGTGTGGTTCAAACCGGGGATCGCACTCGACGTCTTCAATGATTACCCGTGTCGACTCCACCAAGACGCGGCCATAAGACGCCGCGGTGTCGTTTATGCTGCGGAAGTAGTCCAGAAAATCCTGCTTGAAGCCGCGTTGCGCGACGATCTCAAATGCCCTGGTTTCGCTGTCGTAGAGTTGAACATTGCCGAAGTCTGCATTCTGGAGCTCTATCGTGGCATCCAAGATTTCGTCGAGAAGGAATTGAAGGTGAGTGCGGGACAGAAGGCTGGTGCTGAGCTCTTGCTGCTTGGTCATGGCCGCCAGCTCGGCAGACAGATCGTCCCTCAAAGCTTGTGTTTGTTGCGTAGGCTCTACGATTCCAAGGTTAGACTGGTGGCGTGAAGCGCCTGCTACTTTCTTGCCTTGCATACTGACCTTAGTCAGGCCCGCATGAACTATCGAGAATAGTACGAGCCCCAGGTATCTTACGATGTTTTGAATCTTAAAACTATTTCATGTGTGTTAAACCGCCCTCCATTTTTGACATAGTTCCGTTTTGGAATTCTATTGTTCAATCAACCCATCACACATCTGTAGCGGCAAGAATCTCGCGAAGGTTTTGCTAAGCCAAAAGTATTAGACGCAACCCCACCCGTGCGGGAGACTCCTGAATAAGCCAAGTGCCTATCAAGAATCTTGATCTAGAGCTGAATTGACCCGGCGTTGCTGGCGGCTCTATCTTCGCGTCCACGGTCGCGTCCCAATCCTAGTGAGTGGATGCGACGCTCATTAACCCGCCTTGAGGCGGAGCCATTGGTCCAACAGCACCGGCGTTCGGTGCGCTGCTGATTGTGAAGAGAAATGACGCGCGTTCTATTTACGACTTGAATCCGCAAGAAAAAGAAAGGACAGACCATGTACTACAACGTCTTTGGTGAGAAGGTCTCGCGGGCGAAGCACAAAGAAATGCAGAATGCCGCAAAAAACCGGCGCGAGCTCATTGCGGCCGGTTTGTTCAACCGCCGCGACCTGATGAAGATGGGGCTCCTGACCGGCGCCGGCTATCTTGTTGCCAAGAGTGGCCTGAGTGCCCGCTTTGGCTCGTTGATTCCTGTGGCTCAGGCGGCCAGCCCCCCTGTCACACCTTTTGTTGACCCCATGCCAATCATGCAGGTCAAGCAGCCTGTAGCCAGCTTAAGCCCGACGCCAACCGAGTGTCCAAACACAGCCATCAACCCCGCGAACGGCCTGCCCTTTGAAGGACGCACCCGTTGCCACCAAGCCTTCAGCCAGTTCGCTCCGCAAAAGCTTTACCAGGTTTCTCAGTTTGCCGCCCAGTTAAACGTCTCATCCAGCCTGCCGCTGCAGACGATGTGGACGTTCGACGGTACCAGCCCAGGTCCCCTTTACGTTGCTCACTATGGCGAACCCGCGCTGGTGCGCAACGTCAATAATCTGCCGCCCATCGGTCAAAACGGCGGCTTCGGACGTCCAACGGTGACGACGCACCTGCACAATGGTCACACGCCTTCGGAAAGCGATGGCTTCTTTGCCGACTTTTATCCCATCGATGCTCAGGGCAACGAAGTTTTGTCGGGAGGACAAGGTCAGTTCTACGATCAGCACTATCCCAACGTGCTGGCAGGGTTTGCTTCAACCGATCCGCCCAACGGCGACGTCAACGAATCACTCAGCACGCTCTGGTATCACGACCACCACGTCGGCTTCACCGCACAGAACACCTATAAAGGCCTGGTAGGAAATTACATCATCTTCAATCAGTTCGATACTGGCGATGAGACCACTGGTTTCCATCTGCCGAGTTTTCCGGATTTCGACATCCCCATGATTTTCCGCGACGCAGTCTTCGATGCCGACACCGGCCAGCTGGCCTTCGACCTGTTCAACATTGACGGTATCCTGGGCGATACTTTCCTGGTCAACGGCGTAGTCCAGCCGTTCCTGCATGTACAGCCGCGCAGGTATCGTTTCCGCTGGACGAACGTAGGTCCTTCCCGCTTTTACAGCTTTTTCCTGACCAATCCAAACAATCTAAGTGCGGTCAACAAGTTCTTCCAGATTGCCAACGACGGGAATCTTCTGCCCAACCCGATCAATGTAGACCGGGTGACGATCGGCGTGGCGGAGCGCTGCGATGTGATCATCGACTTCACCGGCCTCTCGTGACAAACGTTCTATATCGAGAACCGGTTGCAGCAATTGCTGGGCCGCGGTCCTGCCGATCCACCGGTGATTCTGCCGGCCGGCCAGGGGAATTCCGTCCTGAAAATCATCGTGGACAAGCAAAACACCAGGGTCCTGTCAGCAGGAGGCGCCGGCAGCAGCGATGGCAGCACCGATCCCAAGAACAACCCGAAGTATTACCCACTGCCTGATGCGACTGCGCAACCTGTGGTCACGCGGCACTTTGAGTGGGACAGGCTGAACGGTCAGTGGTCCATCAACGGCAGGTTCGTCGATCCGTCCGAAACTCGCTTCACGATTACCCAGAACACCGTGGAGCACTGGGTCATGACCAACCTTTCGGGCGACTGGCAGCACCCGCTGCACATTCATCTGGAAGAGCACCAGATCCTTTCGCGGAACGGAGCGCCTCCGCCTAACTTTGAGTTTTCGCGCAAGGACGTGATGCGAATTCACCAGAACGAAACAGTAAAGCTGTTCTTCCGCTTCCGCGACTGGACTGGCCGATACCCGGTTCATTGTCACAACGTGGTCCATGAGGACAACGCCATGATGATGAGATGGGAGATTCAGCCCACTGGAGACAAGAACCGTACACCATAGCGACCGATGGGGAGGCCGGGCGGAAAACCAGACCGGCCTCCCGCGCGAACTGTCAGAAAGGAGAACCTATGCCAGATATACCCAGAAGAAAATTGCTAAGTTCCATCGCGGTAGCGCCGTTCCTGGGAACGCTCGCTTCATCGGCCAGCGGCCAGAGCGGTGTCTATGGGTACAGCTCTCCACCCAAGGCCCTGCCAACGGTCGACAGCGGAACGCCGGCCCGCTTCCCAGCCAGTTGTCCCATGCCGCCGCCCACGCCTCAGATGCTGCTGGAAAGGAGCCGCGAGGCCCGGGAGCGCATTCGGCGTCTGCACTTTCCGGATGTAGCCCTTATTAACCAACATGGAAAGAAGGTCAGGTACTACACCGATCTGCTCAAAGACAAGGTGGTGCTGCTGAACTTCTTTTACGCGAAGTGTGAAGGCGTCTGTCCGGGGGTCACGGCCAACCTGGCCAGAGTTTACAAGCTCCTGGATGCTCACGTGGGACACGACTTTTTCATGTACTCGATCACACTCAAGCCGGACCATGACACGCCGCCGGTGCTGAAGGAGTACGCCCACAAGTACGACGCTGGGCAGGGATGGATGTTCCTGACCGGACAAGAAGACGACATCGAACTGGTCCGGCACGGAATGGGCTTTGTCAATTCCGACCCTGTTTTGGATAAAGACAAATCGCAGCACATCGGAAACGTGTGTTACGGCAGCGAACCACTCATGCTGTGGGGAGGACATCCGGGGATGACCCGTCCCACTTGGCTGGTGAAGGAAATATCTTCTCTCATTCGAGCGGAAGCGAAACCGGCCTAAGAGCCGTGGTGTGAATGGATGGCTTGTGAAACAAGAATTCAACAAGGGCTGAATTCAGTCCAGAAAGTGAAAGAGCACAGTATGACGACAAGAGCAAACGCCCATGCATTCGGCAAGACCCTGTGCCTCGCCGCGTTGGCAGCGCTCGCTCTGGCCATTTGTCAGGGGGCGCCGGCCTTTGCCCAAAACAATCCCGATCCCAACGGCAATGTGGCGCCGTTCGATTTTGCTGACAACTTCTACACCGTTCAAGGCATGGACTTGAACCAGATCAACGCACCCGGTGATGCGCGCATGTGTGTCAACGTGCCCCAGACAAACCCGGATGGCTCGCGGAATTGGGTCATCGACAGCACAAACACCAGTACTACGCACAATACCTGCCGCGTGAACCAGGTTCTCGCGGTTTTCGATCGTAATGGAAACGTCACCTTCTTCAACGCCATGGGCGTGCTGGCGAACTCGAATTCCTTTGCCAACTTGAGCGACCCCAACAGCGTTGGCTCCGCTACTCACGCGGTCGCCAACTCCTTCCGGGCATTTTTTGCGCCCATCCAGAAGCAGGCTAACGGGACGATTGCCACCGTCCCTTGCACGTCTACTGTGACCACAAATTGCGTGAACCTCACCGCGGCTGAAGGCTCGCAGAGAGCAGAGCGCGTCTTTGATACCAATACAACTTATTTCTGCCGTGATCTCCTCAACCTCTGGCGGATTACCTATACGATCTTCACCGCCAAAGCGTTCACTCCCCAAGGCCAGAAGATTCTGGCGCCTTTTGCGGCGGCAAATGGAACCAATTCTGACGGAACACCAATCCTGACCAAGACTGTGGATATAGACAACCTGACGTCGCAGGGGCTCGTGCAACAGATCCAGCCGAACGAAGACGGGAGCCAGGGCATCGGATGGATCATCTGCGTCGTGATCGCCGATCCGACACTCGGCGCCATCACCAAGGACGCATTCCTGGTCTCCGTGGTCTTTCCCGGCACAACGACGCCGGTTTCACCGCAGTTCCAGAAACAATTCAATTGCCTGCAAAGCACCGGGCAGTTCTGCACTCCGTAGTACTTCGTCATGAAGTGTTGCTCAGGGGTAACGCAAGTTGCCCCTGACTGTTTCTTTGCCCGACTGTGGTCAGCCAGGATCACGGTACTCGCTCAATTTCATCTACACAGATCAAAGTTTTGGACGATGCCAGCCATATCGACCTGGGGTTCCCCAGGAGCACATGGAAAGAGTTTCCGCGTGCTCTTTGCTACGGCGGGATGCGTTGACCAAATTCTCGCCTGACTCAACGTTTGGAATCCGGCAGCCTGTGGTCGCGGCGCTCGCCATTCGTGCGACTTGGCTTCAACCCCATATCCAGTTAACATCCTCTTAACATTGGTTCTCTAGAATCCCGCGTTGCCGGCAAGTCAGCTCAGAAATCCAGCGAACCAATCGCCAATGAGTTTAGAGATGTTATGACGGCTCCTATTCGATCATTTCCGGATGCGATAGAACTGAGCGATCCTAGTCTCTATGTGAATCGCGAGTTGAGCCTGCTCGCATTTCAACGCCGCGTTCTTGAAGAAGCCCAGGATCGTACCAACCCGCTGCTCGAGCGCATTAAGTTCCTGTCGATCGTCGGTTCAAATCTCGACGAGTTCTTCATGATTCGTGTTGCAGGTTTGATGAGACAGCTTGAGGCCGGCACCACTGACGTCTCTGCTGATGGCATGACGCCTGCCGAACAATTGGAAGCGATTCGTGCTGAAGTGGCCAACATCGTGGCCGCAGCTCATAAAAGTCTGCGGCGCCAACTGATGCCGGCCCTGGAAGAAGCTGGGGTTCGCGTGCGCGAATATCGACAGCTTTCCGCGGCCCAACAGGGAAGAGCGGACAAGTATTTTTCCCACACAGTCTTTCCGGTTTTAACACCTCTCGCCTTTGATCCGGGCAGACCCTTTCCTCATATCTCGAACCTGAGCTTGAATCTCGCGGTTTTGATTCGCGATGCGGAGGGTGAACAACACTTTGCCAGAATCAAGGTCCCTGTCACCCTGCCCCAGTTGGTTTCGGTGGACGCCCCGGTTCGGCCTTCAAAGTCAAACGGAGTGAAGAACCAGACGCTCGTGTGGCTGGAGGATGTGATCGCCAGCAACTTGAATGCGCTCTTTCCCGGCATGGAGATTCTGGAGGCGCATCCATTCCACGTCACCCGAGACGCGGAAATCGCGATTCAGGAGCTGGAAGCAGGAGACCTGCTGGAAAATACCGAAGAAGGGCTTCGGCAGCGGCGCTTTGGTGATGTGGTTCGGCTTCAGGTCAGCGCCGCAATGCCCTCGAATGTTCTGCGGATCCTGGTCAACAACCTGGAAGTGAATCGCAAATATGTGTCGAAACACAGTGGGCCATTGTCGCTGAGCCGCTTGAAATATCTTGCAGCCATCGACAGGCCGGATCTGAAAGACCCGGCTTTTCTTGCGGCGACCGTGCCGGCGTTTGAGAGCGACGGCGACGATGAGGACATCTTTGCTGCAATTCGCGCGCGTGACGTTCTCCTCCATCACCCGTTCGATTCCTTCCAGCCAGTGATTGATTTCCTGAAAAAATCAGCAAAAGACCCTTCTGTGCTTGCGGTGAAGATGACGCTTTATCGGGTTGGCAGAAATTCGCCCGTCGTTGAAGCGCTGCTGGAGGCAATCGAAGAGGAGAAACAGGTAGCTGCTCTGGTTGAACTCAAAGCCCGCTTCGATGAAGAAAGCAATATCGAGTGGGCGAAGGCGATGGAACGTCAGGGTGTGCATGTGGTGTATGGGTTGCTGGGACTGAAGGTACATTCGAAAATAACTTTGGTCGTGCGGGCTGAAGCCGATGCCATTCGGCGCTACGTGCACCTGGGAACTGGCAACTACAATCCCCTCACGGCACACCTGTATACAGATTTAGGTCTTTTCACCGCCGATGAAGAAATCGGCGCTGACGTCACCGACCTGTTCAACTACCTGACCGGTTATTCGTCAAAAAAAGACTACCGCAAGCTGCTGGTGGCGCCGATTAACCTGCGCGAACGCTTTCAAGAACTGATTCACCGGGAGATCGAGCACCATCGACGCTCCGGAAACGGCTATGTGATCTTCAAGATGAATGCGCTCGAGGAACCCGACATGGTGCGTTCTCTGTACCAGGCGTCGCAGGCAGGAGTCAAGGTTGATCTGATTGTCCGCGGCATTTGCTGCCTCCGTCCGGGAGTTCCCGGAGTCAGTGACAATATTCGCGTGCTCAGTATCGTCGGCCGGTTCCTGGAGCACAGTCGAATCTATTATTTTCACAATGGCGGCAACGAAGAGATCTTCCTGGGCAGTGCTGACCTTATGTCCCGCAACCTGATCCGGCGCGTGGAAGTGCTGTTTCCTGTCGAAGACCGGCGGCTTGTGCGTCATCTGCGTGATCATGTGCTCGAAATCTATTTGCGGGATAACGTCAAAACGCGAGACATGCAATCAAACGGCAGTTACACCCGCCGCACTCGCGAGCCGGAAGAGGAAGAGATCAGCAGCCAGGAGTCTCTGCTCTTTCGTCGCAGAACCAAGCTGAACCATCTCCGTATCAATCTGACCGAGGAAAGCTGAAACACCTGACGCCCGACGTGCGCACAGGAATGCTGTGTGCAATCAAGTGTGTTTGTTAATGTCGAGTTAAAACTTGGTTAAGATCAATGGACGGCATGTGCGCGATGCTCCCCTCGCGTTATACAAATCTCTTATCGACTTCGAGCACCCGCTTGGTGTAACCGTCTGGTCTCCCGCAATCCTGCGAATCGATGCATGAGGCATAACAATGGAGAACAACCACTACGATCTGGTCGTCATCGGAAGCGGTCCTGCGGGGCAGAAAGCCGCAATCTGTGCGGCCAAATTGCGAAAGAAAGTGGCCATCGTTGAGCGGACCCGCACGGTTGGCGGGGTCTGCGTTCATACCGGCACAATTCCCAGCAAAACGCTCCGTGAAGCTGTCCTCTATTTAAGCGGACTGCGACAGCGATCGTTTTACGGACGCGGCTATGCGGTGAAAGACCATATCGCCATGCAAGACCTGGTTTTTCGGGCTCAGGCAGTGATGGCGCGCGAAATCGAAGTGATCAAAGCGCAGCTTCGCCGCAATCAGGTGAATACGCTGGAAGGTACGGCACGGTTTCTGGACGAACATTCGGTCGAAGTGGTTCGCGACGATGCATCTTTGGTAGTGCGGGGCGACAATATCCTGATTGCGTGCGGCACCCGGCCGGCGCATGATGCACAGATGCCGGTCGATGGCAAACGCATCTTTGACTCAGATCAGGTCCACTTGCTCGACGAGTTGCCGCGCGAACTGGTTGTGGTGGGAGCCGGCATCATCGGACTGGAATACGCATCAATGTTCGCCGCGGTCGGTGTGCGCGTGACACTGCTGGATCAGCGCCCTGTGCTGCTGGACTTTGCCGATCGCGAGATTGTGGAAAGTCTTTGCTTCCAGCTTCGGCAATTGGGAACGGTTTTCCGCCTGGGCGAAAAAGTTGTTTCGATCGGCATTGACGACGAACGCGACCGCGTCTTCGGGCGTCTGGAAAGCGGAAAGACGGTGCACGGCCAGGCGATGCTGTATTCGATCGGACGCCAGGCCAACAGCGACCAACTCAACCTGCAAGCTGCCGGCCTCACTTCGGATTCGCGAGGCAAGCTTACCGTCAACGAACACTTTCAGACCGCCGTTTCCCACATCTATGCCGCCGGCGATGTTATTGGGTTTCCCGCACTGGCGAGCACCTCCATGGAACAAGGACGTCTGGCCAGCTGCCACATGTTCGGCAAACCGAGCACCATGAACTCGCAGCAGGTGCCTTATGGGATCTACAGCATCCCCGAGATTTCCATGGTGGGCTGGACGGAAGAGCAACTCACCCAGCAAAAGGCGCCGTATGAAGTCGGGCGCGCTCGTTATGCGGAGCTGGCGAAGGGCCAGATGCTGGGCGACGACCAGGGCATGCTAAAGATCCTGTTCAATCCTGACAATCTGCAGTTGCTCGGCGTGCACGCCATCGGTGATCGTGCCGCCGAGATCGTTCATATAGGCCAAGCCGTGCTTGCCCTGAACGGTACGATGGAATACTTTCGCGATGCGATTTTCAATTATCCGACGCTGGCAGAAGCATATAAAGTGGCTGCGCTCGACGGTCTCAACAAGCTCTGAAACGTCCTCTCGCTCCAGCCCGATCAACGACATGCCGCCTACTTGCTTGAACATTAATGATGCAGGTTCAATTCCTGGCGAGGGAAGCTCATCTGAGCCTGACTTTCGGCACCACAGACATTCCCAGCCGCAAAAGATGCTCAGGGTCCTGGCCCTTCTCAAAGACGATCTTGACTGGAATTCGCTGCACCACCTTGACGTAGTTCCCGGTCGCGTTCTCGGGCGGCAGCAGGCTGAAGAGTGATCCGGTCGCACCGGCGATGCTGAGAACATGTCCATTGTAGGTACGACCATAGGCATCGATAGAGATCTTTACCGGCTGTCCTGGCCGCATATGCTTCAGTTGTGTCTCTTTGAAGTTGGCTGTGACCCAAATATTCGAGCTGTCGAGGGGGACTACGGTCATCAACTGCTGGCCGACGGCAACGTTTTGCCCTGGCTGCGCCGACCGTTGCCCGACAATCCCGCTCACCGGCGCCACAATCGTTGTGTATTGCAGGTTCAACTGGGCCTGCTGAAGGTTCGCAGCAGCGCTTTGAACTTGCGCCTCGGCCGCGCGCGCCTTCGACACCTGAGCGGAGATCTGCTGCGGGCGGGTTTCAGCATTTTTTACCCCGGCTGCAGCCTGGTCGACTTTCGCCCGGGCCTGGGCTACCGCCTGCTCCGCCGCTAACGATGAAGAGCGGGCAGAAGCAACTGCCGCCGCGGTTCCTTTCTGGGTAAGCACCGCCTGAGTGTACTGTTGTTGCGAGATCTCATTTTTTTCCGCCAGAGGTTTGTAGCGTTGGACACTGTCTTGAGCATTTAAGTCGGCAGCCTCAGCCTGCCGCAGTGAGGCCTCGGCGGCATCAAACTGCTTTTGCGCGGCTGTCAGACCGGCCTGAGCGTTGACGACGTCAGCTTGTGCAGTCGACAGGGTACTGGATGTGCTTACCGAAGTGATCGGAACATTGACTCCCTGGGCGGCAGCGTTGGCCTGATCATTTGCCAGCGTCGACTTCGCATTCGCTACGGCGACCTCAAAATCCTTGGGGTCAAGCTGGGCCAGCACCGTGCCAGCCTCTACGTATTCATTGTTGTCGACTGTCACCCGCGTAACGTAACCGGCAACGCGCGAGCTGACGGGATGGATATAGCCGTCAATCTGTGCGTCGTCAGTGCTTTCGTACGAGGTGAAGTAGAAATACAACAGAAGCACGCCCACGATGACCGCCAGACCAGCCCCAGCCGCCAGGATTTTCGTTCGCGGGCTCCAGCGCCTCTTCAGCAGCTTTCCCGGACCCACACCGGGATCTTTGGCCTTCGGTTCTGGCTTTTTCGGACTTTCCGGTGTTTCGGTTACGAGGTCTGTCATGATTATTTGACTCCTAGATACTCAAGACCGGACTGCTCGGCAACGCCGATCGCCTGAGCGAGAGAGATCTTTGCTGCGTTGTAGCTGTACAGACTGGCGATGTATGCCTGGTTGGCGGTCGCTACTGCTTGCTGCGCCTGCACCACCTCAAGGTTGTTGGTCACGCCGGCGCGAAAGCGATCCTGCGACTGCGTCAGGGTCTGGTTCGCCAATTCAATGTTGCTCTGTGCTACGGTAACCAGCTCGCCGGACGAATTCAGGTTGAAGAAAGCTGTGCGCACCTCGGTATCGATCTTGCCGCCCAGGTCTGCGAGCTGTGCCTTGCGATTCTGGAGAGTGGCATCTGCTTTGAGTTTGTCCGCACGAACCTGAGTGCCGAGAAATAACGGGACGGTAACTGTCCCTGCCACGGAGAAGGTCCCGTGCGAGCGGTTAAAGTTGGGACTTCCAATGTCACCGTAGTTGGCGTTCACGCCAACCGAGGGATAATTTTCGGCAGCCGCACCTTGCTGCGCCAGTTCTGCCGCGCGAACCTGTGCCTTGGCCGCAAGGTAATCCGAGCGCGTTGTCTGCGCCTGTTGCAGGGCCTGTTCCAAAGTGACGCCGGTGAGCGCAGAGTAAGGAATCGTATCTGTTGCCTGAAATTGCTGGCCGTTGGGCAGGCCGATGATCCGCGCCAGTGTGAGCTTGTCGATCGCCAGCTGATTCTCCACGGCGATCAGCTGCTGCTGTTGGGTCTGCAATTGTACCTTGGCGCGAAGCACGTCGATGTCTGCGATGACACCATGTTTATTCAGATCCAGGTTCTGGTCGTAAATCGCCTGGTTGGTCCGGACTTGAGCGCGATTCGACTCCACGTTGGCCGCGTCAGAAACAACCTGCAGATAGGCTGTAGCCGTAACCAGGACCACCAAATCGCGATCGCTCTTATAGGAGTAGAGCGCGGCCGTTTCGGACTCGGAAGCCGATTTCCAATTCTTGATGTCAGACCAGTTGAAGATTTTCTGGGACAGGTAAGCGCGAGCATCCTGTACGGAGAATGGACCGACCAATGTCGGAATCGGTACACCGGGAATCGTGTTCAACCGCAATCCCTGTGCCTGCAGATTGATCTGTTGCACAGCTCCAGAGAGTTGGCCATAAAGATTGGGCAGCAGTGCGCTCAGGTTACGCAAGCGCTCAGCATGGGCAGCGCGGGTGTTCTGATTGCTCTGAATCGCGCCAAGGTTGTACTGCAGGGCGCGGCTGAATGCATCTTTGAGCGTGAGGGCGAGCGTAGTTCCCGTCGCTTGCCCGGTGGGCACACTACCTTGAAACGGACTTTGCGCCTGACCGCTCGAGGCGGGAGCTGGCAGAGGTGCTGATGGAGTAGACGAAGTAGCCGCGGGTGCGGTGTATACACCTGGCGTAGCGGTACCAGTCGTCTGGCCGCCAGCCTGTGCAGCTGCAAGAAACACGTTCAGGAGGATACTAAGACACACCAGTTGTTTTCGAAGCCGGTGCTCGGTGAACAGCGCAACACCCTGACGCGGCATCATGATGCTGCCACCCGCTGCCGGGAGAGGCCTTCCATCGTGGCAAGAATTGTTTCCACCGCCAGTTCATCTCCCAGGCTGGAATTGACCATCAGATGGAAACGGTGCCTTTCCGGCCATTCCACGTTGAAATACTGCCTGATGAAAGCCGACCGGTTCTCGTCCACGGTCTCGGCCAGCTCGATGGCTCGCTTTTCGCTGTTGCCGGCGGCCTGCAGGCGGCGGACTTTGTCCTGAAACGGAGCGTAGATGAAAACGTGGAATGCATCTGGGCGATCACCCAGGTAGTACGCGGATCCCCGTCCTACAATGACGCAGTTACCCATGTCCGCCACCTGCCGCACGAGCTTTTGCGTCACGTCACGGACACAGTCGGTATCCACCATTCTCAGACGGGGTGCGTTCAAGCTGCCTTCAAAACTGCCGCGCATGAAGTTCTTGAAGATGCGGTAGGCGGCCGAGTCCCGTTGCTCTTCGTGCTCCTCGACCAGTTTCCGGGCACAGTCGAGCTGCCGCGCGATTTCGTCTGTCAGTAACTGGTCCCACAGCTTCCACTTCAGGCGGGATGCAGCCTTCTCAGCAATGACTGCGGCCCCACTGCCGAACTCGCGCTCAATCGTGATGACTCGAATCATGGTATGTACCTCTTATCCGATTGCTACCTCTCCGCCCCCGCCGGGCTCGTTCTTCTTCAGAAGAAAAGACAGCAGAAACATAATCACTGACGCGACGGCCAGGATCATAAACGTGTCGATGTAGGCAAGGGTTGTCGCCTGGGCAATCGTTTCCCGATAAATGCGTCCAAGAGCCTGCTGGTTTGCTGTGTTGCTGTCCAGACCCAGTTTGGTCAGGCGCGTGGCCAGAGCGGCCACCGTCTCGGGCGCGGTCGGGCTGCCGCGGCTAACGTGCGCCACAAGATAAGCCTGATGGACCTGCGCCCGCCGGGCAATCAGAGTGGTAACCATCGAGGTCCCGATGCTGCTCCCAATGTTACGCATGAAGTTGAGCAATCCGGCCACAGCGTTGCTCTTCGCTGCCGGCATTCCAACATAGGAAACCAGGGTGATGGGGACGAACAGGAACCCCAGGCCCAGAACCTGCACCGAGCGCAGCAGGCTGGCGCTGACAAAACTGATCTGCAGATCAAGCCTTTGCGTCGAACGGTACATGCCGAACGCCAGGAGCAGCCAGCCAAAAGCGATCAGATAACGCGCTTGAAATTTGCTGGTCAGAAATCCCACCAGAGGCATCTCCAGCAGCAACAAAGCGGCGCCGCCGGAAAGCACGAGTCCTGCCAAGGTGGACGTATAACCAACCAGTGTCTGCAGGAATTGCGGCATCATGACCAGACTGGCAAACAATAATATGCCGAGAAAGAACATCATCACGTTCGCGCCGAAAAAGTTGAAGTTCTTGAACAGGCGCACTTCGATGATCGGGGCTTTGTTGAACCATTCCCACACTGCCAGCGATATGAGGCACCCAGCGGCGAGGACGGCTAGAATCAAAATGAAGTTGGACGCGAACCAGTCTTCTTCCTGGCCTTTGTCAAGCATCACTTGGAGCGCGGCCACGCCAACGGCGAGCAGACCGAGGCCGATGTAGTCGAAATTCATGCCTGCAGCGGCTTTCCGCTTCGCCCAAGGCGGGTCCTCGATCAAAAGAATAACCAGGAACAAGGCAAGAATGCCTACCGGCAGGTTAATGAAAAAAATCCAACGCCAGCTGTAATTGTCGGTAATCCACCCACCGAGGGTAGGCCCTACCGTAGGCGCGACCACGGTCGTGACCCCAAAGATAGCGAAAGCCACGCCGCGCAACTGGGGAGGAAACGTATCGGCCAAAATGGCCTGCGCCATGGGCTGCAGCCCACCACCGCCAGCGCCTTGCAAAGCACGAAACAGAATGATCGCACCAAGGTTAGGCGCCAGCCCGCACAAGAGGGAACTCGCGGTGAAGACAGCAAGACAGATTAGAAAAAAGCGCTTGCGGCCCAGAAAACCAGCCAGCCATCCGCCAAGGGGCAACACGATCGCGTTCGAAGCCAGGTAGGAGGTGAGTATCCAGGTGCTCTCGTCGTTGCTGGCGCCAAGGCTGCCCGCCATGTAAGGAAGAGCCACATTGGCGATGCTCGTATCGAGAACCTCCATGAAGGCCGCGATTGAGACTACGAAGGCGATCAGCCAAGGGTTGGCCTTGGGCCGCCAGGGCTCTGGAGCCGAGCGAGGTGCGATGTCGTTCACGCCAGAGCGTTCCGTTTGCGAGTCCATTGGGATCTCAGCGCTCCGGTGTGGCGATGCCGGAGCTTCGGTTTCAGCCAGTTTGGTCGATGCCACCGATGCTGCCAGAGTTGTCTATCGAACCGGCATCCCATTCAGGCCGGAATCGGATGAAACAGAGCAAGTAAGGGGTGGCAGTCCCCAGGAAGAGTGTAACTGAAATGTCCGCAAATGAGCGCACGCGCGACATTTAGGGTGCAATCAACCTGATTTTTTCAGAACGCGGACAAGAACACGAGGCGGGCATTGAATTGCCTTCAAGCTGGATGTTGACGGCTACTTCGGCCTCTATGTTGGCTGCCCCCCAGGGATTCGAACCCCGATATGCTGATCCAGAGTCAGCTGTCCTGCCGTTGAACGAGGGGGCAGCAGATTGGCTGCGGAAGCGGCGTCAAGGACGCCATGCATCATTGATT
>Ga0126381_100000095_pt1 | contig 99696 bp, 89 predicted proteins | sample PanSoiMetPlot_28_FD_96465 | JGI IMG/M metagenome (GOLD analysis project Ga0126381, IMG submission 96465) | Tropical forest soil microbial communities from Panama - MetaG Plot_28 | ecosystem: Environmental > Terrestrial > Soil > Tropical forest > Bulk soil | place: Panama | collected 2016-02-17 | reverse complement strand
GTCCAATAACAGGAGAGGTGAGACCGCTGAAGGCTTGCGCCGCGCCGACTGAATTGATTTCACCACGGAAACACGGAAGAAACATAAAGATTTCTGTATCCAGGAAATGCCGTGCTTTCCGTGGTGAAAAGGGACGAAGGTTCCCTTAGTCGCGGTGAAATTCCGCTAGTCTAACGTCCAGCGCTTCTACAATCGAACCAATGTCCATGTCACTACCGCCGAACCCGTCACCTGATCCCTTTGAGAGCACACCTCCACAGCTGCAGGACAGTCCTGTTCTTGAGTCCGTCCCAGTTGTTGCGGCGCCACTGGAGAAGCCATTTCCCGCCTGGAAATTCCGGGATGTAGTGGCGATACTGGTGTTCACTCTGGTGGCCATTCTTGTGTTCACGGTCGGGGCGCTGTTCGTCGCGCACAGCCTTCCGCAGTATCGGAACGCACCGTTTACCGAATTGGCCACGAACGCCATCATCGTTATCGGGGCGCAAACCGCGGCTTATCCGCTGGTGCTGTTGTTCATCTTTGTGCTGGTGCGCTCGCGCTCGCGCCAGTCGTTCGGCAGGGCTATACAGTGGCAGTGGCCTGGGACCCTCAGCGTGGTGTTCGTGATCGGGGGCGTGGTGCTTGCTTTGGTCGTCGAGAGCCTGGCGCGCTATTTGCCCATACCGAAGTCTCTCCCCATGGATACCTACTTCAAAGATCCCACCAGCGCGTACCTGATGGCGTCGTTCGGCATAACGCTTGCTCCGCTGCTGGAGGAGTTGTTCTTCCGCGGGCTGCTATATCCGCTGCTGGGTCGCGCCTTCGGCGTGGTCACCGGGGTGGTGCTGACCGCCGCCGCTTTTGCCGCCATTCATGGCGCGCAGCTCGGATACGCCTGGGCGCCGGTGCTCAGCATCTTTGTCGTTGGCGTTGCCTTCACCGTGGTTCGAGTGCGCACCAGCTCGGTGGCCGCTTCTTTCCTCATGCACTGCGGCTACAATCTTGCGCTGTTTTCCGCCTTGTGGATCGGCAGCGACCACTTCCGGCATCTGGAGAAGGTCACGAACTGAAAGTGGTATCGTGAAACTATGGCGGCAAGCGCTCGCGAACAACTGTTGGCCATGCTGGCGGAGAAGTCGTTTCGCCTGGGCGAATTCAAACTCTCCAGCGGTGGCACCAGCGACTACTACATCGATTGCCGTCTCACTACGCTCGACGGCATGGGCGCGCTCCTGACCGGCCAGACAGTCCTCGAGGAAATTCATCATCGCGGATGGAAGGTCGATGCCATCGGCGGCCTCACCCTGGGCGCCGATCCCATCGTCGTGGCTACATCAGTTGTCAGCGCGCAGCAGGGAAAGCCGCTGCACGGCTTCCTGGTGCGCAAGGCGGAGAAGGCGCACGGCACCGGCCAGCGCATTGAAGGCTTTCGCAGCAAGCACGCGCGGGTGGTTATCGTTGACGATGTGTGTACGACCGGCGCCTCGACGGTGCAGGCTATCGAAGTCGCACGCGAGCACGGGTTCGAGGTCGCCGGCGCGATGTGCCTCGTTGACCGGCAGCAGGACAACGGTCGCGAGAATGTGGAACGCGCCGCCGCTCCCGCCCCCTTTGTTGCCTTATTCACGGCGCAGGACGTTCGAGAGGAGCATCTGCGACAGGCCGGGCGGGAGAAATCGGGCGCGCCGGCGATGTTCGCGGTCAGCGCGAAATGTGAGTTTTGCGATCGGCCCGCGGTGACCAATGTCCCCGGGAACCGGTGTGAAGCGCACCGGCCCTGATCACAATCGCCGGGGAGGTTTTCATGATCGGCAAGCTGACCACCATCATGCTTATTGTCAAAGATATGGACCGCAGCGTCGCTTTCTATCGCGACGTTGTCGGCCTGAAGCTCGAGATGCAGTCGCCGGAATGGAGTTCTCTGTCCGCCGGCAACATTACTCTCGGCTTGCATCCTGAGTCGCAGTACAGCAAAGTTTCGCCGACGCTGGGTTGCACCTTTGGCTTCGAAGTCTCCGATATCCAAACCGTTGTACAGCAGCTCAAATCGAAGGGCGCTGCGATGATGCTGGAGCCGATCCACGAAGACTTTGGCTGGCTCGGCATCTTCACCGATCCCGATGGCTATCCGGTGCAACTTGTCCAGCTGGAAGCGCAGGCGAAGAAGGCATAAGTTCAAAGACAATGATCAAAACTGTGGAATGGACTGACGCGGGTGTTCGCTTCATCGACCAGACGAAGCTGCCCACGGAAGAAACCTACGTTACCTGCAAGACCTACGAGGAAGTCGCTGAGGCGATCCGCACGATGATCGTGCGCGGTGCGCCTGCCATTGGAGTGTCCGGGGCAATGGGCGTGGCCCTCGGCGTGCGCGACTCACAGGCAACCGATCACACCGCATTGAGGCGTGATCTCGACTGCATCAGCGAGGTATTGGCGTCGACCAGGCCTACTGCGGTGAATCTCTTCTGGGGCATTCGCCGAATCAGGGACAAGTTTGAAGAGGTGAGCGCCGATTCGGTCGAAGAGATCAAACGGGCGGTGGTCGAGGAAGCGCGGCGAATGCTGGAGGAAGACATTGCGGCCAACCAGGCGATGGGGCGGCACGGCGCTGTGCTTCTTCCGTCCAGCGGCGGGATTTTAACTCACTGCAACGCCGGCGCGCTGGCGACCTGCGGCTACGGCACTGCCCTCGGCGTCATTCGCGCTGCCGTCGATTCCGGCAAGAAGCTCCAAGTCTTTGCCGACGAGACGCGGCCCTTCCTTCAGGGCTCGCGTCTGACAGCGTGGGAGTTGATGAAGGACAACATCCCCACAACCGTGATCTCCGACAACATGGCGGGCGCCATGATGCGCCAGGGCAAGATCAACGCGGTCGTGGTAGGAGCTGATCGCATCGCGGCTAACGGCGATGTTGCCAATAAGATCGGCACCTACACGGTGGCAGTCCTGGCGAAAGAGCACGGCATTCCCTTCTATGTAGCGGCGCCCTTCTCCACCGTGGATCTCAACACCCCGGACGGCAGCGGCATTCCCATCGAGCAGCGTTCGGCGAAGGAAGTCACGCACATGGCGGGCAAGCAGATCGCTCCCGATGGTGTGCGCGTGGAGAATCCGGCGTTCGATGTCACGCCGCATCAATATGTCACGGCGATCATTACCGAGCGCGGGGTGGTTCGCGAGCCGTATAGCGAGTCTTTGCGCGCTCTCGCGCCGGTCAGCGTTGGCGTGTAGCGCTACTGCTGCGGCTGCTGGTTCGCTGGATTGAGCTGCTGCTGATACATCTGCTGCTGCTGCTGTAACTGCTGCATCTCCTGCATCAGTTGCTCAGGGCTCTTGGGGCTGACCGGCTGCTCTCCATTACCGTAGTTGGCGCCAGGATCGTACCCCGGTCCGTTCGGCTGGATCACCATGGGACGGCGCAGGCCGCCGGGCGTCACTGGCGGCGGCTCGGGATTTTGATACTCGTTCTCGCCGGTGTCGGCGACGGGAACGCCCTCGTCAACCTGCTCTTCATCCTGCTGCGGCTGTGGGACATTCTGAGCGGTGTTTACCGGCGGGGTTGCGCCACCTTGACGCGGCGTCAAAATAACTTTCTGCACTGCCCCCGGATCGCCGGTCACGCCGAGGATCACGTAGTTGAATCTGGTTCCATTGAGCAGCGTGTTCAGCACGTCCCGCGGCTGGCCGGGACCGAGCTGCGCGACGACGCGCTCATTCGAAGCCGCCGCAGGGATCTCCATGGACGCTCCCGTGCGCGACTGCACGGCGCGAAGCACCTGACCCAGCGTGGAATTCGAAGCATCGATCGTCAACTGGCCGTCTTGCAAATTAACCTGCGGCGCCGTCGGAGGCGACTGCTCCAATGTAGGCTGCGGAGGCGGTGGCGCGGGAGTTTCCGCTATGGGCGCGGTTTTCTTATGCTGCGAATGCTGCCTGCCGGCCGGCATGCTTGCAGCAGCAGCGACCGGCTGGCCGGAGACCTGAGGCGTCCTGGCTTGCGGCGCGGTGGCCTGGGCGTTTGCCTGGCGCACCATGAAACACACGGACACGGCCAGCGTGGCGCACGCGAAAAGTTTTCCGAGGCGTACCATAATGAGTTAGACGGCGGCACACGTCGTCGGTTTCGCCGCTGCATCTATTCTAAACTGCTATGGACCAGATTGCTCGGCCACGGTGGGCAACGTTTCTGCCAGATGCAAGAATAAGTTTATGGCCGAATCGGCATCCTACGATTCAGGGTCGCCGCAGCCGTAGCGACCCGGGTGGCACGATGACTCCAATATCCGATACGCATTCCAGAATTTCATCTGCTCTGCTTCGCCGTGGAATCCTGTTCGCCGTGGTGCTGGCGATCACGCTCCCCTCGCGCGCGCAAACATGTTCTACCGGCGCTGACCTGGACGCGGCCACAAAAATCGCCATCAACAACGCGGCCAGGCAGTATCTCGACATGTCGAAGAACGGCGATGTGGCGGGCCTGCGGTCCAATGCCATTCCGCAGATCGCCGGGGACTTCGGCTCCATTGAGCAGGCGGTGGTGACGAACAAGACCTATCTTGCGGAGGGACAATCGAGCATCGCCGGGACGTACCTGCTGGACGCGTCGGCCGCAAAGAGCACCCTGCCGCGGGCCGAATTTTATTGCGGCATTTACAATTCGCCCGATCGACAAGGGTTCTTCATTCCCAACCTGCCGCCGGGTCGATATGCCGTGGTCATCCAGAAGGTCAACGGGAAGGACCCCATCACCTTGACTTTGGTTCTACAGAACTTGGCCAGTGGGTGGAAGCTGGCCGGATATTATCCGCGGCTGGATGCTATCGGTGGCCATGACGGACAGTGGTATCTCACCAGGGCACGAGAGTACAAGGCTAAGGGCTACACGCACGATGCATGGTTTTACTATCTGACAGCGTGGGACCTGACTGCGCCAGTGAACTTCATGAGCACGCCGCAGCTGGACAAGATTGCCGATGAGATGCAGAGCGCGCGCCCGGCGGACCTGCCCAGTGACGCGTCGCCGCTGAGCCTGTCGGCCAATGGCAAGGTTTTCAAGATTACGGAGCTGGCTGCCGTGCCCGTGGACAACAACCTGGATCTGCGCATTCGTTACCAGAACCCGGACGCCGGCAACTCCGGCATCGCCTTCCAGGACAATATGGCGGTGATTAAGGCAGTCGTGGCGAAGTATCCCGAATTCCGCGATGCCTTCAATTCCATCATCGCGCGTGCCGTGGACGGTAGCGGGCATGAGTACGGCTCGCTGCTGCCGGCCAAGGATGTGAAGTGAGGAGTTGCCGGTCTCCGGAGCAAATTGCTGCCCCGCGATCGTGGACCGGACCCAAGCAGAGCTAGAGTGCACCAGAAGCCCTAATATCCGCGGCCTTTATCCACAATCCACAGCAGCGGCTGCTTTGTCAGGAACCGTCGTAGATTGTCGGTAAACGTAGTGTAGTGGCGCTCCCACATTCTTTCCGTGAGGCCGGCGATGTGCGGAGTGATCAGAACATTCTCCATTTCCCAAAGTGGCGAGTCAGTTGGTAACGGTTCCTTATCGGTGACATCGAGGGCGGCGCCGGCGAACTTGTGGGCACGCAGCGCGTCGATCAATGCGCTTTCGTCGATGAGCACTCCGCGCGCGACATTGATCAGATATGCATCCCGTTTGAGACATGCCAGGCGGGAAGCGTTTATCAGCTGATGGGTCCTCCGCGTGACCGGCGCTGCTAAGACCACGAAATCGGCTTCACCTACGGCTTCTTCGAGTTGCTCGAAGCCATATGTTCGGTGCACGCCTTCGCAGGCGCGCTCCGGATGCGCCCGCACTCCGAGGACTCTCATTCCGAGTGAACTGGCCATCTTTGCCAGCGGACGGCCGATGCCGCCGAGGCCGACGATCGTCATGGTGGCGCCCTTGAGCTCGCGCGGTCGTGGAGTCGTCGCCCAGATGTCCTCCTGCGCCCAATGCTTCTGCTGCTGATACCGCATCGCCTGCGGCAGGCGCTTGGCCAGCGCGAAGACCAGGGCCATCGCGTGCTCGGCGACGACCGGACCGTGGACATCGCGCGCGTTGGTGACGACAATGTCGCTGGCGCGCAGTTCAGGGCTCATAAGGGCATGAACTGCGGTTGCGGTTGAATGGATCCACTGCAGCTTCTTTGCAGCTTTGATCTGCTCGCCGCGCAGAGACCAGGAGATCGCGATGTCGGCGTCGGCAATTTCTTGATTCACACGATCGTAATCGTGCAGGTGGACCACTTCGAGCTGCGGGAACTCGCGACGCAAGCGCTCCGAGAACCACGACGGCGCCTGCCAGAGCTCGAAGCGGTGGTGAAGGACGATAAACAGCTTCACGGAGTGGTTTTACCACAGAGACACAGAGACACAGAGGACACAGAGATTCAGGAAGAGCGATCGGTGTTTTCGCCGTCGCTTTTATGGGCTCTCAATTTACCCAACCACGTGAATCAAGAAAACCTCTGTGCGTCTGTGTCTCTGTGGTGAACTAGCTTTTCGCCTGCTCAGCAATTACCCGCAGATCCCTTCCCGTCATCTCCTTCGGTTGCGGGAGACCTAGAATGCCGAGCATTGTGGGCGCGATGTCTTGCAGAGCGCCGTCGGGGCTAAGCGTAAAGCGGCGCGCGTCGCCCTTGAAATTGGGTGCCGTGACGGCGTGTTCGGCGGCGACGATGAACGGAACGGGATTCGTCGTGTGCGCGGTCTGCGGGCCGCCGGTCTCCGGATCGATCATCTGCTCGGCGTTGCCGTGATCGGCGGTGACGATCATCGCGCCGCCGCGCTGACGGATCGCGTTGTAGATCTGGCCGAGACAGCCATCGACCGTTTCGACCGCGGTAATCGTCGGCGAAATCTTGCCGGAGTGGCCGACCATGTCGGCGTTGGCGAAGTTCACCACCATCACGTCAAATGTGTTGTCACTGATCGCCTTGATCACCGCATCGGCGATACCTTGCGCCGACATCTCCGGCTTCAGATCGTAGGTTGCGACCTTCGGCGACTGCACCAGCACGCGGTCTTCGCCCGGGAACGGCTTCTCCACGCCGCCATTGAAGAAGTAGGTGACGTGTGCGTACTTTTCCGTTTCGGCGACGCGCAGGTTACGCATGCTGCGATCGGCCATCACGTTCGCCAGGATGTTCGTCAGCGACTCCGGCGGTGAAACGATGGGCAGCATGAAATGCTTGTCGTACTGCGTCATGCAGACGTAGTGCAGGTCTTTGGGCACGCGGCTGCGCGGGATGACATTGTCGAGATCGTCGGCGCCTTCCAGTTCGCGGCCATCCTGCGCGGTGAAGTGGCTGTTGCGGCAGAGGCAGCGCGTGATCTGGCGAGCGCGGTCGGCGCGGAAGTTGAAGTTGATGCAGACATCGCCGTCGCGAATATTACCGACGGCATCGCCCCGCTCATCGGTGACGACAAACGGTACGACGAACTCATCGGTGACGTCGCGGTTGTAGGACTCCTTCATGCCCTTCACAGGATCCGCGTAGCGGCCGCCCTCAGCGTCGCCAAAGACCATCGCATCGAAGGCTTTCTTCTCGCGCTCCCACCGGCGGTCGCGGTCCATCGCGTAGTAGCGCCCACTGACGGTTGCGATGCGGCCGACGCCGTACTCGCGCATCTTCTGCTGCAACTGCTCGATGTAGCAGGCGCCGTTGGTAGGCAGCGTGTCGCGGCCATCCATGAAGCAATGAACGAAGACGCGCTCCACGCGGTTCTGTTTCGCCAGGCGCAGGATGGCGTAAAGATGGTTCTGGTGCGAGTGCACGCCGCCGTCAGAGAGCAGTCCGAAGAGGTGCAGGCGGCGCTCGCCCGTGCGGGCCGTGGTCATCGCGTCCAGCAGGGTGGGATTGGTAAAGAAATCACCTTTTTCGATCATGAGATCGATCTTGGTGATGTCCATGTAGACGACGCGCCCGGCGCCGATGTTGAGATGGCCGACTTCGCTGTTGCCCATCTGCCCGGTGGGCAGGCCAACGTAGCGGCCGCTGGTGTGGATAAGCGTGTTGGGGAATTCGGCGAGCAGACGATCGTAATTCGGCTTGCGCGCCAGCGAGATGGCGTTGGACTCCGACGGCGGGGCATAGCCCCAGCCGTCGAGGATGATGAGGACGAGAGGTTTGGGAGGAGTCACGAGGCTTTATCCAAAATAGCTGTTGTTTATCGGATGTTTAGGTCAGCGTTGAAACAAGTCACGTTCGAGCTCGGCACGAGAAATTTTCAAATAGTTCGAAACATCATTGAGAATGTTAGCCAGAGTACCAATTCTGAGTTCTTTGTGCGCTGGAATCGTGATGTGGTGCTGCGCGCCGCGAAGAGTTGAGGTCAGCCGAATGTGGCTGCCCGTTTGATGCGTAGGCTCATAGCCGTACCGACGCAGTAGCTTGGAAAATTCGTTGCCGCTGAGGTCTCGCGGCAGCTTCAAGCGCCGATCACCTCATCGTGCACAAAATGAAGCCGGATGACACGGGGAAGAGCATCTGGATCGAAATGACAACGCACCGCATCACGAACCATATCTCGGAGGTCCTCGAGTGATTCGGCTTGGGTAAAAATTGAGTGCCCCAGGGCGCGAGCTTCAAAACCCCCTTCGGGTGAGTCCGTCACGGTGAAGATGATCTCGGAGTCTGGCATCATGCACATTATATGAAACCGCTTTGGGCTTGGCTGTAACTACAGCGCAAACAGGTTTATCCCAACAGAGGCCCGGTCACACCGCAACCATCTCGATTTCCGCCACGATATCGGCGGCGGCTTTGGCTGGGTCGGGCGCCTCGAGGATCGGCCGGCCGATGACGAGGTGGGTCGCTCCGGCGGCGATGGCGTCGGCGGGAGTCACCACTCGCGCCTGGTCTCCGGCGGTTGAGCCGGCCGGGCGGATGCCGGGCGTTACGATGGCGAAGCCTTCGCCCAGCTCGCGGCGAAGCTCGGCAACTTCCTTGGCGGAGGACACCAGGCCTCCACAGCCCGCCGAACGGGCAAGCGCTCCCAGGTGCAGCGCCTGGTTCAGCACGGTCCCAGGCACGCCGATTTCCTGGACATCTGCGTCGGTGAAGCTGGTCAGGACGGTCACGGCCAGCACCAGAGGTTTAGCAGAGGATTGCGCCGCCGCCTCGACCGCCGCCTTCAGCATCTTGCTGCCGCCCGAGGCGTGGACAGTCAGCATGGAGATGCCGAGCTCGCAGGCCGAGCGGACAGCTGCGCCAACCGTATTGGGGATATCGTGGAACTTCAGGTCGAGAAAGACCTTACGTCCGGACGCGACCAGGTCGCGAACCACCCGTGGCCCTTCCGCGGTGAAGAGCTGCTTCCCGATCTTGTATGTGCCGGCGGACTCGCCGATGGCCTGAACGATCCGCTGGGCCTGGGTGGCGCTGGAGACATCGAGCGCCACAATAAGCCGGTCTTTGGCATTGGCCTTGGCTTGCATTCGGCTCCCAGTCTACCGCAGAAGGAGCCGATTACTCTTGCAGGCCTAAGTTCTCGGCCACCTCGGGGGTTTGGAGCACCTCGAGGCGGACACGGTCAACGCCTTTCATGGCGAGCATCTTAGCTGCGCCGTAGGACAGGTCGATGATGCGGCCGCGAGCGACAGGTCCGCGATCGTTAATGCGGACGACGACCGACCGATCAGTCTTCAAATCCGTGACCTTGACCCAGGAACCGAGGGGTAATGTCCGATGGGCTGCGGTAAATTGGTACATGTCGAACGGCTCGCCACTGGCAGTCTTGTGAGACTGGAAGACGCGGCCGTACCACGAGGCCTTCCCAACCTCCGGCTTGCGGGTGCGGGTCGGCTTATGTTCCTGAATCTGTCCTGGGGTCCCTTTTCGCGAATCCGGTGTGCTATTACCGGGTGCCGCGCCCAACGCGGTGGCGAAAACTAACGTCGCCGCGACCGGGCTGAGTACTCGTAACATTAAACACCTCTCATCGTTTAAGTTGGTCCTCCTGACAGGATTCTTAAAGTCTATTTACCCGGGAACCGGGGAGTCAACCCTTTGGTTTGGGGTCTCGGACTTTCTGGTTGCCATTTTGGGACGATTGTGCTAGTCCCAACCGTGGCAATTTTCAACAGTTGGCCTGTCAGAGCTAACCGGACGAATGAGTGGCTTGACCGATGAGATGGCGAGCTGCTCCCGCAGGTTGCTTGTAAGCATAATACTTTCAGCCATTTAGATATCGTCGGCATCGTACCCTCGACCACCGGAACATTCGAATCGAGTTCTGGCAACCGGATCTGTAGGTCGGGAGTGCCCCCTTGCTGTAGAGTCTAGCCATGCCCGGACCGCCGGTCATCCTGAGCATCGCTGGCTACGACCCCTCGTCCGGTGCGGGAATTACCGCAGATGTGAAGACGGCCGCCGCCCTGGGATGCTATGCCGCCACCTGCATCACCGCCCTGACCGTCCAGTCGACGCAGGGCGTCTTTGGGGTGCGACCGCTGGAACCGGAGCTGGTCGCCCGCACCCTGAACACCCTGGCCGACGATCTGGAAATTGTTGCGATTCGCATCGGCATGCTGGGGTCGGGTGCGGTCGCCGGCATCGTGAGCGGATTCCTCACGTCCAGGCGGCTGCCCAATGTCGTCCTGGATCCGGTGATTCGGTCGTCGTCGGGCACGCCTCTGCTGGACGAGATCGGACTGGAGATGCTCCGCGCCCTTCTGCCGCTCTGCCATGTCGTCACGCCCAACGTGGCCGAGGCCGCTGAACTGGCAATGGTTGAGAAGCTGGAATCCGAGGCCAGCTGGCCGGAGGCTCTCCCCTGGCTTAGGAACACGGCCGCCCGGCTGCACGACCTGGGGGCACGGAACGTCATCATCACCGGCGGACACCTGCGGCCGGCTAACGATTACCTCAGCAGCCGAGGGCCCGGCGGTTCGCAGCCGGAGGTGATTGCGGGCGAGCGCATCGAATCGCGCTCAACCCACGGGACCGGATGCGCCTTTGCGACGGCCCTGGCCTGCCGGCTGGCGCTCGGTGACGAGTTGGCCCAGGCGGCTCGCGCGGCGAAGGAGTACGTGGCTCGTGCGATCCGGTCGGCTTATCCCCTGGGAAAGGGCGTCGGGCCAGTGAATCACTTCCCTGAGTAGCGCCAATCTCCAGATCGCCGGTGGCGCGGCGCTCCAGACCCGCGCCCGAACAAATCTTTGCCCCAAGTTCGCCCTTCTTTTGCCTAACCCGGTTCTTGCGCCGCCCGAATCCTTTCCCCATCTCCGGCATCTTCACACCAAGGCAATACCATCCCGGAGTGAATCTATGAGTACCCTGGTACAGCCAGCACCGCGTAAGCTTGCAACTCCTTCCCTACCGCAAGGCGATTCGTGCCTGGTCGTGATCTTTGGCGGCACAGGCGATCTCACACGCCGCAAGCTCATTCCCGCACTCTACGATCTGGCGTGCGTCGGCTGCACCACGCGCAATTTCCAGGTGCTCGGCATCGGCAGGACGAAGCTTAGCGACGACGACTTCCGCGCGCGCGTGCGGGAGGGGGCCGCCGCCTCAAAAGACACCCGCAACTTCAGCGAAGAGGGCTGGGAGGAGTTTACCCAGCGATTGCACTACCTTATCGGCGATGCTAATAAACCCGATTTCTACCCGCACCTGACAGCCAAGGTTCAGGAGATGCAGAAGAACGGCGCGAGCAAGAACGTGCTGTTCTATGTCTCCGTGCCGGCATCGCTTGCGCCGCCGATTGTCGAAGGCCTGGGAGAAGCCGGGCTGGCGCACAATGGCGACGGGTGGACGCGCATCATCCTGGAGAAGCCCTTTGGCCGAGATCTGGCCAGCGCGCGCGAGCTGAACGAGATTGTCTCCCGCGTCTTCGACGAGAGCGCGGTCTACCGCATCGACCACTATCTCGGCAAAGAGACAGTACAGAACATCATGATGTTCCGCTTCGGCAACTCCATCTTCGAGCCGGTGTGGAACCGCAATTACGTCGAGTATGTGGAGATCACGGCGGCAGAGGCGCTCGGCGTCGAGGGCCGTGGCGAGTTCTATGAAGAAACTGGTGCGTTGCGCGACATGGTTGCCAATCACATGCTCCAGCTGCTGATGTTGACGGCCATTGAGCCGCCCGTGGCCTTCGACGCAGACTCCGTGCGCGAGCAGAAGGTGCAGGTATTACGGGCCATCCGGCCGATGTCGAAAGAGGAGGTGGCCAAGTTCACCGCGCGCGGGCAATACGGTGCCGGCGAGATCGGCGGCAAGGCTGTGCCGGGGTATCGGCAAGAACCTGGCGTCAATGCGAGTTCGCGGACCGAAACCTACGCCGCGGTCGAGTTCCACGTCGACAACTGGCGCTGGGCGGGTGTGCCGTTCAATGTGCGCGCGGGCAAGCGGCTGGCAACCCAGGTTACGGAAGTTGCGGTGCACTTCAAACGCACGCCACAGGCCCTGTTTTCGCGCAATCCGTCCGACGTGCACCACAATGTGATCGCGTTGCGCATTCAGCCGAACGAGGGCATCGATCTGAGCTTCGGCGCGAAACAGCCGGGTCAGGAGATGCGGGCGATTCGCGTCGACATGGACTTTTCTTACCGGCAGGCGTTCGGGACGGAAACCCCGGCAGCGTACGAGACGCTTCTGCTCGATGCAATGCGGGGTGATGCGACCTTGTTCACGCGTCGCGATGAGGTGGAAGCGGAGTGGCGAATTATCACGCCCATCGAAGAAGCTTGGGCGGAGCTTCCGCCGCCACAGTTCCCGAATTACGCAGCTGGGAGCGAAGGTCCCGAAACCGCGAACAAGTTGATTACGTATGATCGCTTTGCCTGGCGGCCGCTGGCGAGTTCGGACGGACATCCTTCGTAACGTAGTGCCGATCTCCAGATCGGCTGGGGTGGCGACGTCCACGTCGCCATTCTCGAATCAAGATTTGCAGGATTCGTTGACGAGCGCGGGTCTGGAGGCCCGCGCTACATGTGGAGTCAGCGCTTAGGTCAGCAGCTCGCCATCCGCGATCTGCCGGACGAGCGCGCGATCGGCATCGAGAAAATCCAATTCCGGCAGCTGCCGGCGATTCACCCAGCGGATCTCGCGGAAGATCCGGTTCTCCAGCTCGCCCTGGAACTGCTCCACCACAAAGAACCGCAGCTCCACAACATTGCCGTTCTGATACTGATGCTGCAGCTGCGCGACCTTCGCGCCGATCTCAGCGCGCACGCCAAGCTCTTCTTCCAACTCGCGCGCCAGCGCCTGCGGCGGCTCTTCGCCGGGCTCGATTTTCCCGCCGGGAAATTCCCACTTGAGCGGAAGCGCCTGGTACTCCGTCCGCTGGCAGCAGAGGATCTCTTCGCCGCGCACGATCAGCGCAGCCACCACTTGCTTGATCATCGAGTCGCTCCGCTCGCTTACTGCTGAGCTTGTCCCGTTGCTTTTTCCAGGTAAAGGCCGACCAGGCGCGCGCAATGCTCTACCAGTTGCCGGTCGTCGGCCCGGAACGCGGCTGGTGTGTGACTGTCGATGTCGAGCTCGCCGACGACCGCACCCTTCACGCGAACGGGCACGACGATTTCCGACTTGGTCTCGATGGAACAGGCCAGGTAGCGCGGGTCGGCATTGACGTCATCGACGATAACGGTGTGGCCCGACGATGCGGCCGCGCCGCAGATGCCCTGGTTCAGCGGAATTCGCGTGTGCGGCGTCACCGCGCCAACGTAGGGGCCGAGGACCAGCATGGCCTCTTCGCCGTGACGGCCCTTCTCGATCATGTAGAAGCCGACCCAGTTGTATTGCTGCAAGCGCTCCCGCAGCCGGCCGACGATGATGCTCATCAGTTCTTCGACACTGGGAGCGGCGTCGGCGATCTCGCTGAGTTCTTTCGCGAGTTGTTGGTGCGTGCTGGGCATAGTGGCCGTATCTATCATAGACGGCCGGAGCTATGGCTGTTGGCTTTTAGCTTTTAGCTCTTAGCATTCGCGGCCGCGTGACCGTCGCCACATCTTAACAGTCCCCTGCGCGGGAGAAGAGCGTGGGTCTGAACACCCACGCGCATCCGACCGTTCGATAACCTCAGGGCAGGTTTGGAAAGCGGCGCCACTTCCCCAGGCAACGATTCGGCTGATGCGCCGAGAATTCCAACAACGAAGCGCGAAAAACTAATGGCTAAAAGCTAAGAGCTAAAAGCCGGAATTACTTGCCGATCTGCCGTATGCCTGCGGGCTTCTTGAATAGCTCCGGATGCAGGGCCCAGGCGATCGCATCCAGGCCTCCCAGCAGGCTCGTCGCGGGCGTGTTCAGCAGAGCGTCGTCAATACAGAAGACGCGCCCGTTTTTCGCTGCCGGTAAGTCCTGCCACTGGCGCTGCTCGATGATCTTTTCCAACGGGACGCGGTCACCGGCGCCGCACCAGGCCGCGAAAATCGCGTCTGGCTGGGCTGCAGCAATTTCGTCCGCCTCGGCCGTCTTCGCAGGTGTGCCGACGAATTCGCCGCCCGCTGCCTCGACCATTTCCGCGACCCAGGGCTGCGAAACGTAGATCGGCTTGCCCCATTCTTCGCAGAAGACCTTCGCTTTGGACTTGCCCGAGGTGAGCCGGCGTACCTCTTCGAACCGTGCCTGCATTCCGGAGATCACAGCTTCGCCGCGTTCTGCCGCTCCCAGTATTCCGGCGATGGTTGCGATGTCGGTGTAGATGTCGGCAAGCCTCTTCGGAGTCAGGCCGAGGAATCGAACGCCGCTCTTCAGGATCTCGATGACGGCTTCGCGTTGATAAGGGACCGAGGCCAGCACGAGCTCAGGCTTTGCGGCAAGGATCTCCTCGCTTTGCGCCGACCATGAATCCTCGACGATCACGCGCGAGCCGTCGGCAACTTCGGGCACCACGTCGGCGCAATATTTCGTGCAGGCGACGACGCGATCCAGCAGACCGAGGTCGCGCAGGGTGACCGTCGCGCTGGGTTGCAGGGAGACGATGCGTCGCGGGGTATGAGTGTTCATGTTGAAAGCAGACTGATTGTTACAGTCTGTTTTAGTTTAACCACAGAGACACAGAGGCACAGAGGATTTTAGGGTTTGGGTCACAAATTCGTTCGCATCCGGCAGTCAGGGTTAGCAGTTTCGTAAAATGCAATTTGCTTTCTCTGTGTCTCTGTGTCTCTGTGGTTAATCATGTACTCCGCCGAGCTACTTGATCACTTCCAGCGCCCGCGCAACTCCGGCGATCTGCCGGAGGCTACCTCTCGCGCGCGCATCGAGAATCCAGCCTGCGGAGACATTCTGGAGCTGGCCGCAAAAATCGTAGATGGCCGCATCGAAGAGATCTGCTTCCGTGCCAAGGGATGTGTGCCGGCCATGGCCTGCGCCTCGGCGGTGACCGAGCTGGCAAAAGGAAAGCCAATCAATGAAGCGCGAGCCATCGCAAAGGAGGACATCGTCTCCGCTGTTGGGGGCGTGCCGCCTGCATCCGGTCACGCCGCGCAACTCGCGATCGACGCATTGCGAGCGCTGCTGAACAGTGACGCGAATTGACGCCGTGACCCTTCCGACACAATCCCAAAATAATCCTCACACCTCGGCCAGTAGCCTGCATCTTAACCCTCGGCAGGCTTTTGGACTTGCCTTCCAGCCTGAAAGCTGGTTACGATAGAAGCGTCCTCCAATCGCCGCACCTCCCGTGCCGGCGTTCCTCGCGCCGAAATTTCCGGGCGCCAGACGGACGTAACTGAATCGATTTCAGCGAAAGTATCTAAACCGCAAGATCACGCCAGCGCTTGAGTACTACGTACCTGCGCGGACAAGAGCGGTTCACAAATGTGGGATCCCGCAACCTGCGGGTCAGGCATAAAGAGAGAAGCATGAATCAAGGATCGAATCCTCCTTCCGGACATCCCGGAGGGAAGGGACGCAGACGGCGGCGCGGCCGCCGTGGACCAGTCTCACACGGGGCAGCTCCGCAACAGCATGGACAGCAGCACCACGGGCAGGGCAAGCACCGGCCGCAGAGCCGGCGTGGCCCGCGCCCCGCTGGCCAGAACCAGATGGGCGGGGGCATCTACACCGCGCCCATGGACCACAGCTATCGCGCGCTGCAGAACAATGGGAACAACAGCAACAACGGCAATCCGCGCCGCAACAATCGTGGCCGCGGCCAGCAGCCGGGCAGGGCGTTTGTCGCGCAGGAGCCCGAGCCGCTGCCGGTGATGTCGGAGAGCGCGCCCGCGCGCATCTTCGCTTTCGTCGACGACCTGTTCTTCCTGGCCAAGATCCAGGAGACGGCGCGCAAGATGAACGTGAAAGTCGAGTTCGTCAAGACGGAGAAAGATCTCCACGAGAAGATGGGGCAGAACGGCGACGACAAGCCGTCGCTCATCATCTTCGACTTGAACAACGCCAACGCGAAGCCGCTGACAACCATCCCGAAGCTGAAGTCGAAGCTGAAGAAGGCGACCAACATCATCGGCTTCGTCTCGCATGTGCAGGGCGACCTGAAGATGAAGGCGCAGGAAGCGGGATGCGACATGGTGCTGCCGCGCTCGGCGTTCTCGCAGAACCTGGCACAACTGCTGCGCCGCCACGGCGCGCCGGAAGAAGGACACGAGCAGGAACAGCAGCCGGGCGCGCAGCCTGCCCAATAGGTCCCCAAGGGGTCTATGATGCGACCTCGGGCGCGCCTGCCATTGAGTGCAGGTATTTCCCGACTTGTCGGGTAATACCGGCTTGATTCTCCAGGCATAAAGCATCGAGCGTAAGAGCAAACGGCGCCGGCACCGACTGACTTCCAGAAATCGGCTAATCACTCGCCGGTGCGGCGCAGATCACTGACAAGGTTTGCGGAAATTGTTGGAATCCCAAAGGGTGTAACTCGGGATTAAGATTCCCGGCCTTTGCACGTCCTCGTCCAATCACGCCCGAAAGACGAGAAGATAAGACCCCCGAACCTGCCCTCCCGAGTGCCACTGCACTCATTCTATTGCCGGAATTACTTCCTCCCGAACTGTCTCGCACGAGGGCAGGCCGATGCACAGCAGAGCGGAGATGAAGCAGGAGTTTGTCCCGCGCTTAAGCGGCGTGGACCGCTATGAAACGAGAGTCCACATTGGGCTGCTGATCGCGCTTGGACTGCTCTGCACCCTTCCTGTATTGCTGCACGGCGCTCCCGATCTGTCGCACGACGGCATCTATCACGCCATTTGGGCAAAACAATTTGCAATGCAATTCTGGCAGGGCGACTGGTATCCGCGATGGCTTAGCGGAGTCAATGCAGGGCTCGGCGGAGCGTCCGGGTTTTTCTACCCGCCGCTTGCGAGCTACGTGTCTGCCGCATTCTGGCCGTTGCTGGCCTCCAGGGACCCGGACGCATGGATGGCGGCAGGGTATTCCCTCGTACTTGCCGAACTGTTGTCTGGAATCACCGCCTACCTGTGGCTGCGCTCGTTGACGAAAGGAAAGTACGCTCTCCTGGGCGCAGCAGTTTATGTCATCGCGCCTTATCATCTCGCAATCGATCTCTACCAACGGGGAGCGTCGGCAGAATTTTGGGTTTTCGTATGGCTGCCGCTGATTCTGCTGGCTGGGCACGGCTTGACTCGCAACTCGGCTTGGGCGCTTCCCGTCGCCGGCGCGAGCTCTGGGCTCGCAGCTATCTCTCATCCTACAGTGGCCCTCTGGTTTACGCCGATGGCCATTGCCTATGTGGCCGTCCTCGCGGACCGCAAACACCGCTTACGCATCGCCGCGAGCTTCTCCGTGGCATTGCTGCTTGGTTTCGGCTTGGCGGCGCCGTACCTGGCGCCGGCCGTCCTGGACCAGAACAAGGCTCACGTCGATTTGCAGATTGCCGGATGGGGTCAGTATCAACATTATTGGTTATGGCAGGACAGTAACGACGTCAGAGCCATGGCCCGCTATTTGTTCAATGCCGCCGCAGGACGGACAACGAACGTCAACTGGGAAGTTCCATTTAAGGGGCGGATACTGGCGGCAACCCTGACCACACTGGCTGCAATCCTGCTGTTGTTTTTCGTGGTCCGGCGATTTGAGCAAAACAAGGAGGCCCGGCGGGCAGCATGGTTATGCCTGGCCATCGCTCTGATCTACTTCTTCCTCATGTGCAGAGCGAGTGTCTTGCTTTGGAAGATGCTTCCCTTCCTCAAATTCACCCAGTTCCCATATCGCTTGAACGTGATGCTGGTAGCGTGCGTTGCGGCGCTGGCCGCGCTGGCCTGTCCATATCTGTTGCAGCTGCGCGCGCCGGTGCTGACTGGCCTTTTGGCTTTTCTTGTGCTGGGATGGATAGGTGCGGACCTGTGGGTCTCGACGCAGGTATTCTCCGCCTGGCGAGCCATGCCGGAACGCGTTCAACTGCATAGATACTGGACGCGGACGCAAATGGAATTTCTCTCCATGTGGCCGAAATCGGCTGACGTCGACAGGCTCCAGGACTTCTCAACCTTTGACCTGTTCGTGGCAAGTCACCCGCCGAAAACCGCTCGCCTGGAAACATTGCCGGGCACCTCCGGGATCGGGACGGTGCAGGTCGAGCACTGGCGGCCACGCAACGTCGTGCTGAAGGTCCGGACGCCTCGCGACTCGCAGCTGATCGTCAACCACTTCTATTACGCAGGATGGCAGGGCTGGATCGCAGGCACACATGCCGAACTTGCGGTCAGCCCCTCGATTGATGGGCTGATTGAGATGGACGTTCCAGCAGGAGAGTAAGAGATCGTCCTGGAGCTTCCCAAGGACTTCGCGGAGCGGGCAGGCATATTGATTTCGTTCTTGTCGCTCGTTCTTCTTGTTGCCGCCACGCTGTGGTTCTGGTCAATACACAAGCGCAAAAATCCAATCGCCGCTGTACAATCAGCCACTGCATGACCCCCGCCCGACTGCGATCGTTACGGCGCGATTTGCTGCGCTGGTATGACCGGAACCGCCGCGACTTGCCCTGGCGGCGCGATTGCGATCCGTATCGCGTCTGGGTATCGGAGATCATGTTGCAGCAGACGCGGGTTGCCGCAGTGCTCGATCACTACGCGCGTTTTCTGCGGCGATTCCCGACGGTGCAGTCGCTGGCTGCGGCGCGGGAAGCTTCGGTGCTGACGCTGTGGAGCGGGCTCGGCTACTACCATCGCGCGCGTCGCATGCATCAGGCTGCGAGGGTGATTGTTCGCGAGCGAAGCGGCAAGTTCCCGCGAACTGCTGAAGGATGGTCAACGCTCCCGGGGATCGGCCGCTATACCGCGGCGGCGATCGCGAGCATTGCGTTTGGCGAGCCGGTTGCCGTTGTCGACGGAAATGTGGAGAGGGTGCTGGAGCGCCTCGGGATACACGGTACCCAGGCTAGCCCAACTGATGGCCGCACCCTCCGACAGGCTCGGGGCAGGGACGGGGGCGCAGCGACTCGGGAATCTACCTGGCAATTGGCCCAAGCTCTTCTAGATCGTAAACGCCCGGGCGATTTCAATCAGGCGACGATGGAGCTGGGCGCTACTGTCTGCACGCCGCGCGCGCCGCAATGTCTCGTTTGCCCCCTGCAACGGTTCTGCACATATCGCGGCGCCGATCCCCCTCGCGAGCAGGCTGCGAGAAATCGCAAGGACGTAAGGTATTCTCTGGCGCGCAATGGCTCCACTGTCCTTCTCGTTCGCCGAGCACTCGATTCGTCGCTCATGCCGGGAATGTGGGAGCTGCCGTCGCTCGATCAGGACAGCATCAACGGGGATGCGCCGCTTCTGCGATTGCGCCACTCGATTACGGACACCGATTACCGCGTCGTGGTCTTCGCGCGAGAACTAGATCAGCTGCTGCCGGTGGACAGTGCGCGTTGGGTCACGCGCAGACAATGGGAGCAGCTTCCCCTCACTGGCCTGACCCGCAAGGTGCTCCTGCGCTTGTCGGCTGAGTCCGGCGGCAGCCGAGGTGAATCTAAATGTCGTTAAGCAGATTTTTTCGGAGGTTTCACCCAGTGGCCACATTGACCGTGGGCAATCGCGCCCCGGAATTCTCGCTCCCAACCGTTGACGGCGGAACCGTCACCCTGGCCGACGCACTGAGGCGCGGCCCCGTCGTGCTGGCCTTCTTCAAAGTCAGCTGCCCGGTCTGCCAGTATGCCTTTCCGTTCTACGAGCGCATGTATCAGGCGAACCGGAACGCCAACGTCAGCTTCATCGGCGTTTCGCAGGACAAGGCACGCGACACGCAACTGTTCATGAAGGAATTCGGCGTGACGTTCCCAGTTGCGCTTGACGACCCGAGCAACTATGCGGTGTCGAACGCCTACGGGCTGACGAACGTCCCCACGCTCTTCTACATCGAGCCGGGCGGGGAAGTCGAGATCGCGTCCGTGAGCTGGTCTAAGAAGGACGTGGAATTCATCAATCAAAAGCTTGCCGAGCTCCGCAATCAAACGCCGGTCATGCTGTGGCGCAAGGGCGAGGACGTGCGTGACTTCCGCGCCGGTTGAAACTCGAAGAACTGATCCGCGGTCCGCGGGTCATAGGGAATTTCGTTCCACGATAATATAAAGAGTTCTGTCTTGACTCGGAGCTCTCCTTGCGCAATCTTGCCTCGGCTCTTCTGCTTCTCCTCGCCGCCAGCCTGCTCGCAGGACAAACATCGCCGCAGCCGGCCATCCCGCAAATCACCGGCCTTCCGTCCGCTGCTGAACAGGCTATGGCGGCTGTCGATCCGGAGAAAATCCGCGCGCAGGTAAAGTTTCTCGCCAGCGATCTGCTGGAGGGCCGCGGCACCGGCCAGCGCGGTGGCGATCTCGCCGCCGAATACATCGCCACACAATTTGCGGTCTATGGACTGAAGCCTGCCGGCGACAACGGTTCGTACATGCAGAAGGTCCCGATGGAGGGGATCGCGACGCAGGACACCTCCACCATCACGCTCGTGCCGAACACCGGCACGCCCATTGACCTGATGTACCGCACCGATTTCGTCGCCATGGATGAAACCGGCAATCAGCGCGATGACATCGATGCGCCGGTTGTGTGGATGGGCTACGGCATCGACGCGCCCGAATTCAACTGGAATGACTACAAGGACGTCGACGTCAAAGGCAAAGTGCTGCTGATACTGGTGAACGAGCCGCCGTCTGACGATCCGAAATTCTTCGCGGGCAAGGCGCTTACCTACTACGGGCGGTGGACCTACAAGTTCGAGGAAGCGGCGCGCCGTGGCGCAGCGGGCGTGCTGCTTGTGCACAAGACCGAGATGGCCAGCTACGGCTGGAATGTGGTTCGCAATTCGTGGTCAGGCGAGCGCGCCTATCTGCACAATGATCCTGCACCAAAACTTAAGCTGGCGTCGTGGATCCAGCTTGACGTCGCGCGGCGGCTTGCACAATCGTGCGGCATGAATCTCGATCGCATGATCGAAGCTGCCGGCAAGCCCGGCTTCAAAGCTACATCGCTCCCACTGAAGGTGAAGGCAACCATCCTGAGCGAGGTGCGGCTCTTCGACTCGAGCAACGTCATCGCCAAGCTGCCAGGCTCCGATGCCAAGCTCAAGCAGCAAGCCGTCTTTTACAGCGCGCACTACGATCACCTGGGCATCGCAGCGGGGATGGCGGGCGACAACATCTTCAATGGCGCGCAGGATAACGCCACCGGCTGCGGAATTCTGCTGGAAATCGCGCGCGCCTTCGCCAGTGTCAAGCCGGGGCCGAAGCGTTCCATCTACTTCGCCGCCGTCACTGCCGAGGAGCAGGGACTGCGCGGCTCGGAATATCTCGGGAAGCATCCGCCTGTGCCCGACAAGGACATCTCGCTGGCCCTGAATTTTGATGACGTGCCGCCGCTCGGCGTGCCGGAAGAAGTCAACGTGGCCGGAGCCGAGCGCACTACGTTCTACCCTGTCGTCGTGCGCACGGCGAAAGAATTCAGCCTCGCCATCGTTCCTGACTCGCAGCCCGCCGCGGGACATTATTACCGCTCCGACCACTTCAGCTACGCGCGCGTCGGCGTGCCTGCGTTCTCCATCGACGAAGGCGACAAGTACCAGGGGCACGACCGACAGTGGGGAACGCAGCAGGCGCAAGACTTCGTGGCCAAGCACTATCATCAGCCGAGCGACCAATATCGTCCTGAGATGGACTTTCGCGGTGACGCAGTGATGGCGCGCTTCGGCGTTGCTCTTGGATGGCTAGCCGCGAATCAGCCAGCGGAAATCGATTGGAAGGCGGGTGACGAATTCGCCGAGGCGCGCGCCGCCAGTCAGAAGCAGTAATTAATTACCTAGAGCCTCAGCTGCAGCAATTTGATAAATGATTGCTACTGATAATAAATAACTTATTGGGTTCGTTTGGTAAAAAAGCACCTTTCCGCATTCATGAGTAAGTTGCTTGTGGCCGAGATGATATTCGCTTTTTCTTCGCCATGCCGTCAGATCATGCTACTTGTCGGAAATCTGCGGCTCGATTCAGACGAGCTGGACACGTTGGACGACTTGCTCTTGCAGCGTAGAAGCAATCAAAGACAGCAAGTTGCAAGCATGGAGAGCTGTGCGACCCGGATCGCATTACAGGAAAAGCTTGGCTTGATCGAACGATTGCTTGAACGAGTGGACGAAGCCTGCGCAATGATTTAATCCGTGCAGTTAGTCCGCCTTTCAGAACAATCGAGATTGCGTTAATGAAGAGATCGTCCTTGAAGCTCGGCGAAGCACGGAAGGCGCATTATGCCGAAGATTCTCAGACCGGTCATGAACGAAATCGCATTTGGATCGTGCCCTAGCGGGAAGCGTGTTTCCCTACTCGCTCCCAATAGCTCAACGGGATTGCCTTCTGGATCGTGCACGCGGGCAAATAGACCCCACCGAAGAGCCATAATCCTCAACTCCCCGAGCGTTTTGACGCGGTCAGACCACACCACCCCAAGTTATGACCAACTTACCTAGGAATTTGTTGCACTTAGCGAGGCTTGATTTGGAAGCTTAGGTGCTCTCTCTCCCCCTAGAGCCTCTGCGTCGCAACTGGTTAGGATGGCTACCAGACGGCGGCTCGGGAGTAGCAAGGCATCCCGCCGAGATATTGCATGCCAACGACAGTAATTGGCGAGGTACAAGCGCGACGGGCCGACGTGCGGTCGGGGGTAGAAGGCGAAGTGCCCGACGCGGCCAGCACCGTAGCGGGGAAATACTCCCGATTTGAATGGGTCATCCTGCTTGCGCTGGCCGTCGCGATGGTCGCGCAGCTCTGGACTAGCGTTGTACAGCTCTCGATCACCTCTGACGAGATCGATCATCTCCACGCTGCGTATCGGTATTGGCAATGCAATGACTTCGGCTGGAATCCCGAGCATCCGCCGGTTGTGAAGATTGTCGCGGGTTTGCCGTTGCAGTTTATGCGGATCAACGATCCGATGAGCCACGCTTGCGGGCTCCCAAACAGCAAGGCAGCGGATTTCGTCATTGGGCACGCGTTCATTTTCGCGAATCCCGAAGCAATGCTGACCGCCGCGCGATTCGCCGTTTCGATTTTTTCCATCCTGTTGCTACTGACGGTCTGGTTCTTTGCACGAAAAATGTTCGGATTACCCGTGGCGGTTATCTGCGGAGTGGTGATCGCCTTTGATCCAGGCGTATTGGCGCATGGAGCGCTGGTGACCACCGACGTGGGCGCATCTTTAGGCATGCTTCTGGCGATATATGCTGCGTATTGCTACGCGATTGAACCCACGCGCACACGATTGCTCGCGCTCAGCCTGGCCGTGGGCCTCGCATTATGCCTGAAGCATTCGATGATTCTGCTGGCTGTCATCGTTCCGGCTGTGTTGTTTACGGACACTGCCCTGCTCAACCGCAGAAATTTCAGTCGTACACTGGCGCGGCAGGCGGTCGGCTTGGCCGCAGTTGCAGTCATTGCATTGGCTGCACTGTGGGCCTCTTATGGATTCCGTTACGCGGCACGACCCGCGGCAGCGCCGGTATGGAGCTCGCCAAGAATGTCGATGGCGCACGGCACGGTCGCAACCAAGCTGATTCCGGAACTCGAGAGCCGACACATACTACCGCAGGCATACCTTGTCGGACTACAGGACGTGTTGGTGGAGTCGGAAATAGGGAGGCCTTCGTTCCTACTGGGCAAGCTCTATCGCAATGGAAACTGGTTCTACTTCCCAGTCGTGATGGCTATCAAGTTGACCGTGCCATTGCTGTTGCTGATCCTCCTTTCTGCGATTTCTGTGCGATTCTGGAAACAGCGGCCAAGGGAGCTTCTGTTTGTAATGCTGCCGGTTGTTCTGGTATTTGCATTCAGCATGAGCTCGAAACTCAGCATCGGTTTTCGGCACATCTTGCCGATACTCCCGCTGCTGACTATATTTGCTGCCGCCGGCGCGTGGAACCTTGTGCGGTCGCGAAAATGGCCGCTAGTTGCCGTAGTGGGCCTGTTGAGTCTCCACATCGCGAGCTCACTGCACGCCTATCCCAACTATCTGAGCTATAGCAATGAGCTTTGGGGTGGGCCGACTGAGACTTATCGCTATCTCGCGAACTCTGACGTGGATTGGGGTCAGGCGCAGAAGATGGCACGTGACTACGTGGCCAGAACCCATCCAGCAAGCTGCTTTTTTCTGCGCACATATAACAACAAGAACGCCGATTACGATATTCCGTGTCAAGGAATCTCAGAGTTGCAGTGGGATCCCTTACAGACACCCTACACCGGTACGATGATCGTCAGTGCCAGCATGGTGGACGGAATCGGTGTTCGTGGTGCAGCGATAGACACGCGTCGAGTGTTCAAGGACTTGAAACCCATAGCCAAGCTTGGTGGGAGTGCGCTTCTGATTTACGGAGGCACATTTGATCTGCGGCCGCTTGTCGCGCATCAATTGCTGGTGCGTGCGCGCGAGATTGGGGAGACAGACCAACAAATGGTACTTGATCTTGCTCGGCAGGCTGAGACGTTAGATCCGAAATACGGTGACGCGCATGTGGTGATGTGCGCCAGCTACCAGGCCCTCGGGCAGCCGAAAAAAGCCGAGCAGGAATGTAATACCGGTTTGGAACTGGTGCGCAACGATCCGCAGTATGGACCCGAGCAGATAAAGTACCTTGAGGATTTCATCGCGAAGAAGGGGCTGAGGATCTACAGCAATCGGTCGGCCCCACAATGATGCACACCACGGAATCGTGCCGCCGGCTATAGCCGGCTGGGAAAGATAAGGAAAGCGCGGGGGGACGTCGGCCTAAAGCCAGCTCTTCGCAATCGCTGCATCTATGAGTTCTGCCACAACACCAGCCGCAACCATTCACAGCCACAGTGGCTTCGTGCAGGAGATCATGCTGCTGTCACGCCTGCGGTTATTGCGAATGATTACGCTGACCGCTTTGCTGGTGTTCGTGGGAGCGGTCGCTTTGCAGCTGAAGTTCTCTGTCATCGATCTGGACATCTGGTGGCATCTCAAAGTGGGCGACTGGATCGTGCAGCACGCGGCATTTCCGCATAACGGGATCTTGTCGCGGAGTGCTGCGGATCGGCCGTGGGCGGCTTATAGCTGGGGATATGAAGTGCTGCTGTCGCGCTTCTACACGGCGTTCGGGATTTTGGGGATTGGGATCTACGGCACATTGCTAACGTTGATGGTGGCGTTCAGCGTGTATTGGATGGTGCGGCGGTTGTCGGGAAATTTTTGGATGGCAGCTGCCCTGGGTGCGCTCTGCTGCTACGCGTTTCTGTTCCTGATGATGCCACGGCCGGTGTTCTTTTCGATTGCGCTGTTCTGCGTGACGCTGACGTTGATTTTGGATAGCCAGCGCAGCGGCGATATTCGGGGCTTGTATTGGTTGCCGCTGATATTCCTGCTCTGGGCGAACCTGCACATCCAGTTCATCTACGGGCTGGGCGTTGTGGGTTTATTCGCCGCGTGCAATGTCGGTCAGCGCGCGGCGACACGCTTCGCAGTTGTGCCTGCGTCCCTCGGTGAATCCACCTTGCCTTCCGGCAGGCTGATGGCGGTATTCGGCGCGTGTGTGCTGGCGACGCTGATTGGCCCGTATTCCTATCATCTTTATAGAGTGATTTTTGCGTACTCGCGTTCCCAGGTCATTTACTCGACCATCAAAGAGCTCCAGCCGCTCAGCTTCCGCACGTATGAGAACTATGTGGAGCTGCTGCTGGCAGGCGCTGCATTTTTTGCCGTGGCGTGGCGGAAGAAGATTGATGTTTTCAAAGTTTTGCTATTGGTGATGGCGTGTGTGGTCGCGTTCCGCACGATGCGCGATTCGTGGTTCCTCTGTGTTGCGGCAGCGGCGTGCATTGCAGATGCCCGGGTCAATGAGGAGCCGCGCAAGAGTGAAGGCGGGCTTGCCCTGGCCGGAGTTTTTGCGGGTGCGGCGATCCTGCTGCTGCTGTTGGCACCTGGGATGGGCTTCACTACTCGCGGACTGGATCGGGCGATCAGCTCGATGTTCCCTGTCGACGCGGTGAACTTCGTGCGGCAGAACCAGCTTCCCGGGCCGCTGTACAACAATTTCGATTGGGGCGGCTTTCTGACGTGGTATCTGCCGGAGTATCCCGTGGTGATCGATGGCCGCACCGATCTGTACGGGGAGGAACTGGACAATCAGTTGCTCGCAACGCAGGAGGGCGAGGCATCGTACAAGCAAAATCCTTACCTTAATGAAGCTGGCTTCGTGTTGTTGCGGCGCCGCGACGGGTTGGTTGCGGTGTTGGAGTTGGATCCGCGGTTCCGCAAGGTTTATGAGGACCAGCTGGCGGCGGTGTTTGTGCGGCAGTGACTCCTGCGGCGGTTGCATCGCCCCTGAAGGGACTCGGATTCTTTTTCGGACTGAAGCCGCGCTCTACCCGGGCGACTAATCTTTCCAGCCTTCTTACTTTTCTCTGACAATGACCACAGCAAGCTTGTCGCGATAGATCAAACGGAATCCGGGCAGTGTCACGAGCGCCTCGCCGAGCGGGGAGTCGGCCTGGAGGAAGAAGGTTTGTGCGCTCGTGAAGCCGGCGTGCGATTGCAGCGGGATTTCTGCCTGCATGAGTTTGAAGTAAGGAATGTTGATTCCGTCGCCATAGAGATCAATGCGGCCGTCGATGTAGACGGGGTATTCGGGCAAATACCAAGTCAGAAAGCCGCCGAACTCGTACGCGTTGAACAGGGGCTGCGGCAGATTGCTCTGCCGGATGTATTCCGCGGCGGCGACGGGATAGGCTGCGGCGATCTTTGGGTGCAGAGATCTAGTAGCGCCGATTCGCAGGCCCAGCGCAGCGGCCACGATGATTGCAAGCGCGGCGGCGACGATCGTGTCGCGCCGATAGGGACGCGAAACATCGAGCACACGATTCTCCTCCAGCGAAAACAATGCGTTCCCGATGATTGCGACCGAGACTACGACAACCAGCCAATTGTCGCGTTGCAGGCGGAAAGAGATCACGGCGGCGACGATCAGCAGCGATATCAGGAAGACATCGCGCGAGCGGCGGCGTCCGAGGACGAAGAAGGCGGTCATGACCAGCAGCATCAGGAGGTAGTCCTGGGGCTGGCGGAAGCGCATGGCGTGCAGCGGGCGGAAGTAGCGATCGGCGGCGGAGCTGGTGGCGCTTTGCCAGATCAGCGCGTGCAGGTGCCAGGTGTAGGGCGTGAAGAAGGTCGCCAGCAGCGAACCCCCGGCCGCTAATGTCAGCTTGACGCCGTTGAGGGGCAGCAGGCCCGTGTTGAGCCACTGCAGTCCTGAGTTGCGGCCGAGGCGTTCGATGACAGCGGCCAGGCAGAAGAGTGCCAGCGCGAATAGGCCGTAAGCGAACTGGCGATCGAGGTTCGCCCAGAGCAAGAAGATCGCCGGCAGCCAGAACAATCGTTGCGTATCGCCAGTACGACGGCTGGTGAGCAGGATTGCGAGCTCGACAGCGAGAAAGAAGATGGAGCACAGCGCCGGGCGGGGCTGCAGTGGAACGATACAGCATTGGCCGATCGCGGTGAGGATTACGGCCGGCCAGAATTTCCGGCTCGTCACCCGCGCGAGCATGAATAGCCCCGTGGCGATCGCCAGTTGCAGGAACATCAGCGACAGGGGAAGCGCCGCCAAGCCGAAACGGCGATACGCCATCCCGGTCAGGAGGTCGAAGCCCCAGCTTGCGTCGATCCACGGCAGCGACGACGACTGCGAGAAGAGGCCGCTGCGTGGGATCGCGTGGTCTTGCAGGATCCACAGACCTGTGCGCAGATGCCACCAGATGTCGTTGTCGGCGAGGGCGGAGAGGCGCAACCCTTCGAATGCCGCTGGGAACGTGATGGTCGCAAGCAGAGCGACAACCCGAACGGGCCCTGAGTCAAACCATCTGCGCATCGCGTTCGTGGAGGCAGTCGCCGTCGATGCACTGCTGGTGGACATAGTGTCGGAGGCAGGTCGTTACTGCGCTTACCGTTTCTTTATCGCACCGTTTGTCTGCTGCGGGCCAGTGAGTCTTCGGATGCCGCCGCCGGGATCGTGCGCGGTATTGTGGCACATCAGGACGCAGGAGTTCGAGGCCTGGTCGTAGGAGACCGGCTGGCCGTTGTTCTGGCCCACGACGTTGAGGTCGAAGTCGACCATCCGCACGCCGGTCGGGTTTGCGCTGGTGGCGGTCATGCCGTGCGCGGTGTGACAGGTCGAGCAGGAGAAGCCGTCGGTGTAGACGTGGCTGTTGTGGCCGCTCCACGAGATGGTTTGCATGACGATGCTGAGGTTGTGGCACTTGGCGCAGATGCCGTACGGCCCGTTCACGCTGAGGTCGGGCTGCGGGTTCAGGTTGACCGTGATCGGCGTTCCTGGGCCACCGGGCGCCTGGCTGTCTTCGTAGTCGCGCTCCAGGATGTGCCACCAGCGCGAGCCGTGCGGGCCGTTCGGGCCGCTGCGGCCGAACTCGCGATTGTCGTCGCTGTTGTGGCAATCGGTGCAGAAGATCTGCGAGCCCATGGTGCGGCCGTTGTTGGTGCCGCCGTTGAAGTCGAGCATGGTGGTCAGCAGACTGGGCTGCGGGAAGCTGCTGCTGCGCGCGTGCATCACCGGGTGGCTCGATTTCGCGCTGGTGTTCATCTGCGGGATGACGTTCAGCGGATCGCTGGCGGACCTGAGCGGCAGATAACCAAACGCCGGGTTCACCTGCTTGCCGGAGCTGTAGCCGTGGCAGCGCAGGCAGGTCTCGTATTGATTGACGACGGGATTGACGACGCTCGTGCCGTCCATGCCGATGCCGATGGCGCCGGTTTGCGAGACGCGGATGAGCGGCGGAATGTTGAACGACGTCACCTGCTGCGCGCCGTGTCCGTTGTGGCAGTCGACGCAGGTGGCGTGACGATTGTTCTGCAGCAGTGGCGGCTCGGCAGCGTCGTGCTGGTTGGTGCCGCTGGGGAAGGGGTGGCCGATCTTCTGGAATTCGGCTGCAATGTTCGGCGCCACTGGAGAAAGATTGTTGCTGCCGTTGTGGCAGGGCAGGCAGGCGTTCTCGTTGGAGCCGCGCAGCAGGCGAGGCGCTCCGCTGGCGTTGTGCGGAGCATGACAAGAGACGCAGGCGTTCGCGCCGACGGTGCCGTAACTGCCCAGCTGGGCTTGCGAAGAAACTGTGTTCTGCGCGCTAGCGTGAATTCCCGTCGCCCATCCCGCCATGGGATTGACCTGGTTCGTGCCGCCCATCGAAGTGCGCGTCGGGTCGTGGCAGGCGAGGCACATTTTGCCATTCGAGCTGTCAAGCACGAGAAAATTTTGCGAGAGCTTGTCGATCGCCTGCGCGTGCGGGCTGTGGCACGAGGTGCATTCCACGGTGCCATTGATCAGCTGAATCGCGCCGGTCGTATCGCCGGTCCTCCCCTGCGAGACGAGCGTGGAGATCAGGTCGATGTTGTCCTGCAGCGGCTTGACCAGGCTGAACGGGTGCGAGCTCTGTAGTTGCGTGGTGAAGTTGTCGCCCTGGATCCAGCCCCCGCTGGTGGGCAGTTGTCCGAAGAGCACGGTGTCAGCGACGCCTACGGTGCCGTCATGGCAGCTAAGGCAGAGCCCGCTGTCGCTGCCAAGGGGCATCTGCGGGTTGTCCCGGTTGACGTTGGTCGTGCTGGTGTACGTCGTGTAGGTCGCGGTCGAGAGCGTCTGGTTCCAGAGCGGCGCGACGTTGCCGTTGCCGGAGTGCGGCACGTGGCAGTAGAGGCAGGGGCCGTTGCCGGGACCCTGGATCGGCGAGGGGCTGCCAGGCGACAAGTTGTGCATGCCGATGACGTCGCCGGTGATGTCGGTCATGCCCAGCCTCTTGCCTGGAGGCGCGGAGAGATGCTGCTGCGGGGGCCTTTGCGCTTCGCCTTGTACGCTCTTGGGCGCGCCCTTCACCTGCGCGGTGGTCATTGCCGCGAAGGCGAAATTCAAAACGCAAGCGAGGGCAAACCTCAACTTCACTGCGCGCCTCCCTTCGCTTGCTTGACGGCGTGATACTGGAAGACCTGCACGCGACGGTTGTAGGAGTCGACAACGAAGACGCGGTCGTTGCGGTCGATGAAAAGGCCGGTGGGCAGGCGGAAGTCGCCGAAGCCGGTGCCCTGCTGGCCGAAATAGTAGAGCAGGCGGCCTTCGCGGTCGAAAACCTGCACCATGTCGTGCGAGCCTTCGACAACATAGACGTGGCCTTCGGAGTCGACGCCAATTCCCTTGGGGCGAAACATGGCGCCTGTGCCGTCGCCGATTGCGCCGATACCAAACTGATATTGTCCGGAGCGGTCAACCGCCTGCACGCGGAAGTTCATCGCATCGACGACGAGCAGGCCCTTGCCATCAAGCCGCAGCTCGGTGGGGTAGTTGAACTCACTCGGGTTGCTACCGTTCTGGCCGATGGTCTTGATGACATCGCCCTTCATATCGGTTACGAAGATCTGGTTGCGCAGCGTGTCGGTGATGTAGATCTTCTGCTCATCGGAATCGATGGCGATGCCCGTGGGCCGTTTGAAGAAGCCTTCGCCGCCTTTCAAGCTGCCGAGTGCGTGCTGGTATTTGCCGTCAGCATTGAAGACGAAGATCTTGCCCGACTCGGAGTCGGTGACGTAGATGTTGTCTTTGTTGTCGACGGCCACGCATTGCGGCGCGCGCATGGCGTCCTTGCCCTTCTCTTTGCGCTCGATGAACTTGTACTTCTGCTGGACGGGATCGAAGATGTGCACACCCTGCGCGCCCGGGTCAGTAATAATGACGCGGCCGCGCGAGTCTTCTACCACGCTGTAGGGACGCACGAGGAAGTGCAGGTCGGGCTTGCCGACGACCAGATCGAAGACCTTGGTGAAGAAGCCGGGCTTGCCGCGGATGTCGCGATCGGATTGCAGCGTGCGCTCGAAGGTGAGCTTGCGCCCTTCGGGGAGCAGAAGCTCGGGGACCTGGACTTCAACGGTCTTCGACTTTTTCGGCGCAGCCCAGGAAGGCGTCAGGCACAGTACAGTCGTAAACAACACAATGAGCGAGCGCGGTCTTCCCAGCCACTTCCGGTCTAGAAGAAATTGAACCATCGATAAACACCAATATAGAACGACGAGACCGAAGCAGGCGGAAGACCTGAGGCGCTGAATCCCTGGACGAGGCGGGTGTAGCCGCCGTTGATACCGAGTTGACGGAATTGATATTGGATGTAGGCGTTCTCCTGCTCGAAATTGTTCCAGGAGTAGAGACCGACATTGTTGAAATTGTTCTTCGATTTTACGTAGCTGAAAGAAGCATTCAAGCGGCGCGTGGGAGCGGCGGACGCGGAGATCGAATAACTGGTACCACCATATCCGACCAGCAGCTCGCTGGGAATGATCGGAGGCAGGGGCGTCGGTATCAGGCCACCACCGGAGGCGAGCGAGGTGCCGTCCGACTTGCTGTAGCCGGCCCCGAATGCGTACTTCCTTGTGCCGAGGGTGGTGCTGAAGCTCTCACTGCTGTTGCTTGTACCGGGCTGGGCGGTCAGACCGGTGCGGCCGGTGCCGGCGCTCGCGGTCCAGTACCAGCTCGTGCCCAGACGCCGGCTTGCACTGCCGGAGAAGCTATAGGCCGACGTGTTGTAGGTGACCAGATAGGTCTGCACATTCTGAACGTAGCTGACGTATCCGGAGACCTGCCATGCCCCAAAACGCCGCCCATAGCTGACATTGGTACTGTAGCCGAATTGATTCTGACTGCTGGTATCGACTGTACTGTCGAATAGATTTACGGAAGCTCCCAGGAAGCCGCCGGCGATGTTCCGGTTGTAGTAAACGCCACCGCTGTACAGATTGGATCCGAAGCTCTCGCCGAGATAGGTCTGTTGCCGGCGCTCGACCAGGCCCTGGGCTTGCAGGTTGGGGGCGAAGGAGTATGCGGTAGTGAAGAACACGTTCAGGCCGTGTGAGGATTGCTCGGTGGAGGTCTGCTGTACCCCGACAATCGTCCCAGTATTGGTTGCGGGATTCGATGCCTGGTTCAGTACCGTCCCGGCGCCGGATGTGCCGGTAGCCGGGGCCAGGGAGCTGGTTGAGGCTCCGGGAACGAGAGCCTGGTACAACGAGCCGCTCAGGTTATCCGTATAACTGGCCCCCAGGGAGAAACTCAACTTTGGCGTGGGATGCAATCCAACACTAGCGGTGAGCAGATCGATGTTTCCATTGAAGAGGTAGCCCAGGTAGTCAGAATTTAGATCTGTCCTATTGAAAGAAGTAGAGAAGCTGCCATTCCAGGGCATGGCATGTGAGGCGGTAAAGATGTAGCTGGTGCTGTCGGAGTTGGTGGTGGCGGTTTGCGCGTCCACAACAACTCCGGGGATCAGCGCATTCGATACGCTGTGCGACACTGCGGCGCCTAAGCCAAAGCCGTAAAAGTTATAGGTGGAACTTACATTCAGGGACCGGAAGTTCGAACTACCATTTTCGTTGGTGCCGTACAGCGAATAGTTACTGTTTCCCTGCTGATAACCTACCGAAAGCGTCGGGAATCCAGGCACGAATGCGTTCCAGTTGATGCCGAGATTCTGGCTATTGCCGTTGGTGTCCAGGCTGGAAATCCCGGGAATTCCATAATTGCCGGTGCTGTTAAAGGCGGCACTGTAGTTGATAGAACCGGGAAAGTGACTGCCGCTGAAGATCGAACTGATCAGCGTCACGCCGGAGGCATCGGAGACGGAACCGACACCGGAATTGCTGCGCGACTGGTTGTAATAGGGATTAGCGCTGAAGGAAATGAAATTGGGATTGTAATAGTAGCCGTTTAATGCCGCGGTACCGCCGAAGCCCAAACCATGGCTTGACTGGATGACATCGCCGTAAGTGCCGTTATAGCCGGCGTTGATCGTCCCCGAGGAGGTCAGGCTCAGGTTTTCGCCGATGGTGATCTGCGCGGGAGAGGGAAAGGCCAACAGCAGAAGGGCTGCCAGAATCAGATGCGCATTGTGAAATCGTAGTGCCAACCCCCACCAACCTTCGGTCCTCTTCGGGACCTGTTAGCTTCGAGCTCTGAGCTTCGAGCCTTTAGCCTCGACTGCCGCCTTGAGCTCGCGGCTCATGGCTCGCAGCTTGTAGCCTTACAACGTTTCTACTTTTGCGTTCTGGTGCAGGCGCTTGTTGAGCGCGGCACGAACCTGGTCTGTCTTTTGCTTTTCCAATTCCTTGCGCAGAGAATCCTTTACTTGCGCGAAAGGGGTTTTGCCTGCTGGAATGTGCTTGTTCATGCGAAAGACCACGTAGTTCGGTCCTACCTGAATCAAGCCACTCATCTCGCCATCTTTCATCTTTAGCGCAAGCGGTAGAATCTCGGGCGGCATCTGCGCGCGCGAAACCCACTTGTGGTCGCCGAGCATTACCCGGTAGTCGTCTTCCGAGACTTTTTCCGCGAGCAGCCCGAACTCCATCGCGGTTTTTGTAGTTTTGGCCTGCTTGTAGGCCTCGTCGGCGCGCTTCTTCGCTTCTTTCAATTGCGCTGCCGTCGCGTTCTGGGGAGGGATGACGGAGATGGTCTGAATGGCGAACGATTCGGGATATTGAAACTTTTGTGGATTCTTGTCATAGAAGCCGCGCAGCTCCACGGCGGAAACCGCGGACTTCGCTTCCACTTCGCTCTTCAATAATTGTTCAATCAGCAGGGAGCGCTTGATCTTCTCGCGCAGCGCCTGCTCGTTGCCGTTAAATTCCGATTGCAGATACTCGCGATACTGGGCGGGAGTGTCGAACTGCTTGCGAAATTCTGCCACTGCTTTGTTCAGTCGCTCCGCAGGAATCGTGACGTTTCTTTTCTGGGCATCCTGGTAGACCAGCTCCTCGAAGATGATCATGTCGAGGGCGCCCTTGCGGATTCCGGGTTCCATCTCCGCGGGGATCTTGCCGCCGTGCTGCTTGGCGTAGGGGAAGATCGCGTACTCTTCGCGCACCAGGTCGACATCGGTAAGCACCACCCCGTTCACCCGCGCCACCGGTTTGCCTGCCGGGCGGCTGATTTGCGCGCTCGGCACAGTGAATCCGGATGGTTGGGAGTGGGAGGCTACCTGAGCGGATACTACGGAAAGAGAGGCTAGAACCAGCGCGCAGATTGAGAGCTTGTACTTCATTTTTTTCCTCACCCCTGATTACTTCCCTCACCCGGTTTTACTTCTCGAGTATGGGGAGGGAGATACTCCCTCCCCATCAAGCAGTATTGGTTAGAAGGTGGTCGGGATGGTCAAGCCACCGTTCATCTCGTTGGCCTCGCCGCCATGGCACTGGCGGCAGAACTGGGCCGTCTGGTTGGAGCCGCCGATCCCGCTGGCCGGGTTATAGGGCGCCCGAATGAAGAACATCGTGGCGTAGTTGCCCGGAGGCAGGCCGGAGTTGCTGGCACTCACCTTAACTACATTCATCAGGTGCTGGTTGTGGCAGGTGGTGCACTGAACGGTCGGCAGGTTGTTGAACGCCTTCGTGCTGACGAAGAATCCGTAGTTCGTGACGAACTTGGAGGAATTCGGACCATTCATCAGGATCTTGCCGTTCGCAGCGATGGTGCAGTCCCAGTCATACTGGCCGCCGCAGCCGACGGTGGCGTTGTCGCCCACCGGGTGATCGTTGAGGTAGTCGCCGATCTGGCCGGCGCCGTTGTTGCCCAGCAGCGTCGGGATGGGGTTGCTGCCGTAGGTTCCAGGCAGAACTTCATAAACGGCATTGTTCATGTGCGAGCCCTTGGCCAGATTGCCATCATGGCAGCTGAGGCAAAGCATGGTACCGGTAACGGCGGGATCGGAGGTACCGTTCTGCCAGCTCGCGGGGAAGCTCAGCGTGTAGCTGCCGTGCTCGCTCTGGCCGGTGATGAACGATTGGCCAAGCAGAGGCTGGACATCTTGGCCCCAGAGGGCGATGTTGCCGGTGTTGGGATCGGAGGTGGATATACCGTTGCCGAGCGCGCCGCTATGCGGAGCATGGCAGGCAGCGCAACCGCGGCCGTAGTTGAGGTGAGCACCCAACACGTCAGTGGTCGGGTTCTGGAGCTGTGCCACGGCGAATGCGCCGACGGCCAGGACCATGAGCGTGATTAACATTGCTTTCTTCATGAGATCGATCTCCTGATATGAAACTGCAGCTTTCATAATTTCTAATGCCCGGAGACCCGGCCCCAGTCGGCCTCCGAATTGTGTAAGTGCACGTCCGAGGCCGAAATTGAATGGGCGCTCAGTATGTGGTTAAGTTATTGAATTAGGGAAAGTTGTAGGTATCCACAAGAAGCCGGCGAAGAGCCGTGGAGTGGGGGAAAAGAGCCATCTGCCACAGAAGGCTCGTGAAATGGCGCAGGCTGAAGCTCTAGTGGGAAGGGGCCGGGGCAATTCCCGAAAAGGGAATGCCAACGGCTGCGGAAGCTGATGTGCGACAAGAAGCTAGAGCACCACTTTCGACGAAATCACGAACTGAAACCTCGATCCACGCGCATGGTGCCCCGTGTTGCCGCCGGTTAGCTTTGGAGCGGAGTTGCTCTCGCGCAAGATTATCGGCTTGACACAAGGTAGGGGCGTGTATATGCTTTGCGACCATGGCAGACAACCAAGAAGTAACAACACCGAAATCGAACGAAGAAGAAGAAGACAGCAATGTTGCCAGAAGTCGTCCGGCGATTTATGTGGACGCATTTTTGGTCGAGGGAGCCGAAGACGCTTTTCGCATTACCTTCGGAGAAGGAACTGCCGGACACCGCGAGAGAATACGTTTCGCTATGGTGATGCCCACGGACGATGTGAGAGCGCTGGTAAAGTCACTCACTTCTGTTCTTGGAAAAGTAGACAAAGATATAGCGGAAGCAGCGAAAAAGCCCAAAGCGAATGGAGCGTAGGGCTATGCCCTCCGGATTGTCTAAGATCGCCAAAATCATGGGAGGCGATCGGGCTGTCGAGGATTACAAGCCTCCCGAAAAAGCAACAGAAAAGACTGCCAAGACCAGCCGTCATAAACAGTCAGCGGTTGCTGAACACGCGCCTTCCGTTGGCGCTAGGCTCACGCCCGCATATCTCGAAAGGAAACCAGATATGTGGGCGGTAGGCGAGGTGGATGTACAAGCTATAAGTCTATCTAGCTTTATGGCTAATGCGGCATTTTCATTTGCCAGCTTTTGCTTAGGGTTTACGGTCAATATCGTAGTCGATTACATGGGAGCAGAGAAGCTTACCGAAGTAGGGGGCCTTATGCTCCACAGAATCGCCCCACTTATTTTTCTTGCTTCGGTAGTGTTCTTTGTGGCTGGTGTAACTCTGAATAGGAAAAGAGACAACATATGGGAGCAGATAAAGAAAGAGTCCACTCCTAAGCAGCCTCAGCAGTGAGTTGCTTATATTCGACATGCTCCGCTTCTAGCATCTTGGCGAGCGTGTCGCGGAATAGATAAGGGTTGTTGCGATTGTCGAAACGAAAGGACATCTCGTCTAGATAAGCTTGCAAGTGTTTAGCGCTGATTTTATGCCATGTTCCTACGATGCCGCGCTTAAGCAAACTAAATGCAGACTCCACGGTATTAGTGTAGACATCGCCGCGCACATACTCTTTGCGGCTGTGATTGACCGTTTTATGCTTGCGCTCAAGCGGCCGGCCCTTAACGGCGAACTGGTAGGTAGAGAAATCGTCGGTGATAAATGCATCTACCTTGTCGCTAATATTCTCCTTTATGAACTGGCGAATGGTTCCGAGCTTAACATCGTGGGCGGTGAAGAAGCGAAGTTCTCCGCCACGCTGACGGATGCCAAGCACGATCTGCTTCATTGGGGCGCCGCCGCCAGTCAAGCACGCACCGTGATGGTGTCCACCGATATAGGTTTCGTCCATCTCTACTACGCCAGCAAGGAGCGGCTGCGGCTGTGCGGCCTTCATCGCGGCCCTGATTCTGTGGCAGAGATACCACGCGGTTTCGTAGCTAACGCGAAGCATCCGTTTAAGCTGATTGGCGCTAACACCCTTGCGAGACTCGCAGAGGATGTAGGTCGCGTAGAACCACTTTGTCAGGGCAAGGTGCGTATCATGGAACATCGTGCCCGACAAAACGGAGAACTGATAGCGGCATGAATCGCAATCGAATTGGTGGCGAAGCTTTATGCGAGAGATTTTGTCTGAGTCGCACTTCGGGCACTTCACGCCCTCGGGCCAGCGAAGTTGTGTCAGATACTCGCGGCACTGGCCGTCAGTACCGTACCGATTCACCACCGACAGAAGGTCGACAGCGCTACGTACCTGCTTCATAGGAGTACCTTGCCAAAGAAGAAATCAGTCCCGAAACACGCTACGGAGATGACGAACAACGAGATCGCTGAGGTCGTATTCCACCCGAAGGTGTTGCGACAAGCCAAACGGCACATTAAGCGGCTTTCCGCTGGCCCTAAATCTCGGAAATCAAAGCCGTAAGCGAGCATGGAAGCAGATTAGAAGGGATTGTACCTTGTGTCAAGGAGATAATCTTGCATTTCCGGAGTATGCCCGGGTGCTGGTCAAGCTTTCACGCCTCTATCAGGAGACACAACGGGTTCAGGATCGAGCGAAAATCGATGATCAGCTCCGTGCCCGCTTTGCCCGGGCCGATTCCGGCTACTTCGTCGTGCGCTATTTGCGTGGCGAAAGCACGCGCGCGATAAGCGGCGCCGAAGTCGCTTCAGCAAACTCAATAGTTCCGTACTAGCTCTCCCACAGCCTCCAACAACTAACGGCTATTCGATGCCGCGAGGTTATCGCGCTGGTCATGGTGGCTCACGCTTCAAGAAGAGCTACGTGGATGCTGCCGTTCGCATTTTATTCGCTGATGCCTCGAATGTTTCTGCTAGGCTTTTCCGGATTAAGAGATCACGAGAACGTATGGTGTGGTTATGACAGTGAGGAAGACTGTTACGGAAAAGAAGCTTGCCGCAAATCGCCAGAACGCAAAACGATCGACGGGCCCTCGAACCGAGCGAGGTAAGAACAGATCCAGGTATAACGCCGTCACAACCGGGCTGTTTGCAGATCACGTTGTCATACCATTCCACGACGCCGATGATGAGGACGAGCACAACGGCTCTGATCCCTACGAGCGATTCTCCAAACTTCTCGAGGCCCTGCAGCAGGAGTACCAGCCAGAAGGTCCGTCGGAAACGTTCTGGGTTGCGCAAATGGCCGAGTGCATGTGGAAACAACGTCGACTGAGTCGGTCGGAGAGTGGCATGGTTCAAGCGCGCTCCGAGCTACAATCTCGAGCGCTATCTGGCAATAAAGGCGCCGCCGACCAGATTTATGCCGGGATCTGGAGCTTTGAGGAAGCTGAAAAAGAGATCGAAGCTAGGCGACCTCTGTCACCTCTTTACTACCTGTCTGGACGGGGTGTTCTTCTGCCCCGAAACAAGGCCTGCCAGCGCCGGCTCGAAAGTGCAAAATAAAATAGCGGCTCGCGCCTCCTTCCCGCCGGGCGGTGCGGTATGATTTGTGTTAGAAGTAGTATTACGATTAGATAATCTTCTCATTACTAGATGCGGTTTCTGCGAAACGAACCCAATAAGTCTTTTAGGCTCAACAATGATTTTCATGAGTCATTTTCATGGGTTCTAAGAATAGCGAGGACAGGGCCTACACTAAGAAGAAAGCGCGTCAGCCGACTTCGGTAACGCGCCAACGATCTTCGACTTGCTCTCGCGCTCGATTTACTTCACGATGTTCCTGCCAAAAGAGAACTTCGTTCCCACCGTGACGCGCACGCTGTTGCGGCCGCCGTCCAGAATGTTCGAGAAGAAGTTGTAGTGCACGAAATCGGAGGCCACACGCAGACCGAAGTTCGGCGTGACCTCCCACGTCACTCCGCCCCCGAAGCCGTAAAACACCACCGTGTCGCTCTGCGACGTGCTCCCGTGCAGCAGGGCATTCACAATCGCTGCCTGGATGGGATCGGCTGGTTTGGCGGTGAAGTGCGAGTGGATGGCTCCCAGCGCTGGACGGGCGAACAACGTCACATGCTGAAAGTGCCGATAGTTAAACTGCGGTCCCGCCTCGTAGGTGTAGTCCGTCGCGTTATAAGGTACGGCCAGCACATATCCGGGGGGAAGCAAGGGCAGAAACGGCGCCAGCATTGCCTTGGTAGCTTGATTCAGATCGTTGGGAACAAGCGCGCTGCTGCCGGTGCCATAGCTGAAATCGCCGCCCAGGGTCAGCCAGGGAAGCATGTTCACCCCGAAATCGCCATCGAAGCCGCGCTGCGTCAGATTCAGAGACGGCGTGGAGAAATACGAAAACGCTCCGTAGGCAGAGTAGCGAGGGATCTCGGTTTGTTGTGAGTAACAGGTAAGAGCAGCCAAAGACGAGAGAGCAAGCACACAGACCAACAAGCGCCGCATAAGAAATCTCCGCGTTCGCAAACCGGTTCAGATGCAATTGCGAGTATATGCGAGTTGACCCGATTGGCAAAGAAGAAGCGCGTTACCCATCTTGGGGACGCGCTTCAACATATTACTACCGGTAGAAGTGCTGCTATTTCCGCACGATGTTCTTTCCGAACGAATACTTCGTCCCGATGGTGAAGCGCACGGTATTACGTCCGCCGTTGAGCAGGTCCGAGAAGAAGTTGTAGTGGACCATGTCAGTCGCCGCGCGGATGCCAAAGTTGGGCGTGATCTCCCAGGTCAGTCCGCCCCCGAAGCCGTAGAACAACACGGTATCGGTCTGCGATGTGCTCCCGTGCAGGAGCCCATTCACAATCGCAGCCTGGATAGGATCGCTTGGCCTGGCGGTGAACTTCGCATGGATGGCTCCCAGGGCAGGACGCACAAACAAAGTTACCTTCTTAAAGCCACGATAGTTGAATTGCGGTCCGGCTTCGTACGTGTAATTGGTCGCGTCGTAAGGCACGGACAACGCATATCCCGGCGGGAGCAAGGGAAGATACGGCGCCAGCTTTGCCTTCGTGGCCAGACTCAGATTGTCGGGAAGCAGTGAGCTGCTGCCGGTGCCATAGCTGAAGTCGCCGCCGATCGTCAGCCAGGGACGGACGTTGACGCCGAAGTCGCCATCGAAGCCGTGCTGCGTCAGATTCAACGACGGGGTGTTGAAGTAGGAATACGCGCTGAAGGTGGAGAATTGACGGATGTCGGTTTGTTGTGAGAAAGCAGAGAGAGTAATTAGAAAGAGGAAAGCAAGGACGCACACCAATGAGCGCCGCATAAAAATCTCCTTGCCACTTGCCCTGACTTGGGGAAGTCGGCCGATAGTTTTCGCGGCCCGCCGATCATAGCAATCGGCTCATGATTTGCAGCGTGATCGGAGGCCTGATTTCAGTATGCCCTTCGCCTCGCAACGCCTTCAGTAACAATTTCCGGATTTGAGATGTAAACTTTAGAGCCTTCCCAAAATGGAACGCAGCTCAGCGCCACGGCCGGCTCGAACGCTGCGAACGGAGCGCACCCAAGGCGCAACTTTTGGCGGGAATGATCGTTTGGTAGATGGAGCTTCAGAAGAAATCGACGCGGTAAACGACGTTATGTTTCTCGCGCCAGCGCCAGCCGCTTGGCGATGATGGCATACACCGAGGAATTAAATGCCAGGCCAATATGCGTGCCCGGCACCTCAAAATCATTCTTCGGATTGCCCGTCATGCAGTAACGCCAGTCGGCAATGCCGTCGGTCTGAGTGTAGATGGCCGTCTCCAGCACGCCGTGCGGCATCTTGCGCCGCAGCGAATCGAGGAAATCGCACGTACACTTTCCCGTGTAGCAGGTCGGCAGAACTTGCGGGCCGCGCTCGGCGAGGATCTGCTGCCGTACCGCTTCGGCAACGCGCAGGATCGTGGGATGCAGCACCGAACCGCGGAAGGGCGACGCCAGCGTAATGACCGACGCCACATCATCCCGCCGCTGGCTGGCGAGCGCGCGCGCAATCACACCGCCCAGGCTGTGACCGATGAGGTGAATCTTCTCCCCGGTGTCGAAGAGCGCTTTTTCTATATTGTCGTTGAGTTTTTCGCGGATCAGAAGGTTGGGGCACTCTGCATTCAATCCGATTCCGGAGAAGTACGGTCGATACCCGATGCGCCCCAGCCACGAATGCAGTTGTGTGAGGTAAGCGTCGGTTCCCATGAAGCCTGGCACCAGGACCACGGCCGAGCCATCGCCGCGAGGAATGCCCAGCCCGTAATACACGGGCGAAGCATGCAGCAAAAGAAGGTCAGCGGCGAATAGCGCTTCCTTCCAAATCGTAATGTCAGCTTCTGCGTTCTCTTGCTGAAAGGTGCCGACCGGCGGCGGTGCCATAGGCAGTTGCCTGATCCCTTTTCGTTCGCTAGGAAGGCAGGCCCGGTCAGTGGCGCAGAACCTCGCGCAGGAGGTTACCGATCGGAGGGAGCTTCCGGTGAGTTAGTGTAGTTACATCGACCTCAGGTTGCCAATAGAAATCTTGCTTACCCAGGCGACCGTTCCCAAATTATGCGTTGGATTCGGTCCGGCGGCACCATCCCTCGCGGTTCAGCGGGAGGATGAGCGGCGTTTTCGGCAAGAGGTCTCCGTGTTCAGAAATGAACAGTCGGTTGAGCAGTGGAACAAGTGTGGAGATCGCTTGCCACCTTCCAAATTAGGTGCAAACTCGTTCAGATCAACATTTCCAGTTCGTTTGGGAGCCCTCCCAGCTCTGGAAAACGGATTGCTCGTCTTTAAAGGTTCTTGCGCCCGGGGAGCAAGCTCATGACGCGCTTTCTTCAGGACCTGCGATACGCCATTCGTCAATTGCGGAAGTCGCCTGGGTTCACCACGGTTGCGATTCTCACCCTGGCGCTCGGCATAGGCGCAAATACCGCGGCCTTCACGCTGGCGAACGCATTTCTTATCCGCACCTTTCCCTATCCACATCCGGAACGCCTGGGCGTATTGCTGAATCGATTCATAGGTATTCCCGAAGCTGACCAGAATTCGCTGTTCAAGATCCTGCATGACGGCGAGATGTGGGAGTTGGTTCGCGACAACGTTCCCTCCGTCATCGCAGCAGCGGCTTCCGCGCCGAATCTTCCCGGTGCGCCACACACGATTGTCAACCTGCAAATCGGGGACGACGTTGAATCGGTGAGCGGAGCGCGCGTATCCGCCCACTACTTCGAAGTGATGGGCGTGCGTCCGCTGATTGGCCGCGAGTTTACCGAGGACGAAGACCGGCCGCGCGGCCCAAACGCAGTGGTTCTCAGCTACAACCTCTGGCGCCGAGCGCTTCACGGCGACAAGGATGTGCTCGGCAAGGCGATCACGCTGAAAGGCGAACCATACACCATCGTCGGCGTGCTCCCGCCGCACGTCTATGCCACCGCCTCTGGAGACCTGTGGACGCCGCTCCGCCCTTCACGAACGGGAGAAGGCGCGGGCATCAATTACTTCGTCTATCTGCGCCTGCGCGACGGCGCTACCTGGCAGCAAGCCGACACGGAGCTCTCCCGGCTGCGGCCAAAAATATTTGAGGCACTCACCAAGCAGCATCCTCAAGGCCACGCCTGGATGCTCGCCAATCCCCTGCAATCTACCGTAGGCACGATTACGCGGCTGCCCATTTTGATTCTTACCGGCGCGGTGATGCTTGTGCTGCTGATCGCATGTGCAAACCTCGCCGGCATTACCCTGGCGAGAGTCGCCGCCCGACGCCATGAAATCGCAACCCGCATGGCGCTCGGAGCCTCGAGGGCAGCGTTGCTTCGTCAATTCTGGACAGAGGCTCTGCTACTGGCAGCGCTGGGAGCCGCGCTGGGCGTTGCGCTTGCCGCCTCTCTGTTCCGCCTTGCCAACCAATCTTCGCTGGCGCGCAACCTTCCCGTCGGTCCAGTAGAACTTGACTGGCGTGTTCTCCTGTTTGCCATTTCATGCATGGCACTGACCACGGTGCTGTTCGGAGTCCTGCCTGCCCTGCAGCGTAGAATCCCGGATCTGCGCGCGGCGCTTTCGTTAGGCGACAGATCGATTGCCGGCACCCATTCGCGCCTGTTGCGCCAAGGCTTAGTCGCCGGCGAAATGGCCCTTACCGTAGTGCTTCTGGTAGCTGCCGGATTACTGATCCGCACGCTGGTTCATCTACAAACCCTGCCTTCCGGCTTTTCCCCGCAGAACATCACCATGATGAAGGCATCTCTCGATGACTCGCGTTACGGGACTTCCGAATCCGTTCATCAGCTTCTTGCCGGCAGCCTGGCAGCGGTACGCCAAATTCCTGGGGTGAAGTCTGCAGGGGTTGGTTTGGATGTTCCTTACGAGCGCAGCCTCAATGAAGATGTAACCTTCGTCGATGGTCCCCACGCCGGCAAGGACCAGGCGGTGGACTATGTGTTCGTGTCTCCGGGATATTTCGAGACACTCGAGTTGCCGGTTCTCTTTGGGCGCTCGATCGGCGAGTCAGACACCGCCGACAGCCAGCACGTTGCCCTCGTGAACGAGAGCTTCGCGCGTTTGTATTTCGGCGCGGTGGATGCCGTGGGCCGCCACTTCAAGGTTGGGAAGACCGTTGTGCAAATCGTAGGAGTTGCCGGGAACGTGATGCAGACGCCCGGCCTCTCGCAAGAAGCCCCACTGACAAGCGAGCCAACTGCGTATGTCCCTTACGACCAGCAAACATCCGACGCCGATCGTGTGGCGCACGTCTGGTTTCAGCCGACTTGGATCGTTCGTACTGCCGGCAACACCGAAGGAGTGAATCGAGCGGTGGTCGCTGCCCTCAAGTCTGCGGCTCCAGATTTACCCTTCTCGCCTGCATTCACCATGGATGACGTGCGTGGAAGCGCGCTCAGCGAGCAGCAACTCGCAGTCGCCATTCTTTCCGGCTTGGCCATCCTTGGATTGCTGCTTTCCGCGATCGGTGTTTATGGACTGATCGCGAACCTGGTAGTTCAAAGGCGGCGGGAGATCGGTATCCGAATGGCTCTGGGAGCGAACCGCCAGGATGCGGTGGTTGAGATCGGCAGATCGGGAATTTACGCAATGTTGCAAGGCCTTGTCGCCGGAATTGTCCTCGGTCTACTAACCGCCAGGATTTTGCGCGGCTTCATTTACGGCATCAGCACGCACGATTCGCTTACGCTTATTGTCGTGCCGCTGATTTTGGCGATCGTGGCATCCATTGCCGCGTTCCTGCCTGCTCTGCGCATCACCAGCATCGAGCCGGCGGAAACCCTGAGGGCCGAATAGACTTGTTGTTAATCTGGAAGCTCCTCTCCTGAGCCATCACATTCATCTGGGTGCCCCATCCTTCCCGCTTCAGCGGGAGGATCGGCCCAGAGCTTTCAATCTCAGTCAATCGATTACCCATGATCGACAGGGACCTCTCCAACGCCTGCCCGTAGACAGTAAGGCATTTATGCCTTACGATAGAAGTTAGGTGCATTATGACCAGGCTCACAATTACTGCAAAAGGCCAAGTGACACTCAAGCAGGAGTTGCTCCAGCATCTCGGGGTCAGTCCGGGAGAGAAGGTCGAGGCGTATAAGCTGCCGGATGGCAGGATTGTTGTGCGGGCCGCTGCCCACGAGGGCAGGGTTGCCGATTTCATTGGCTGCCTCTCACAGAAGAATGGGCCCAGACTCACCATCGACGACATAAACCGGATCGCGGCCAAGGGATGGGCGAAGGCAAAATGAAAATCACTGCCGATACCAATGTCCTGGTCAGAGCGGCTGTGCAAGACGACCCGCATCAAGCGCGGCAGGCAGCGAAGCTCTTGCAGCAGGCCGAGTTGGTTGCTGTTCCTGCTGCGGTTCTCTGCGAGTTTGTCTGGGTGCTGCGCCGAGGCTACAAGAAAGCTACGCCTGAGATCTCTGATGCGATTCGGCGCCTCATCAACAGCGCTAACGTGGTCGTGAATCGTCCCGCAATAGATGCCGGCCTTGCCGTTCTCGATCAAGGGGAAGACTTTGCGGATGGCGTCATCGCTTACGAAGGGGAGTGGCTGGGAGCAGAGGAATTCGTTTCCTTCGATTCGAAGGCGGTCTCTGTTTTGCGACGGCAGGGCGCACGCGCCCGCCTGTTGTCATAGCCTTGGGGCCACAGCGGGGTGCCAATGCCCTCTCGAGTGGATCGCCACGTGCGCAGCATTATAGCTGTGCGCCAGAGCGGCCAGCAGAGTGTTTGGCTGACAACTGACAACCGACAACTGAAAACAAAATTGACGTGCCGCCTGGGAGACGGCACGTCAATGAAGGCGCTCGACTAACTCCTGGTTTGAAGCTCGAGCACCTGGGACACGACTCTCCTCTATTAACCTGCGTGAGCCGCTTCCATCTTGATCGTCCGCGCCGGCCGCTTACCGCGAGCCGTCGTCTTGCGCGGATGCTTGCGCTCCGGAGCCGTCATGACCGTATCGATCAGCGCCTTCTCCGCGCTGACAAAGTTCTTCACGCCCTCGCGGGTGAGGTCCGGGATCGGGATGAACGGAAACGGCGCGAACAGATTCATCGTCTGACCCGCGGCGCGCATTCCGGCGTTGACCTGCTTGCCGGCAACGTCCATCAGCTTCTTCTGCGCCTCGATGAACGCGTCGGTGGCTTCCTTCGCCATCTCGGCCAGGTCGGTCTTCTTTACCTTCTTGGGCTCGCGGCCGCTGGTGGCCTTCGTGGTTTCCTCCGCGATCACATCGAGGAACTTCTTCTGCGTGTACACGAAGTTCTCCATCGCATCGCGCGCCATCTCGACCAGGCCCTCAGGATCGAAGCCCTTGCCGGCCTTGATCGCATTGAGCCAGGTGTGAGTCTGCTTGCTGGCAGTCTTCAGGAACTCCTGCTGCATGTCGACAAAGGTGTTGAAGCCGCGGTCCATCAGCTCCGTGAACGCCATCGCAGGGGCGTTTCCGGCAACCCGCTCCTTCACGCCGTTGGTGATAATCTCCTGCTCCTTCTGCGCCAGGCTCAGAAGCAGCTTCTGACCCTCGATGAAGTTCGACATCGCTTCCCCCGCCAGCTCGGTCAGAACTCCGACCGGGCAGAACTCAGGGTTCGCGAAGCGCTTGCGGATAAGGTTCATGGCATTGGTGTTCTGCGTCATCGCCAGATCGACCAGAATTCTCTGCGTGGCGAAGAAGTTTTCTACCCCCTGCTGCACCCAACCCGACAGCAGAGAAACGAACGACGAGTCGCCGATGTGGACGGCCGACTCGGGCTTTCCATTTCTAGGCATTATGACCTCCGATTTGCTGCAGTGCAGCATCAACTAAAATATAGAATTATCGAGGTAAGCTGTCAAGGACTTCGCAGAAAGTTTTGCGCTGCAACAGAGGAGCTGGCCGATGAACGGCGACCGCATCGTCATCAAGAAGTACGCAAACCGCAGACTATATGACACTTCCAACAGCCGCTACATCAATCTGGAAGACATCGCGGCGCTGGTCCGAAACGGGAAGGACGTGCAAGTCCTCGATGCGGCCACGGGCGAAGACATCACGCGCGTTACCCTCACCCAGATCATCGTGGAAGACGCGAAGGGCCAACCCGCCGGCCTGCCGCTGGAACTCTTGCGCCAGCTCATCGTGACGACGGATCATGTCGGCCAGGAATTCATCATGTGGTATCTGAAGTCGGCCTTCGACACCTATCAGAAAGTGCAAAGCTCGGTGCAGGACCGCTTCAGCCAGATGCAGTCGGCCGCGCTTTCGCCGCTGCAGATGATGAAGAACTTCATGCAGGGCTCGACTTCAGAAAAGCCGCCCACCGAACCGAACGCGAGCCCCGAGCTGCTGGAACTGCGCCGCCGTCTCGCAGAACTGGAAGCCCGCCAGCAAGAACCGAAGCCGCGCAAGCACAAACCGAAAACGAGCGTAGCACGCAAAAAAGGCGCGCAGAAGAAAGCACGACACTAATCGCGCCCCGCTCTGGAAGGTCTTGGATAGGGCCGAGTCGCGAAAGCCCGGCTAAACAACAGACGCTCGCCCGGCACTCGGCTAAGGTGCGATCTTCCACACCACCCCGCCGTTTCCGCTCCCACCTGAACTGGCGGTTCCGTAGAGGTCACCATTGCCGTCGATGACGACGTTGCTGATGGGAGCGGATGCGCTCGTGTTGCTGAAGTCAACCAGCGATGTGAAAATCCAACCGCCATTTTGGTTCGTCAGCTTGAAAACATTCCCTGCTCCGTTGATGCCATCCGCAAAGCTGGTGCCATAAAGGTTGCCGGCGGCGTCAACCGTGACAGGTGCTTCAGGTCCGAACGGGAAGCCGGATGTGTTATTGCCTGGAAACGCGTAGAGCGGTTGCACTCCGTCGCCTTGCGACTGAAAAACGGTGCCACATCCTGTGTACAAGCTCGACATGCAGCCGCCAGTGCCTCCTATGCTTGTAGTGCCGTAGAGGCGACCAGCAGAGTCGATAGCCAGGGCTGCCATGGGAAGTCCGCCGTCCTGGGCATCCATAAACTTGTAGAGGCTGGTTTGCGTCCAGCCGGAGCCAGAGGGCGATAACTCGAAGACGACCCCCACTCCGTGGAAGAATTCGGCGACGTAGCCTCCCCAAAGAGTTGTACCCCAGAGATTGCCGGAATGATCGAAGATCACACCCCCAACAGGGAGCTCACCATCGCTACCGCTAAAACTATAAAGAACGTTTTCCGTCCATCGTCCGTTGCTTGGGCTTAGTTTGAAGACAGTTCCCGAGCCGTAAGCGCCGCCGACTTCGGTCGTCCCGTAGATATTGCGTGCGCGGTCGAAGATAAGATCGCCGAGTCCCGGATTGCCACCGTCCAAGCCTCCAGTGAAGTGGTACAGGATAGTTTCTGTCCATGGACAGCTCACCGCGCGGCAGACGGTGGCGGGCGGTCGCAGACTGAAGATCACACCGCAGCCGTTCGGACAGTTCTGGCCGGTGAAACCGCCGGCTTGGGTCGTGCCGTATAAGGCGCCGTCCGGGCCGAAGACAACCCGCGCCATTGGCTCGGAACCATCGCCGCAACATTGGAAGCTATACAAGCTTGATAAAATCCAGGCGCCATTCCTGCGCGTCAGCTTGAAAACCGTTCCGCCGTTTTCCGTACCACCCTCAACGGTAGTCCCATAAAGATTACCCGCCGCATCCATCGTCACTCCGGCGTTGGGATTTGATCCGCCAGCTCCTTGCTGGATAAAGTTATAGAGCACGGTGAAGGTTTGGCCGTGTGCGAGTTGGGCGCTCATGGCGAATGCAGTGAGGATGAACAGCAGTGAGAGTGCCCGCTTGAGGTTCCCGTCTTTCATAGTCTCCCGCTCCGGCTCCAGAACACTTCGCAAAAGCGCAACAATACTAGTCCGATTTTCCGACGGCAAGAAAAATTGCGCTTGAAAAGCGGCTTGACGAGTCGCATCTATTGCTTCGATATCAGATCGGGTGTTACCGTTCGCCCTGATGCTCTCCCCCGCCAAAGCCCTCGCCCTGCTTCGCATCGCCGTGGGCGCGCTCTTCCTGATCTTTGCGCACTACAAAGTCTTCGGCACGCAATTCACACTCGGCGGCGGCTTTCAGTTCTGGATCAACCGCTTCCTCCAGGATGGCGCTTATCCGCTCATGGTGCCGGTGCTGAAGAACTTTGTGCTGCCGCACGCCACGGCAATCGCTTTTCTCGTGGCATATGGCGAGCTTGCGATCGGTCTTGCACTCGTCCTCGGAGTACTGGTCCGCGCCGCGAGCGTCTGCGGTGTCGTGTACATGCTGACCTTGCTCTTCTCCGCCAACTACCCCGGCGCGCACGCCGCATTCTGGCAATACTTCGGCGCCTCGCTCGAGCACCTCGTACTGGCATTTTGTTTTGTGACCTTCAGCCTCACGAACGCCGAAGAATATTTCTCGGTGCCCACGTACCTCGCGAATCGTCGCCACACAATCTAGAACTCTTCGCGCGAGTTTGTTCTGCGAATAAGAAAAGTCTCCGAAGCCGAAGATTGTCTGAGTCGGATTGTCAACACGACGAAGCCATCCAACGACAAGCGCTCAACGTCGCATTCCCCAATCGGGAAAGCCCCACCGCGCGCTCTTGACAATTGCCTCTCCCCGGTACACGATTCGAGTACACCAAGAAAACAAGAACACAATTTGGCGCTGCTGCGGCGAGTGGACCGTAAGTCAGGGCATGGGCTCGCGCAGGAGACGTAAATCGTTCTGCGAGAACGGCAATCGGGGGCCAAAAGGGGAAGCATGAAGAAAGTGCTCGGTCTGGCCATGACCGGAGGCGGCGCTCGCGGCGCCTATCAGGCGGGCGTTCTCAAGCGGATAGGCGAAATCAAACGCGTCCAGACTGACGGCAACCCTTTTCCCATCATCGGAGGCGCCTCCGCGGGAGCGGTCAACGGTTCGGCCTTAGCCGCCGGAAGCGACGAATTTTCCGCCACTACAAAGCACCTCGCCGATCTCTGGGCGAATATCAAACCCTCCGACGTCTTTCGCTGCGACCTCGCCTCCCAGGCGCACAACTCCCTCATCTGGATCCTCGATCTCTCCTTCGGAGGCGCCTTCGGCGGAGGCAATGCCCGCTCGCTGCTCGACGCGACTCCACTGCGCTACTTCTTGAGGAAACACTTTAACTGCGATCGTATCCAGGACAACATCAAGCGCGGTCACCTCTATGCCTTGGCGGTATCTGCCACCAATTACAACTCGGGCACCGGTTACCTCTTCGTACAGGGCGCCAAGGGGCACCCGATGTGGAACCGCAGCCGCCGCATCACGCTGTCCACGAAGATCACGGTGGAGCATATCTGCGCCTCGGCCGCGATTCCGCTGGTCTTCCAGCCGGTGCGCCTGGAAACTCCGCGCGGCGCTGCGTTCTTCGGCGACGGCTGCATGCGTTTGCAGCAGCCGTTAAGCCCGGTGATTCGCCTGGGCGCGGAGAAGATCTTTGCCATCGGAGTGCGCGGCGAACGCTCGCAACAGGAGGAAGCCCCCGACCGCAATCCACCGTCGCTGGCCCAGGTGATGGGCGTGCTCTTCAACGTCATGTTCCTCGACCATCTGGCCACCGACGTGGAACATCTCAAGCGCCTGAACGAGCTGCTCACCAATGGCCAGGTCAGCCCGGCTGACTTCGAACGTTCCGAAAGAATGCGGCCGGTGAGCGCATTTCTGGTCACGCCCTCGATGAACCTCACGCAAGTCGCCGCCCAGCACCAACGCGAGATGCCGTATCTCATTCAATACTTCGTGAACGGCCTCGGGCGCGACGAGGCCTCCTGTTCCGCCCTGATGAGCTACCTGTTGTTCACGCCGAAGTACACTCGCGCACTCATCAATCTCGGCTACCACGACGCGGATGAGCGCATCGACGAAATCGAGGACTATCTGTTTTCGTCGGACAATAATGGCAGCGGCAAGAGTGCCGCATCGGCATCGAAGAATGGCAGAGCGCGCGATGCGGATCCGCCCTCCAAAAGAACGACGACCACGGCTTCGCGCGGATAAGCCGGCCCGGGAACGGAACCCGACAGCCCGGCGGCACATGCGCCTTCGCCCTTCCGAGTATTCTGAAGGTCTGAAGCCAAACGGCGGCGTCCTACATCTTTAATGCAACTCAAAACGCTCATGCCCCAGACCGCCAACATCGTGCAGTTGAAGCCGCGCACCCTGCAGGCCTTCAACGAATACATCCGCGAAGCGGAAGACGGCATGCAGCCCTCGCTCAAAGGTGACAGTGCCTTTCTCTGGGCTGATACCAGCCATGATCGTGCGCAGCAGGTGCGGCAAGGCAAAATCGTCGCCCATCTATGGTCGGGCAACGGGCCGGTCAAGGTTCCCAATGGCCTGATTCACGATTGGACCGGCGCCGCTTTCATTCCTGATACCACCACCGAGCAGGTGCTCGCTCTGGTGCAGAATTACGACAATCACAAAAACATCTATCAGCCCGAGGTGATCGACTCGAAACTGATCAGCCGCGAGGGAAACGACTTCAAAATCTTCCTGCGCCTATTGAAGAAGAAAATCATCATCGTCGTCCTCGACACCGACCACGACGTCCACTACTCCGAAGTCGCCCCCGGCCGCTGGTTCTGCCGGTCCTACACCACGCGCATCGCCGAAGTGGAAGATGCCGAGACTCCCAAAGAGAAGATCCTGGATCCGGACACCGGTTACGGCTTCCTCTGGCGCCTGTATTCCTACTGGAAGTTCGACGATAAACGCGACGCCACGCCTGATCGGCGCGCGACATCGCAAACGCCAAACGGGGTTTACATCGAATGCCGCGCCATCTCCTTAACGCGCGACATCCCGCTCGGCCTGGGCTGGATCATCGAGCCCATCATCGGCAAGCTTCCGCAGGAATCGCTGGTGCACACGCTGGAGTGTACCCGCAAAGGGATATCTTCAATTTAGCTGGCCGCTAAAGCGGTGGCTATCATCTTCCGTCTCGCTTCGCGAGACTCCATCCAGGCTCTACGAACGATCAATCTCCCGCCACAGCGAGAAGAACCTCTGTTTGCGCTTCAGAAGCTTTCTTGTTCGACGGAACTGTCTCGACGCTTTGTACCGCGACTGCCTCCGCTTGCCTTGGGCTTGGCTTCGCGTCCACCGGAATTGTCGCCTTCGCGCGCTTGCGTCTCGGCTTCGCCGTCCGCTTCTCAGCTTTTTCGGGCTTGACCGGTGCAGCCTTGCCCATCTTCCGCAGCTCCTCGCAACTCATCTCGACAAACTTCTCCAGGTGCTCCGGATCAGGCACGGCATTCACGTCGCATGTAAATCCGAAATACGCCGTCCCGTTGTAGCTGAGGATCGCGCAGTTCACGCCCATCTCCCCGCCGATTGGCACATACGGGTACCACGACAGCATCTTCCGCCCCAGCAGATACAGCGGCATCGGCGGCCCGGGAACGTTGGTACAAATAATGTTGCACAAGCTCAGCGGAAGCTGACTCGCGACCGGCCCGATCGCCGCCCATATCGGCGTCGGAATCGCCGAGAACAGTCCGCCTGCAAATCCAACAAACTCCGCCGCGCGCGCCCGCTTCAGATATTCCATTCGCTCGCGCACAAAGGCGAACAGCTTCTGCGGACTGCGAATGTCCAGCGGAATCGTGACCGGCAGAAATGAAATCCGATTGCCCAACTCCTTCGCCTCACCGTTTGCGCGAACATTCACCGGAATCATGATGCGCACCGAGCGTCCCTTAACACGCACGCCGCGCAACTCCGCATACCGCCGCAACGCAGCCGCGATCACGGTGAGGATCACATCGTTCACCGTCCCGCCTTGCAGTTGCCGGATCGCTTGGATGTCGGCCATCGGAATTTCCGTCCAGCCAAACTTCTGTGGTCCGTGGCAGACGACGTTAAACGGCAGTCGCTCCGCTGGGCTGGCGATCTCCGGCACGACGTTCATCAGATCGTTCAACCCGCCCTCAGGACTGCCGACCAGACCCTCCGCAATCTTCAGCGCCTCGCCATGCAGCATGAGCGCGCCCTTCACGGCGGAGAAGTACGACTTCATCAGACTGTCAAGCAGCTGCGCACCCGCATCGCGTGTCGGCGCTGCCGGCTTCGTCGTCTTCTTGCGAGGAATCGCCGGCGGCACCGGGCTCGGGTCCATCAGCACGTTCATGATGCCCACTCCCGATATGCCATCGGCCAAACAATGGTGGATGCGGGCGATCATCCCCGTGCGATTTCCTTCCAGCCCGCGCACCAGGGTGATGTCCCACAGCGGTTTGTTCCGCTCCAGGCTGGCGCTGAAAATCTTCGAGGCCAGCGCCTTCAGTTCGCGCTCCGATCCCTTTCGCAACGTCACCTGCCGGATGTGATTGCGTATGTCGAAGTTGGGATCAAACTGCCAGCTCGGCAGCCCAATGTTGAACGGCGGAAACGCCACGCGTTGCTTGTAGCGCGGCACCAGCGGGAGCCTCGACTCGACAAAGTCGCGGCACGCCTTCAACGGGATGGGGCCGTCAAAGACGCTCACGCACGCGATGTGCAGCGGCTGCCCCGGGCGCTCGATGTACAGGAAGAGCGCGTCTCCCCAGGAGAATGAATTGCTTGGCTGAGACTCCGGCATGATGGCCCCCTACCACGAAAACTGTGGATGCATTGATCCCTCGCTCCATGATGCGTTTTCCATGACCATGACCGCAGTGACCGATGACCATTTCGGGAGTGATTCGAGTTACTAACAAACCGCGCCCCGTGCCGCCCATCACTGCCTTGCGATGTCTTTTGTGAGATGTTGAGGCTTAGAGTCCGCGCACGGTACGCCTTTCGCCTTCGGCAATGAAGAGCGAACGCCGCCAATCGAGCGCCGCAGGCGCGGTGAACAGCTTAGCCCAGGACGGAGGCCGCCGCGGCGGCCGGAGTCCTGGGTAAACAGCAAAATGGTTGTGAGTCCCGTAGGGACGGCACGGCTCTCCCAGTTTCACCGGCCGGAGCCGCCAACGCTTTACTCCTTTTTTTGACTTGGCTTCAGCCGACAACCCACGATTCCACGATGCCCATTGCGGACCACAACTACGACTTCGACTTCATCGTCATAGGCTCCGGATTTGGCGGCAGCGTCTCTGCCCATCGCCTCACGGAAAAAGGCTACCGGGTCGCCGTGATGGAAATGGGCCGCCGCTGGACGCCGGAAAACCTTCCGCGCACGAGTTGGTCGCTGCATCGCTGGTTCTGGCGCCCGAGCCTCGCTTTGCGCGGCTTCTTCAGCATGCGCTTCTTCCGCCACGTCACCATCCTGCACGGCTGCGCCGTGGGCGGTGGCTCGATCACATACGCGTCCACTCTCCTCCGCCCTCCGGACAAAGTTTGGGACGCCGGAACTTGGAGCGGCCTCTCGAATTGGAAGGCCGAGATGCCACAGCATTACGACACCGCATCGCGCATGCTCGGCGTGATCGAGAACCGAATCCTCGGCCCTGCCGATCGCCTGCTCCAGCGCGTCGCCGACGCGACGGGAGTCGGCAGCACCTACTACCGCACGCACGTTGCGATCCTGGAACCACCTGAAGGCGAGCCTGGCGGCAAGACGATTCCTGATCCGTTCTTCGGCGGCGAGGGTCCCGAGCGCAAAACCTGCACGGGCTGCGGCGGCTGCATGATGGGCTGCCGTCACGGCGCGAAGAACACCCTCGACATGAACTATCTGTATCTTGCCGAGAAACGCGGGGCGAAGGTTTTTGCTGAGACGAGAGTGGGCGATGTTCGTCCTCTCGATGGCGTCGCCGACGGCAGCCACGGCTACGAAGTTCACACCGTGAACTCAACCGCCCGATTCGATCGTCAGGCTCAGCGCTTCACCTCTCGCGGAGTGGTCTTCTCCGCCTCCTCCCTCGGGACGATGGCGCTCCTCTTCGACCTGAAGGACAGAGGCTCGCTGCCTGCGATCAGCAATCAGCTCGGCAACTACGTTCGCACCAACTCCGAGTCGCTGATCGGCGTTCGCGTCCCACACTCAAAAGACGATCTGTCCAAAGGCGTCGCCATCGGCTCCGGCGTCTATATCGACGAGCACACGCACATCGAAGCCGTCCGCTATCCCGAAGGCTCCGACACCATGAGCATGCTCGCCACAATCTTGACCGGCGGCCATCCAGGCCCGGGGCGCATTGCGCTCTGGATGCGCAATCTCCTCGCCTCTCTTCTGCTCCATCCCATGCAGACGCTCCGCCTGCTGCTGCCCTTCCGCTGGGCGAAGGAGTGCGTCATCCTCCTTTGCATGCAGGCACTGGAAGGCCACATCGACATGCGCTGGAAGCGCCACATCTATTGGCCCTTCCGCAAATTCCTGGTAAGCCGCGGCAGGAAAGTTCCGACATTCATTCCCGCCGCCAACGAGTTCGCGCAGAAGTTCGCGCAGATCGCCGGGGGCACCGCCATGAGCATGCTGCCGGAGATCCTCTTCAACGTCCCCGGCACAGCGCATTGCTTAGGCGGTGCCATCATTGCCGAGTCGCCCGATCATGGCGTCGTCGACCACCGCCACCGTGTCTTTGGCTACAGGAACATGTACGTCTGTGACGGCTCCGTGATCGCCACCAACCTCGGCGTAAATCCCAGCCTCACGATCACGGCATTGGCCGAGCGCGCGATGAACTTCATCCCCCAGGCGAAAGTGAATACGTGGACAGACAGTCCAGAGATCAGCACAGCCGCTGCTAAGTGTGTCAGCAGCGAGGCTTGAGGCATTGCGCCAACGTTCTCAGATACTCTCCTTTTATATGCAGCCATCAGACAGTTTCTGAAGAGCGTCAGCGTTATGACCGAGTTCTCCAGTTTCACAACAGTCCGTAGTGTGAGAGCTATCACGATGTTCCGTGACCACGAATTTCCAATCGCCTCATTTGCAGGCTTACACTAGAGCGTCATCTCCAGTGAGGCCCCTTATGACAACTACCGCCGTGAAGCCTTCCAGCACTACGCTGAAAGCCGATCCTTCATCCGACGTTTACCGTACTGAAAGTCATCCTCTCGATCCCCTGTTTCTACCCAAGAGCGTCGCCGTTATCGGCGCATCCGAGCGCGCCGGCAGCGTTGGCCGCTCCGTACTTTGGAACCTGTTGAGCAGCCCCTTCGGCGGCACAGTCTTCCCCGTCAACGCCAAGCGGCCAAGCGTCCTTGGCATCAAGGCTTACCCCAGCGTCAAGGACCTGCCTGACAAAGTTGATCTGGTGGTGGTCACCACCCCGGCCGACACCGTCCCCGAAATCATTGCGGACTCGGTCGACCTTGGAATTCCAGCCGCCATCGTGATCTCCGCCGGCTTCAAGGAATTCGGCGAGCATGGCAAGGAACTGGAACGCCAGATCTCGCAGATCATCCAGGGCAAGATGCGGCTCATCGGCCCGAACTGCCTCGGCGTGATGAATCCCATCTGCGGTCTCAACGCTACCTTTGCACGCAGCGTGGCGCGGCCGGGCAATGTCGCCTTCATCAGCCAGAGTGGCGCCCTCTGCACCGCCATTCTCGACTGGAGCTTGCGCGAGAACGTCGGCTTCAGCGGCTTCGTTTCCGCCGGTTCCATGCTCGACGTCAACTGGGGCGACCTGGTCGACTACTTCGGCAGCGATCCCCGCACGCAGAGCATTGTCATCTACATGGAGTCAATTGGCGACGCGCGCTCCTTCCTCTCCGCTGCGCGTGAGGTCTCGCTGACCAAGCCGGTCATCGTTATCAAGGCTGGACGCACCGCCGCCGCCGCCAAAGCTGCCGCGTCACATACCGGCGCGCTCACCGGCAGTGACGAAGTGCTCGACGCCGCCTTCCGCCGCACCGGTGTTCTGCGTGTAAACAGCATCGCCGACATCTTCTTCATGTCGGACGTGCTGGCCAAACAGCCGCGTCCGCGCGGCAAGCGCCTCTGCATTCTCACCAATGCCGGCGGCCCCGGCGTGCTGGCCACCGATGCTCTCGTGGCGAATGGCGGCGAACTGGCCGAGCTATCACCCGAGACCATGAAGGCTTTCGACGAGATCCTTCCCGCGCAGTGGAGCCATAACAATCCCGTCGACATCCTCGGCGATGCCGAGCCGGAGCGCTATGCGAAGTCGCTGGAGATCGCAGCGAAAGATCCCAGCATCGACGGCATGCTCGTGGTTCTGACGCCGCAGGACATGACCAACCCGACGCAGATCGCCGAGAAGCTGAAGCCCTATGCGAAGGGCCTCGGCAAGCCGTTGCTGGCCAGCTGGATGGGCGGCGCCGAAGTCGCCGCCGGCGAGCAGATCCTCAACCAGGCCGGCATTCCGACGTTCCAGTTCCCCGACAGCGCGGTGCGCGCCTTCAACTACATGTGGCGCTATGCATACAACCTGAAGGGAATCTACGAAACGCCGTCGCTGCCGCAGAATGCCGATGCTGCTGTCCTGCGCGGCAAAGCCGAGAAGATCATCGCTGACGTGCGCCAGTCCGGCCGCACCATCCTCACCGAGTACGAGTCGAAGCAGCTGCTGAAGTGCTACGACATACCTACGGTCGAAACGCGCGTTGCGGCGACCGAAGAGGAAGCATTGAAGGCAGCCGAAGAGATCGGCTATCCCATCGTCCTGAAGCTGTACTCGCTGACCATCACCCACAAGACCGATGTCGGCGGCGTGCAGCTCAACCTGCGTGATGCCAATGCCGTGAAGACCGCGTTCCAGAACATCAAGAAAGCGGTCACGGAGAAGGCTGGCGCCGAGCACTTCCAGGGCGTAACCGTTCAGCCGATGGCGAAGCTCGATGGCTACGAGCTGATCATCGGCAGCAGTCTCGATTCGCAGTTTGGGCCGGTAATCCTGTTCGGCACAGGCGGACAGCTGGTCGAGGTCTTCAAAGACCGCGCTCTGGCCCTGCCGCCGCTGAACACCACGCTTGCGCTTCGGATGATGGAGCAGACCAACATCTTCAAGGCTCTGAAAGGCGTTCGCGGGCGCAAGCCGGTGAGCATGGCAGCCTTGGAAGAGCTGCTGGTGCGCTTCAGCCAGCTGGTCGTCGAGCAGCCCTGGATCAAGGAAATCGACATCAATCCGCTGCTCGCGTCCCCCGAACGTCTGCTGGCGCTCGACGCGCGGGTAGTTATCCATGGGCTCGACATGACCGCCGACAAACTGCCAAAGACGGCGGTAACTCCATATCCTATCCACCTCGTCGAGCAGTGGACGATGAAGAATGGGGAAACGGTCACGATTCGTCCGATCCGCCCCGAAGACGAGCCGGCGATGATCCGCTTCCATCAGGCACTATCGGAGCGCAGCGTCTATCTGCGGTGGTTCCAGCCACTGAAGCTGACGCAGCGTGTCGCCCACGAGCGGCTCACTCGCGCCTGCTTCATCGATTACGATCGCGAAATGGCGCTGGTTGCCGAGCGGCAGAGCGCGGCAGGCGAGCCGGAGATCCTTGCCGTCGGTCGCATGAGCAAACTCCACGGACGGAACGAAGCCGAGCTGGCAGCAGTCGCCGTTGACGAAGCTCAGCATAAAGGCCTCGGTACGGAGCTATATCGCCGCCTGGTCGAGGTAGCGCGTGCGGAGAAGCTGAGCAAAGTCATCTCCAACATGCTGCCCGAGAACCGCGAGATGCGCGCCATGTGTACGCGGTTGGGGTGCAAGATGTACTCCAACCTGGAAGACAACATGATTCGCGCCGAGCTGGAGTTGTAGCCAGTCTCACCCCGGCCTCTAAAGCCGACGAAGGGCAAGCTCAAGCTTGCCCTTTGGCTTTTGCGCGGCCCGAATCCAGCTCATTCGAGAATTCAGATTTACAACGCCCCCGGAACCTGTTGAGAAACTCCACAGCTTCCGCTGCAAAGCGCATCAGCCCATCCGTCGCCGTAACCTAAGTTGTTGCGAAATCCATCACCTCCACAAGTGACTCCCATCACTGCTGCTCCCAAATCCATACCGCAGACTGAAATCGTACTCATAGAAACCGTGCATGCAGCAGGCGCGGCTTCAGCCCAGAGCAACGGCAATGAGTCATTAATTCAGGTTTTCATACAGTTTCACGGGAGAAGTCATGAAGAAAGTCATCCTTGCTGTTCTGGTTATTGCATTCGCTCTTTTTCTAGCGCTACCGAACCTCTCCTGGGCGCAGGAAGACGTTTACAAAGCGAAGTGCGCCGGCTGCCATGGCGCCGACGGTAAGGGCACAGCCGCCGGCCAGAAGATGGGAGCGCCTGCGTTCTCGTCTCCAGCCGTTCAGAAGGCTACGGACGCCGATCTCGTTGATTACATCGAGAACGGCGGCCCGCAGAAGAAAGCCATGCACGCTTTCGCCAACAAGGGCGTCAGCGCTGCCGAGGCTGCCAAGCTGGCCACTTATGTGAAGACCCTGAAGTAGGGTCACGGTTTAACCTCTTCCGGCCGGTCAACTTGGCCGGCCTGGAGCAGGTTCTCCGCGATTACCGATCGTCTGACGGCGCTTCCCCGCGCCGGCTCTCCTGCCGACCATGGCCGGCCCCGTCGGGGCGATCTGGCCACCACGAGTATTCGCACTCCTCGTCGCGGCCAGGAGAAAGTTCATGAGCAAAGGAATCCTCTACGATGCGACAAAATGCATCGGGTGCAAGCAGTGTGAGCAGGCCTGCGCCACGGAAAACGGCCTGCCTTACGACGACAAGATCGCCGCTCGGGAAGTAACTTCAGCCCAGAAATACACCACGGTCCTCGCCAAAGATGACAAGTTCATGCGCCGCCTGTGCATGCACTGCGAAGACCCGGCGTGTGCCTCGGTTTGTCCGGTAGGCGCGCTGAAGAAAACTTCCCTCGGCCCGGTCACCTACGACAAGAGCAAGTGCATGGGCTGCCGCTACTGCATGGCCGCCTGCCCCTTCGGCGTTCCCAAGTATGAGTGGGAGAAGGCGATTCCCGGCGTGCGCAAGTGCATTATGTGCAGCAAGCGCGTGGTTGCGGGCAAGCAGACCGCCTGCGCCGAAATCTGTCCTACCGGCGCAACCCTCTTCGGCGATCGCGACACCCTGCTGGAAGAAGCCAAAAAGCGCATCCGCGAAAATCCCGACACCTACCTCCACCACATCTTCGGCGAAACCGAAGTTGGTGGAACGTCAGTGATGCTGCTGTCCTCCATCGGCTTCAACAACTTCGGCCTGAAGACCGACCTCACCGAACGCGCGCTTCCCCTCTACACCTACCAGGTGCTGTCGCGCATTCCTGACTTCGTTCCCCTCTTCGGCACCATGCTCGGCGGCATTTACTGGATCACGCATCGCCGCGAAGACGTCGCCGAGGCTGAGGCTAAAGAAAAGGAAAACAAAGGCGGTGCCCGATGACTGTTCCGCGCATTCGATTCACCTTCTGGAAGGCCGTCTTCCTCGTCATCATGGTCGCCGGCATCTATTGCACCTACGTCCGCTTCTTCCGCGGTTTAGGTGCCTCCACCAATCTCTCCGACCAGTTCCCCTGGGGCCTGTGGATCGGCTTCGACGTCATGTGCGGTGTGATGCTGGCGGCCGGCGGCTTCACCCTAACCGCCGCGGTCGAGATTTTCAACATCAAGCGTTTCCACTCCATCACCCGGCCGACGATCCTCACCGCGTTCCTCGGCTACCTGCTGGTGTGCGCCGCGCTGATGTACGACCTTGGCCTGCCCTGGAACATCTGGCATCCGCTGATCATGCGCAATCCGCACTCGGTGATGTTTGAGGTCGCCTACTGCGTGATGCTCTACACCACGGTCCTGGCGTTGGAGTTCTCACCCATCGTGCTGGAGCACTTCCATCTGCACCGGGCGCTGAAGATCGTGCGCAGCGTGATGGTAGTGTTCGTCATTCTTGGCGTGCTGCTCTCGACACTGCACCAGTCCTCTCTCGGCACGCTGTACCTGATCATGCCCAACAAGCTGCACCCCTTCTGGTACAGCCCGCTGCTGCCGGTCTTCTTCTTCCTCTCGGCGATCGCGGTCGGCCTGGCCATGACCATCTTCGAGTCGTCGATGAGCTCGAAGTACTTCGGTCGCGAACTTGAGCTCCCGATCCTTCGCGATCTTGGGCGCGTCCTGGTCGTCGTCCTCGCGCTCTACGGGATCCTGAAGTTCGAAGACTTCTATCATCGCGGCATTCTGAAGCTGGTCTTCGTCTCCAGCTACGAGCAGCGCTTCTTTCTGCTGGAGATCTTCCTCTCCGTGCTGATTCCCCTCGGCATGCTGCTGGTGCCAAAGATCCGCGAAAGTGCGCAAGGCCTCTATCTCGCAGCGGTGCTGTGCTTGCTCGGCTTCGTTACCAATCGCCTGAACGTAGCTATCACAGGCGTAGAGAACGCCGTCCATGGCCGCTATAGCCCGAAGTGGACCGAAACCGTGATTACCGCCATGTTCGTCGCGCTGGGGTTCGCCATCTTCGGATTGGCAGCCAAATATCTGCCGATTTTTCCCGAGGAGAAGGCGCACCTCCCCGCGCGGCGCGAAACGGCTCGCGAACCGGAAACGGTTGCCAGTGAGCTTGCGGTGCCTGTAAATGCAGGTGACTGACAATTCGAGCGGGGCCCGCAGCGGCTCCGCTTCGACCTTCTCGCGCTGGCTGCAGCGTCTGGGGCGGAGCATCAGTGCCAAGCTGATGGCCTGCATCTTTGTTGTCCTCATCATCATCTTTTCCTTCTTCGGTTACTTCAGCATCCGCGACCAGCGTAAGCATCTGGAGGATGCTGCCCTCCTCAGCGCCGAACGGCAGAGCGAAGTGCTCAAGCGCAGCGCCTCCCGCTACATGCTGAACAACGATCGCGTCGGCCTCTACGAGCTGATGATGAACATGGCCGATCAGCCCGGCATGGTGCGCATCCGCATCATGAATCCGCAGGGGCTGATCAGCTACTCCACCGCCCCGGAGGAGGTTGGCGCATCCGTCGACAAGACGGCCGAGGCCTGCTACGGCTGCCACGAAGAATCGAAGCCCTTAACTCGACTCAATCGCTCCGATCGATTTCGCATCTACCGCGCTGATGGCTCGCGTGTGCTCGGCATCATCACCCCCATCGAGAACCTGCCTGCCTGCTCCAATGCCGCCTGTCACGCGCATCCTGCCAGCGTACAAATTCTCGGAGTGCTCGATACCAACCTCTCACTCGCCAAGGTCGATCAAAGTCTCACTCGCGAAACGCGGGAGATGGTCGCCTACACAGCCGTAGCTCTGCTCGCCGTTGTGTTTCTAAGTGGTTTGTTTGTCTGGATCGTTGTCCACAACCCGCTTCAGGAATTGAAGACCGGCACCGAGCGCATCGCCGGCGGCAGCCTCGGCCAGCAGATTCCCGTGCACTGGCAGGACGAAGCGGGCGAGTTGGCGCAGTCCTTCAACGAGATGAGCAATCGCCTGCAACTGGCGCAGGAGGAAATCACGGCTTGGGCTCACACGCTGGAAGATCGAGTCGAGGAAAAAACGCGCGAGCTGAAGCAGGCGCACCAGCACATGCTTCAGGTGGAAAAGATGGCAACCATCGGCAAGATGGCCGCTGTCGTGGCACACGAGATCAACAACCCCCTCTCGGGGATTCTCACTTACTCCAAGCTGGTGAAACGCTGGATCGACAAGAACACGCCCATATCAACAAAACAGGACGAGATGAAGGGCTCACTCGACCTGATCGCCAGCGAAAGCAAGCGTTGCGGCGAGTTGGTGCAGAACCTGCTGAGCTTCTCGCGCGTCTCGCCCATGAACCTGGCCTGGTGCGACCTGAACCAGGTCATCAGCCGCTGCATGCGACTGGTACAGCACAAGCTGGACTTGGGCGGCATTCAGCTCAATCTGGAGCTCGCGTCCGCCTTGCCTCCGGCGCACTGCGATCCGGCGCACATCGAGCAGGTCGTGCTGGCGATGGTGATCAATGCCATCGATGCTATGCCGCAGGAAGGCAATCTCTGGATCAGCACGCGCGCGCCAGATGGCGTGATTGAACTGATCATACGCGACGACGGCATTGGAATCCCGGCCGAACATCTGCCGCACATCTTCGAGCCCTTTTACACGACGAAAGAGTCCGGCGGATCGGGCCTCGGTCTGGCGATCAGCCAGAACATCGTCGAGCGCCACGGCGGGCACATTGAAGTGAACTCAACGGTCGGCCAGGGAACGACTTTCAAGATCGTGCTTCCGATTGACAGCCAGAGACCAGATGTTGATATCGAGAGCGGAGAAGGCGTGATGGAGACCACGACGAAATGACGGAAGCAGAAATTTTCATCGGACTAAAGTCCGGCGCTTCCACCGGTGAACAGGAAAATTCCGCGAGCGCCGAAGGCCGCGTAGCCGTACCGAAATGAGGTAGCTTATGACGCAAGGCAAATTACTAATCGTCGATGACGAACTGAGCGTTCGTGATTCGCTCGCGAAATGGTTCGCCGAAGAAGGCTACGACGTGGCCACCGCCGAGAACGCCAATGAGGCGCTCACGCGCGTCGCCCAGCAGGGCTTTGACGTCGCGCTGGTCGACATCAAGATGCGCGGCACCGACGGCATCGAGTTGCAGCGGCGCCTGCATGAAATCTGTCCGGAGATGCTGGTCATCATCATGACCGGCTACGCCTCGGTGGAAACGGCAATCGCGGCCCTGAAAAACGGCGCCTACGACTACGTGAACAAACCGCTCGATCCCGACGAGATCGCGCACCTGGTCGCCAAGGCCGTGTCGCACCGCCGCACGCAGGAAGAGAACGCGCGCCTGAAAGAAACCGTCGCCGAGATCGCGCGACCCTCCGACATCGTCGGTCAAGGCGCAGCGATGAAGCACGTCTTCGACGCCATCGAGACGGTCGCGCCCACCGATGCGACCGTGCTGGTCACCGGCGAAAGCGGCACGGGCAAAGAGTTGGTCGCCCGCGCCATTCACGCCGGCAGCCCGCGACGCTTCCATCCCCTGGTCGTGATTCACTGCGGCGCACTCACCGAGACGCTGCTGGAAAGCGAACTCTTTGGACATGAGAAAGGCGCCTTCACCGGGGCGCAGTATCGCAAGAAGGGCAAATTCGAGATCGCCGAGGGCGGGACAGTCTTTCTTGACGAGATCGGCGACATCAGCCTGAAGACGCAGACCGACCTGCTGCGCGTCTTACAGGAGCGCGAGATCGTCCGCGTCGGGGGCAATCAGACCATCAAAGTCGACTTCCGCGTGGTCGCGGCAACGAACAAAGACCTGGAGCAGTTAATTGAAGAAGGAAAGTTCCGCCCCGACCTCTACTATCGCCTGAACGTCTTCCATATCGAGATGCCGCCGCTGCGCGACCGCCGCGAAGACATCCCCGCGCTGGTCGATCACTTCGTCCGTAAATTCTCGCGCGAGATGGGCAAGAAGATCACGCGGGTCTCGCCGGCAGCGATGAATGCCTTGCAGCAATACAGCTGGCCCGGCAACGTCCGCGAACTGGAGAACGCAGTCGAGCGCGGAATGGTGGTGGCACAAGAACCCGAGCTCCGTGAAGGTGACTTTACCCTGAAGGCAAAGAACGGTGCGGGACTGGGCGTGGTTGGCGATGTCCGCGGCCTGGAAGACGTGGAGCGTGCCCACATCCTGCGCGTGCTCGGCGAATGCAGCGGCAATCAAACGAAAACGGCGGAGGTCCTGGGCATTGATCGCGTGACCTTGCATCACAAGCTGAAAAAGTATGGATGGAATCGAAAGGAAAAGGAGCAGTTAGCAACTAGCAACTAGCGGCGAGCTGCGAGCCGCGAGCTTTGGGCAAAAACGTCTGGAGGAAGAGATGAACGATTTTCGAAGGCTGAACGTTTGGAGAAAAGCACATGCCTTCACCCTTGCTATATACCGCGAAACCAGCAACTTTCCTCGCCAAGAGCTTTATGGGATCACCAGTCAGATGCGCCGGGCGGCTGCGTCAGTAGCTGCGAACATTGCTGAAGGATGTGGTCGCGGTGGAGATGGGGAGTTCCACCATTTCTTGAATACCGCTGCGGGCTCGTCTGTCGAACTAGAGTACTTCCTGCTGCTCGCGAACGATCTGGGGATGCTCCCCCACAGCGTCTACACCCATCTGCAGCAGGATGTGGTTGAGGTGCAACGCATGCTCTCGGGCCTCCTAAAGAGCGTGAACAGCGCACGACAGACACTAAGGCCGAGTGGAGCTTCCCGCCCGGGGCTCGCCGCTCGAGGCTCGCAGCTCGAAGTCCGCAGCTCGAAGGTCGCAGCTCATAGCTCGTAGCTCGCAGCTCATGGCTCGTCGCTATGAAAAAGCTCCAACTACTCCCGATAGGCTCGACAGAGACAGCACTGCTGCAGTGGCTCGCAGAGGCGCTATCGGACAAGTTCCGTGTGCCCGCGGAGATTCTTTCGCCGGCCCTCGACCCCGGATTCGCTCTGCATCTGGAACGCCAGCAATATCACTCGTCGGAACTTCTGGCCAGCATGCAGCGCTACATCAACAGCAATACCTGGCGTTTGCTCGGCATAACTTCGCTTGATCTCTACATTCCCATTCTCACTTTTGTTTTCGGCGAGGCGCAGTTAGGCGGAAGCTCCGCTGTCGTGTCTTATCATCGATTGCAACAGGAGTTCTATGGCCTGCCGCATGACTTGGATTTGCTTGCGAATCGCCTGCTGGTGGAATCAGTACACGAATTAGGACATACCTTGCGCCTCACGCACTGCCACGACCATCAATGCGCCATGGCGCCTTCTCATGCGGTGGAGTGGATTGACATCAAGGACAGCGGCTTTTGTGAGGATTGCCTGGCGCGAGCGTTGGAAGCGGTGTAGCTATCAGACGCGAGCTACGGGCGGCGAGCTTCGAGCCACGAGCTGACGCCCGAACCGCAACAATACACGGGTTGAGGTAGTTGCAGTTGTTGTCCTGATCAGTAACCGCGGACGGGAGGGTTAATTACGGGACATCACAGACTATAGCTCTCGACTCCGGCTCATAGCTGGACAGCCAGTAGCGCGAGGCTCGTTGCTCGAAGCTTGATCACCGCCGGGTAGCCCGCGGCTCGTCGCTCCACCTGCCACTGAACAAATGGTCACCGTGTTCGGCAACAATTGCGCTGATCGCCATCACACCCATCACCAGGAAAATCGCGAAGAAAACGACTGCAATCACCAGCACTGGCATACTGCACCTCTGAGTGCATTGTCCTTCGCGGAATGAACCTGGTTCCGTGATTGCAATCACAGCACGATGTGAGCAAGAGGAGTGCCGGGCCCTGGGCATTTCAGGCGCCTGCCTGAAGGCGTAAGGATCTCCCGCGTCACAACAGGTCTAAATTCTTCGCCGCCCTAGGACAGAGCGGCGATTTGCGCATCCAGATCAGCCAGGGTGCGCCGCAGCAGCTCCGAGTATCGCTCGTTTGTGCTGTTTTGCAGTTGCTGCAGCACACGCTTGCGCGAGAGTTGCAGATCATTTTTCTTCTGTTTGGTTTGACGTTCCGCAGCGGAGAAGAAGTGCTCTGATTGTGCGGGTTCGGAGGCGGCTTCTTCTATTTGGGCTTCTACAGACTTACTTTCCCAACCACGAGCCATACGTTCATTATAGTCGCGCCATCGTCGCTCGCGTCCGATGAAATGAGCGCAATACCAAGATGGTCCGACCTTCTGCCTACAATGAAATCGCGCTCGCCAGTAACGCCGGAGTAGAATCTTCACAGCTATGGCTGACCTGTTCGCACCTCCGCAACAGCGGAAGGAAGACCGTAACTTGACGCCCTTCTTAATTGGGCTGATTGCGGTTGTTGTGGTCGTGGGTATCATCGTTGTCCTCACGCGGAACCGCGGCCAGAGCACCGCCCATACCGATCCTTCCGCCGCCAGGCTCCAGATCTCCAATCCAAAGTTGAGCGCAGCCGAGAACTACGTCGGCGGAACAGTCACCTATCTGGATGTCGATATCACCAACACAGGCGACAAGTTGCTCACCGGCGCCGACATGAAGCTCGTATTTAAGAATACCCTGAATGAAGTAGTACAGACGGAGACCATTCCCCTTCACATCCTCGTGCAAAACCAGATGGGCGGTTATCCCGACCTGGTTGACCTCAGCCGCTCCCCTATCGGCCCCGGCCAAACCAGGACCGCTCGCATGACCCTGGAACACATCTCCGCGGATTGGAACCAGACTTCTCCCGACATGCAGCTGGTGGATCTTAAGCTCAAAGGATAGCCGGCAACCCGGTTAAAAATGTTTTCCTGCTGGCTTTGCCGCCTGCCCCACATCGAGCCGCGTCCGGTTATGTTCTAATGAATGTTTCGGCGCTGAGCGGAGGCGGAATGGAAGAGCGCGATTTCTATGACGAGCGGCAAGAAACGAAGAAGGCGACCCTGAATTGTCCGCACTGCCATCAGTCCGCCGAGTACGACCTCGGCTGGTTGGTACGCACCAAGCGCCGCCAGTTGCCCTCGCGCGCCGACGAACGCGATCGCGCCAAGTTCGCTAAAGCACGCTCCTATATGGTTCGCCGGGACGATCTGGTCGCCTGCAAGAATCCGCGCTGCCGCAAGCGCTTCGAAGTCTCCGGCGTTCAGTCAGTCGCCTTCCTCGATGAGCAGGTCAGGCCGGAGCGGGTGCAGTAACGAGTCGGGCCAGTGGCGCTCGCACCTCATTGCAACCCTTAATTACGCCGTAACCCCGCGATCCCGGCACAGGAAGCAAGCATGATTCGCAAACGATCTCGCGCGGTTCTGGGCGGCATCTTCTTTCTAGCCTGCCTCTGGTCGCTATTGCCTGCGCAGACCTCGCCGAACGCGCAAACTTGCCAGGGAAGCACAGTCGACGCGCAGGGCGAGGAGATCGCCGAAAAGTCTCGTGCCTTCCTTGCGCAACTACAGACTGCCGTCAGCGGCGACGACAAGAACAAAGTCGCTTCCATGATTTCTTATCCGCTGCTGGTGATTCGCGGCGCCAGGAAGAGCCGCATCAGGACTAAGCCCCAGTTCCTTGAGCACTACGACAACATCTTCGACCCGCACGTCCACCACGCAATCGCACAACAGTCAGCCAAATGCCTGTTCGGAAACTATCAGGGCACGATGATCGGCGATGGCGAGATTTGGTATCGCGAGCAGGCCAACGGAAAGATGAAGATTGTTACCGTGAATCCAACGGCAGGAATGGAAAGCACGAGCCACTAGCCCAGAGCTGGCGGCTCGAGCTCGCAGCTCAGAATACTCCCAATTTCTTCTTCTTCTTCACCTTGTTGCCGGAATTGTCGGAGGCCGCGGTCGTAAATATAGGCTGGGTCTCGTTCGGGCTGGCTCCCGTATCAAGGTAGCCAGGCTTGATGTCGATGTATGCGTCCTCGCGCAGCTTGGTCAGGTAGTCGCGCAGGGCGGGCTGCATCTTCGTCATGTAAATCTGTTCCTGAACATCCTTGTCGACGTCCTTCATTGCGGGAATTCCCGCCGTTGGATGCTCAGTGACCTTCAGGATGACGAATCCCTGGTTCGTGCGGATAGGCTCGGTGTATTGCCCCGGTTGCAGTTCGAAGACCTTCGATTCCAGCTCCTTCGACAACGTGCCGCGCTTGAAATACTCAAGGTCACCGCCCACAGGCGCTGTAGGCCCATTCGAGTATTTCTTCGCCAGTTCGTCAAAGTTACCGCCCTTCTTCAGCATTTCGTAAACTTCATTGGCCTTGGCTTGCGCCTTGGCCACCACTTCGGGACTTGGCGTCTCGGGCAGAGCCGTCTCGCCCTTTTCCGTTTTGACCTCCGCCGTGGTCTGCGTGGCAATCAGGATTTCGCTCAGACGCACCTGCTCGGGCCGCTCCATTTCGCTCTTATGCTGATCATAGTATTGCTGGATTTCCTGATTGGAGACCGTGATGTGCCCACCAACCTCCTGACCGATCACACGCTGCGTCAGGATGCTGTTCTTCATGTTCTGCTTGAAATCTTCCCATGGAATTCCCTGCGCCTGCGCTGCCTTCTCCAGGTCCTCCATCGAATCGGCGTGCATCTGCTTCCGTAACTCGTCCAGCCGCTTCACCAGCTCCGTATCGGCGCTGATCCCCAAGTCCGACGCCTTCTGCAAAAGCAGCTGCTGATCGATCAGATCCCGCAGCAGATCCTTCTCATGCTCTTTCGCCTGCTGCTCAGCGGTAGCCGCGTCCTGCTGCTGGCGGGCCTCGGCAAACAACTGCTCCCGCGCCTTGCGCAGATCGGCGCGCGTAATGATGCTGTTGTTGACCCGGGCGATGATTTCCTCAACCACGGTGTCATCGGATGCGGCCTGGGTCTGGGCCGAAAGGAAAGGAGTGGCAATCAACACGGCCAGTAAAAGAATCGAGGATCTCTTCATGCAAAACCTGATCAGGCGGCCGACGCCGGGTGGCATCTCTACCTGATTGATATAGTTTCTTCTTACTATTCTACTGCTTCCGGCCGCGTCCTGCAGGGAAAGCTTTCGTTAACCATGCCCCCATCGGAATTCCCCTTCAGCTTGCTTTAAGGTTCCCTCCTGCATCCTATTCGCTTGAGTTGTGAGGGAGCCGTGTACCTGAAAGTTGCTATTACATTGGCCGCCATGGTTCTGGCGCTGCTTGAAATCGCGCAGGCGCAAAACACTGCTCCTCAAACGACAGTTTCCAGCCCGCAAAGCACCGTCAATTTGACCCTGACCGATGCGATTACTCGCGCTAGAGCCAACAGTCCCCAGTTTCAGGCCGCCCTCACCCAGTTCGGGCTGGCGCGCGAGGACCGCGTCCAGGCTCGCGCCGTGCTGCTGCCGAATGCGGACTACAACAATGCGTTCGTGTACACGCAGGGCAATGGGACGGCCTCGGGCCGTTTCATCGCCAACAACGGCGTGCACGAATACATCAGCCAGGGCGCAGTGCAGCAGGTGATCGGCGTAGGCCAGTTTGCGGACTATCGCCGCGCCTCAGCCGCGCAGGCGCTGGCACGCGCTAAGGCGGAGATCGCCGTTCGCGGCCTGGTGGTCACGGTCGTGCAAGCCTATTACGGGCTGCAAGTCGCACAGGCGAAAGTCGAAAGCATGCAGGCGGCCGACGACGCTGCACAAACATTTCTGGTCATGAGCCGGCAATTAGAGCAGGGCGGCGAGGTAGCGCACTCCGATGTCATCAAAGCACAGATCCAAGCCAACGATCAGCAGCGCGCCCTGGAAGAAGCGAGACTGGCTGCGCACAACGCTCGTCTGAATCTCGCCGTGCTGCTATTCCCGAATTTCTTTCAGGATTTCACCCTGACCGATGATTTGGCAGCCTCACCGGCGCTTCCACCCATGACTGATGTCCAGCAATTGGCACAGAAAAACAACCCCGAGCTGGCAGCAGCCTTCGCAGCGCTGAACGTCGCGAACCACGAGCTGTCGGTGGCACGCGCCGGGCATCTGCCTTCACTGGTGCTCGATTATCTATACGGCATTGATGCCAACCACTTCGCAGTCAACACCGACGGGTTCCGCAATCTTGGCTATGCCGCCACCGCGACGTTGGATATCCCTGTCTGGCATTGGGGTGCTATTGAAAGCAAGGTCAAACAGGCCGAACTGCAGCAGCATCAGGCAAAGATTGAGTTGAACGCTGCGCAACGCCAGGCGGTGGCCGATCTACAGTCGTTTTATTCGGAGGCCGAGACTGCGCACAAACAGCTGGAAATCTTGCGCAACTCTGCCGATCTCGCCGCCGACAGCTTGCGCCTGACCACGTTGCGCTATCAGTCGGGAGAGGCCACTGCGTTGGAAGTTGTAGACGCGCAGAACACATTGACCCAGGCGCGCAACAACTATCGCGATGGCCAGGCGCGATATCACGTGGCAATTGCCAACCTGCAGACGCTGACGGGGAGCTTCTAGCATGAACAGATTTGCCAACAAAAGCCTTCCCTCTCGCATTGTCATCCTGAGCGCAAGCGGTCCTCGTTTGACCGCCGGAGTTGAGGGGCCGCTATCCGAGCGGCGGCCGCTCCTTGGGTCCGTTCTCGGGAAGGATGTCTACTCGGTCAGACGCATGGCAGCTCGCCTGGGTTCTGCTGCACTGCTCCTAATTCTCGCGCTTACTTTCATCTCATGCTCTAAGAAGGAGCAGGAACCACAGCCCGTGGTCACGGTCCAAACTGCCCCGGTCGAGCGCGGCACAATCCAGCACATCGTTACCGCCGAAGCCATCCTCTTCCCGCGTGACCAGGCGGCGATCACACCTAAGGTTGTCGCGCCGGTCAGGACGTTTTATGTGAACCGCGGGAGCCGGGTGCGCCGCGGCCAGCTGCTCGCGGTGCTGGAGAACCGCGATCTAGCCGCCGCCGAGGTCGAAAACAAAGGGGCATACGAGCAGGCGCAGGCTGCGTATGGGTTAGAGACAGCATCCTCGCTTCCCGAGGAGTGGCAGAAAGCCGAACTCGATCTCAAGACGGCCAAAGAAGCGCTGGATGCGGAGCAGAAGGTCTACGACAGCCGCCGCATTCTCTTCCAGGAAGGCGCCATGCCCCGCAAGGAGCTGGATGCATCGGCGGTCGCGCTGGTGCAGGCAAAAGCGCAATACGACGTCGCACAAAAGCACGTGGCGGCGCTGCAATCCAGCGGCAAGCAGGACCAGCTGAAATCGGCCAAGGGCCAGCTCACATCGGCCCAAGGCAAGTACGATGGCGCGGCCGCGCAGCTTGCCTACACAGATATCCGCAGCCCCATCGACGGCGTAGTCACCGATCGCCCGAACTATCCCGGTGAAACTCCCGCTCCCGGAACGCCGCTGCTCACGATCATGGACACTTCGTCGGTGATTGCGCGCGCACACATTCCGCAGAACGAAGCCGCTGCGCTCCAGCCGGGGGACGTCGCAACCATCACCGCTTCCGGCGACCTTCGCGTACCAGGCAAAGTCACGCTGGTGAGCCCCGCGCTCGATCCGAACAGCACGACCGTCGAAGTCTGGATCGAGGCTGCCAATCCTGACGGCCGTCTGCGGCCTGGAACTACCATCGGCGTCAGTATGGTTGCCGCAACCCTGAACAATGCCGTCGTCGTTCCTGCGTCGGCTTTGTTGAAGACACCCGAAGGCGAGGTGACAGTGATGATCGTCAGCCAGGACCGCGCTCATCAGGTCGCAGTGGAAGCAGGCATTCGCCAGGGCGACCGCGTTCAGATCACCAAGGGGCTGAGTGGTGGCGAGACGGTGATCGTCAACGGGGCCTACGCATTGCCCGACAACACGCAGGTAAAAGTCGCGCAGGCGCAACCGGGCACAGCAGACAAGGAGAAGGACTGAGTGCTCGGAAGGTTCAAATCGTGGCTCCAGCGCCTGAAGGATCCCGCCCCAACAGCGCCGGATACTGAAGCACGATCAGGCGAGCGGCCGGCGTGGCAAGTGGACGAACATCATCGTGCGCCGAACTACTGGTTCACACGCTATTCGCGCTCGCTGATCTTCCTGATCCTGGTCCTCGCAGTGGCGGGAGCGTATCTCGCCTTCACCATTCCTATCTCGGTCTTTCCGACTACCGATTTTCCGCGCGTCGTCATCGGCGTCGACAACGGCGTGATGCCGATCGATCAGATGATGGTCACGATCACCAGGCCCATCGAGGAGTCGGTGAACAGCGTACCTGGACTACAGCAGGTCCGCTCAATAACTAGCCGCGGCTCCGCTGAGGTCGACCTCTTCTTCAGCTGGCACGTCGACATGGGCACCACGCTACAGCTCGTTGATGCGGCGCTGGCGAACATTCGCACGCAACTGCCGGCAACCGCGACCATCCAGACGCATCGCCTGAATTTCGCCAGCTTTCCCATCATCGGCTACAGCCTTACCTCCGACACGGTGCCGCAGACGCAGCTCTGGACGGTGGCCAACTATGACCTGAAGCTGCGCCTGAATCGTCTGGACGGTGTCGCAACCGTTGTCGTGCAAGGCGGCCAGGAGCCGGAGTTCGCCATCACTCCCGATCCCGCCAAGCTGCTGGCCGCAAGCGTCACCGTAAGCGACATCCTCGATGCGGTGCGGCGCACGAATCTCATCGACTCACCTGGCCTGCTTCCGCAAAGTCACCAGCTTTATCTCGCGCTCGTCGACGGACAGGTGAAAGACCCGGCGCAGCTCGGGCAGATCGTGATCAAAACTACGCAGGCCGGCGTTCCCGTTCGCATCGGCGATGTGGCCAACGTCGCGCCCGGCGTGAAACCGGTCTACACGATCGTCACCGCGAACGGTAAGCCCGCGGTGCTGCTCAACATCAATCGCCAGCCCGACAGCAACACCGTCGCGGTCGCAAACGAAGTACACGCGGAAATCGCGCAAATACGGCAGAGTTTGCCCCCGGGAATCCAGCTCCAGCCCTTCTACGATCAATCGGAGATCGTCACCGAATCCATCAAGAGCGTCCGCGACGCCATTCTCATCGGATTGGCGCTGGCGTCCATCATCATGGTTCTCTTCCTGCGCGACTGGGGAACATCTGCTGTTGCTGCGCTCGTCATTCCGGTCACTGTGCTGGTGACCTTCATCGTGCTGAAGGTGCTGGGCGAGAGCTTCAACCTGATGACACTGGGAGGTTTGGCCGCGGCGGTCGGTCTGGTGATCGACGACGCGATCGTTGTTGTCGAGAATGTCGCGCTGCACCGCGATGCTGGACAGGGCCGCATCGAGGCCATTCAAAGCGCATTGAAGGAAATCACCGCGCCGCTGGTCGGCTCGACGATTACGCCCATCGTCGTGTTTCTCCCGCTCATCGCGATCACCGGCGTCACCGGCGTCTTCTTCCGCGCACTCGCCATCACGGTTGCAGCGTCCCTGCTTACATCTCTGGGGCTTGCGCTGACCTGGACGCCGACGCTGAGCCAGTACTTCATCAAGAAAAGCAATGGTGATGAGGATCCGCCTTCGCATGCCGAACTAAGCGAGCGTGACCGCTTGCTGGCGGCGGAAGAAAAAGCGGCAGGCCGACATTTCCGCAAGGTGATCGACTTCTACGAGCGCTGGCTGCGCTTCGCGCTTGCTCGGCCGGGGTGGATCGCGATCTTCAGCGCGGTGCTCGTCTTGATTTCGTTCGTCTGCTACAAGGCGATAGGCTCTGACCTGCTGCCGGCAATGGACGAAGGCGGCTTCATCCTCGACTACATCACGCCTGCCGGCACTTCGCTGGAAGAAACCGATCGCATGATCGCGCATATCGAGCAGATGATCCGGCAAGTTCCCGAGGTGGAGGGCTTCTCTCGGCGCACCGGCCTGCAGCTGGGCCTCGCCGCTGTGACGGAAGCGAATACCGGCGACATCGCCGTCAAGCTGAAGAGCAAACGCAGTCGCGATATCGACGAAATCATGGACGACCTGCGGACTCAAATCAAGCAGCAAGAGCCCGCGGTCGATGTCGAATTTATTCAGGTCTTGCAGGACATGATTGGCGACCTGTCGAACGCACCCGAGCCCATCCAAATCAAACTGTTCTCGCCCGATCCGGCGCTCCTGCGCGAATGGGCGCCGAAAGTGGGCGATGCCATCAGCAATGTCAAAGGCGTCGTAGATCCGCTAGACGGCATCGAGAACACGATGAGCGGTCCTGCCACTGTTTTCCAGGTTAATCCGGAGATCGTGGCAAGGGCCGGCTTTACGCCGGAGGAGGTTGCGATCGACGCTTCCGCTGTCCTGGAAGGCGAGCCCGCGGCCACGCCGCTGATCGCGCAGGATGTGGCTTATACCATTCGCGTGCGCTATCCGGACGACAATCGCGGTTCACTCGCGGCAATGAGCAACACGCTGCTGAACAGCGCCACAGGGCGGACAGCCACCCTCGGCACTTTGGCCAATGTGACGGAATTGCCTGGGCAGACGGAAATCCGCCGCGAGAACCTGCAGCGTGACGTTGCTGTAACGGCGCGCCTTGAAGGAGTTGACCTGGGTCGCGGCGTCTCCGCCGTACAGAAGGTCGTCAACGGCCTGCACCTGCCCGAGTCCATCCGCGTGATCTATGGCGGCACTTACGCCGAGCAGCAGCAATCGTTCCGTGATCTGCTGTTGGTATTGGTGCTGGCGATCTTACTGGTGTTCGCGGTGCTACTTTTCGAATTCCGCACCCTGGCGGCACCGACTGCGATTCTTTCGTCCGCGATACTTTCGACTTCAGGCGTCTTTCTCGCGCTGCTGATTACCCGCACCACGTTCAACATTGCGTCATTCATGGGGCTGATTATGGTGATCGGCATCGTAGCCAAGAATGGCATTCTGCTACTCGACGCTGACCAGCGCTTTCGCGTCGCAGGATCTTCGGCCTTCGATGCCATGATCCAGGCCGGGCGCCGGCGCTTGCGCCCGATCGTGATGACGGCGATGGCAGCGATTGCCGGCATGTTGCCGCTCGCGCTGGCCCTGGGCGCAGGTTCTCAGATGCTGCAGCCACTTGCGATTGCTGTGATCGGAGGCATCGCAATTTCGATGGTGCTCTCGCTGATCATCACACCGGCGGTGCACTATTACCTGAGCCGCGAGGCGGAGTGAAGCATTGTGCTGTCTTTTCAAAGAATGATGCGAACCCAGTCGAGCCCGCAGGGCGTAATTTGTTTTAGCCGTGGGCGTAAGCCAGCGGTATCCATCAAACGCAACCTTCGAGCCGCGGAGCGGCGACACCATAATTGTGAAGTAAGGAGCTAATCATGAAACGTTTTCTTGCGATCGCGACGGCCGCCATCATTCTTGCCGCCCTTCCCGCATTCGCTCAGAAACAATTCAAAGTCACCAACCGCGTCAAACTCGGCGGCGAGGGTGGATGGGACTACCTCACCTTCGACAAAGAAGGCCAGCGCCTGTTCATCACGCGCGGCAGTCACGTCATGGTGGTAGATACGAAGACGTTAAAGGTCACGGCCGACATCCCCGACCTCTCAGGCATCCACGGCGTCGCACTCGCGCCGGAATTCAACCGCGGCTTCATCAGCAATGGCGGCGACAACACAGTAACAATCTTCGACCTGAAGACGCTGAAGAAACTCGACAGCGTGAAGGTAGGCGAACGGCCAGACGCGATCTTGTATGAGCCCTTCTCGAAGCACGTGTTCACGTTTAATGCCCGCAGTCACGATTCGACGGTGGTCGATGCGGCGAGCGGAAAGGTCCTCGGGACCGTGCCGCTGGGCGGCAAGCCGGAATTCCCTGCCAGCGACGGTAAGGGCAAGCTCTACGTGAACATCGAAGACAAGAGCCAGATCGCACAGGTTGATGTCAGCAAGATGTCAGTGCTGAATACCTGGTCCATCGCGCCCTGTCAGGAGCCGAGCGCGCTCGCCTTCGACGTGGAACATCACCGCCTGTTCTCAGGTTGCGACAACAAGATGATGGCGGTCGTCGATTCCGATTCAGGCAAAGTCGTGACGACGGTGCCCATCGGGGAAGGCGTCGATGCCGGCCGCTTCAATCCGAAAACGCACGAGGTGTTTATGTCCTGCGGCGAGGGCGTACTCACAATCATCCATGAAGACAGCCCAGACAAATACAGCGTGATGCAGAACTTGCCGACGGTACGCGGCGCGCGAACCATGGAGCTGGATGAGGACAGCGACACGGTTTATCTCGTCACCGCGCAGCGTGAAGACAAACCGGCAGCCCCTGGCCAGCGGCCCGCAATGGTTCCCGACAGCTTCGAGCTGATCGTCGCGAAGCCAGAATAGCTCCCCCGATGTGGGAGTACGACAGTGTGGGACTAATGCTTCTGTGCGCTGGGCGGCACCAGGTTATTCAGCCTCAGGTACATCGCAGCTGCGCTGTAGTGGTCTGCCCAGCCGGCAGCCATCCGCACCAGCGCGCTGGCACGAGTGCCAGTCTGGTTCTCGTAAAGCGTGACGGTCTGCCCCAGCCCCGTGTCGTCGGCCTTCGCGAGCGTCTGCTCGCAATAGGCGAACGAATCCTTCAACGCTTTGGTTAGCATGTCCTTGGAGTCGTTCTCGCTGAGCTTCATTTCGTGCGGCTTCTCACCGGCAACCGCCGAGCACAGCGAATTGTTGGCTTCGGTGGTGTGCATGATTAAATGCGCGAACGTCATCTGCTCGGGCGTCGGCCTATAGCTGTACTTGTCGGCAGGCATCTCCTCGGCAGCGCCGACAAGGTTTTTGGCAAAACGTGTTTCCATCTGCCGCACGGTGGCGACTACGGGGTTCGCAACGGTCGTCGAAGGTTGATCGGTTTGTCCACAAAGGACGCTTACGCAACCAAGCAGGATCAGGATTGCAACGGCAACGTATTTCACACTTTCCTCCCCACAGTCAGATGCCAATGAGCATACCGCAGATGGGACGCCAAGTTTGCATCATTGTGTCGCTTCCTCCTCGTAAACACAGAGGGCACAGAGGAAACTCACGCTCATTTATCTCTGCGCACTCTGCGTCTCGGTGGTTGATCGAATATCCTGATCAGCCCACCAGCACCGCTCCCCCATTCACGTTGACGATCTCGCCCGTAATGAACGCCGCATGCTCTGTGCACAGGAACAGGATCGGCCCGGCGATTTCTTCCGGCTTGCCGACGCGCCCGAGAGGGATTACGGAGCCGATCTCTTTTTGTCGCTCGGCATCAGCGAGGGTACTTGCCGTCATGCTGGTGTCCACCCATCCGGGAGCGACACAGTTCACCCGAATGCCGAACGGCGCGAGCTCGGTTGAAAGCCCCTTTGTCATACTGATGAGCGCGCCTTTTGTGGCTGCGTAATCGCAGTGTCCGGCCTCGCCGCGTTGCCCTGCCGTTGAACTGATGAGTACGATATTGCCTCCCCGCGCCTGAGTTTTCATTTGGGCGGTGGCATGCTTCACCAGCGCGAAGGCGCTGTCCAGGTTCGTGGCAACCGTATTGCGCCACTGCTCGCTCGTCATCTTGTCGATAGCCACCTCCTCCGGTGGCCATACGCCATGGTTCACGACCATGTCATCGAGCGATCCGAAACGCTCGACAGCAGCGCGCACCAGACGCTCGGCTTCATTCATGCCGGTGAGATTCGCCTGCACGGGATAGCAGAGGTCGCTGCCGCATTCGCGCGCGATCTGCTCCGCCTCCGCTCGCGCACGAAGGTAGCTGAACACGACGCGCGCACCAGCGCGGACAAACAGGCGAACAGCGGCTTCTCCTATGCCATGCGAGCCGCCGGTGATGAGAGCGACTTGCCCGTGAAGCGAGAGTTTTGGCTCTGGGATCATCATGGCTAACTAGCATACGTCTTCCCATCGGCAGAAGAGTGGGCTACACTGCTAGCGAGCCGCCTGTGACTATCGCCGTCCGCTAACGAAACTCCCGCCAGGTACATCGCGCCCGTTCACGGCGCTGCGCCGAATCCTGTTCCCAACACCCATAGGAGTTTCCAAATGTCTGAAGTTACAGCTACAGCAACGCCAGAACTTGCTGACTTTGTTGATCTCGAATTCTCCCGCCGCTTGGAAATGGCGGAGATGATTCTGCCCGATTGCGTCGAAGCCCTGCGTCGCTACGCTCCCGCCGCGCCGATCGCAGCCGAGGACATCGCCGGAGGCATGGCCTACTTCGGCGGCGTCGATTACCCAGCCAATCAAATCGTTGGAATGGGTCTACACGGTGAGGTGACCGCGGAGCAACTGGACCGGGCAGAGCACTTCTTCCGCAGCCGCGACGTGGCGTCCACCGTTGTCGTTTCGCCACTAGCGCACGAATCGTTGCGCGCGCTGCTGGGCGAACGCGGGTATCGCATCGCTGAGTTCAACTCCGTGTTGATCCGCAAGATCTCCGCGCCCGAGCCCTTCTCCGCACCCGAAGGCATCGTCGTTGAGCGAGTAACTCCCGAAACCGTTCGGCCATGGATGCGTGCCATCGCTCAAGGCTTCTCCCAGGACATTGCCGTGGCCGAAGACGTTTTCGGAGGAATCGCGGCGCTGCCGGGCTCTCTGGCATTTCTCGCCCGCATCGAAGATAAGGTGGTAGGCGGAGGAGGAGGTCGCATTATTCCCGAGGCGCGAATTGCGCCGTTGTTTGGCGCGGCCACCCTGCCGGAATTCCGCCGTCGCGGTGTGCAGAGCGCGTTGATAGCACGGCGCCTGCACGAGGCTGCCGTGGCCGGCTGCGAGTATGCTGTGGTGAGCACCAATCCGGGTAGCGGCTCGCAGCGCAATATGGAGCGACGCGGCTTCCGCCTGGCGTATACAAAAGTCGTCATGACCTGCGAATGGCCCGACACAGAAGAGAAGGAAAATGGACATTGACGCAATCCGCCGCTGCTGCCTGCAGTTCCCGCACACAACCGAAAATGTGCAGTGGGGATATGACCTTTGCTTCAAGGTGGATGGGAAGCTATTCCTGGTGACGCCGCTGGAGCCGGCGCCCGTCAAGCTGTCGTTCAAGTGCACTCCGGAAAATTTCGCGGACCTGTGCGAACGCCCCGGAGTGCGACCGGCACCCTATATGGCTCGAGCGAACTGGGTCAGTCTGGAACAACTCAACACCTTGCCTGATGGTGAACTGCGTGAGCTCATCGCCGAGTCCTACCGGCTGGTCTTTGAACGCCTTCCGAAGAAGCGGCAGCTGGAACTTCGGAGCGCAGTGAAAGCACCGCCGGGGCGGAAAACGGCGGTGAGTGCCGGCCAGAGTAAGAAGTTCAGCACGAGCAAGGCGAAACGCGCCAGGTCAGGCGGCAGATGAAGATGAAGTATCGCCGCGCGAACTTGCTGTACCGCGTTGCGTCTATCGTCGCTCTTGCGCTTAGTTTTTCAGGCTTGGGTGCTGCACAAACCTCGGCTTCAGGCAAGTCAAACACATCCCCATCGCCTAGCGTGCTGGAACATGAGTTTGTTGACGCTCTCCGAGACGCCAATGTACAGAAGGTCCTCTCCTATATTCCCGACGGGGGCGTCAATGTCGGACGCGAAGCGCAACATCTCACACATGCGGAAGTAGAACAGCAGTTCCAGTCGCATCGCGGACTCTACTGCAAGCTCTTCGATTCGTCCTGTATTGAGGCAACGGTCAATCTAGGAAACAGCGCGCGGACGTGCTCCTATCGCGAGCTGCTGACGAATTCGCAGAAGCTGCGAACTGCCGCCAGTGAAGTGACGCGCAGCGGTGTGCGCCAGGCGGTACTCGTGGCAGAAGTGAATGACGATCAGTGTCCGAGTCAGAAGCTTATCGATTTCATCTTCAATCTCCAGGCAGGCGGATGGAAATTGTTCTCAATTCCTTAAGCGGGGATCTGCCAATCCACCCGAGAAGAAGAAACACTAGCGCCAGCTTCACCTCAGGCGGCGGACGTTGCTGTCTCATCCGCAGCATCGTGTATCGACGCAGCTGAAGAGAACAGCGGCATCAGACCCTCGACCAATGTCGGGTGAGTCAGAACGGCATCGCGCAACGCTGCATAAGGCAATCCTGCGATCATAGCAACCTGAACCGCGGCCATGACTTCTCCCGCGCCGACACCGAAGGCCGTGAAGCCAAGGATGCCGTCGCCATCTGCCTCTACGAGAGCTTTCATGAAGCCTCGCGTCTCACCAAGCGCGCGTGCGCGGAGATTCATCGCCATCGGAACCTTGAACAAGCGATAGGCGACGTTGTTTGCCCGCGCCTCGCGCTCGCTGAGGCCGACACGCGCCAGTTCCGGATCAGTGAAAAGACAATACGGAACTTGCCTGCCCGTGGTTACGCGGTGACTGCCAGTCAGGTTGGCGTGGACCACGCGGAAATCATCAACGCTGACATGCGTGAACAGCGGGCTGCCGGCGACTTCGCCGATGGCCCAGACTCCGGGCGCCGTCGTCTGCAGTCGCTCGTTCACCTTGATATACCCACGATCGGTCAGCTCGACTCCTGCCAGCTCCAGACTGAGCTCCGAGGTATTGGGAGTACGACCGGCGGCGACCAGAACGTGAGTGCCCTCGAGCGTTTTTTTCGCGCCGTTCTGTTCGAACATCACTTGCACTGATTCGCCGGACTTCCCCGAGACCCTTTTCAGGAGTGCATTCAGAATTACCTCGATGCCTTCGTCCTGCAATAGACTCCGCAGAGCATCGCAAACATCCTCGTCCTCGCGTGGAAGCAAATGCTGATTTGTGTCAATGACCGAGACCTTGCTGCCGAATCGACGCATTGCCTGAGATAGTTCTACGCCCACATAGCCGCCGCCAATTACGACGAGGTGTTTCGGGACCTCATCGAGCTCAAGCGCTTCGATGTGCGTGAGAGGCCTGGCGTCACCGAGTCCTGGAATCGGCGGTAAGGTGGCGTGAGTCCCAGTACTGATGATGACGTTTGTTCCGCGCAGTTGGCGCGTGCCACCGCCTTGCAAGCTGACTTCGATTGTTTTGGGAGCGATAAATCGTCCGGTTCCGAAGATCAGATTTGCCCCGGTCTTTTTGTAATTGTCCAGATACATCTCATTCAGTCCCGACACCATCTTGCGCTTGCGGTCACGGACAGCCGACATGTCGAGCGTGAAGCTCCCGGTGGCGATGCCGAATTCCTGGCTGTGGCGAACGTAGGATGCAACCTTCGCAGTGTGGATGATGTTCTTGCTGGGCAGGCAGGCGATATTGGGACATGAACCACCTATATATCTGCGGTCAATAACCGCCACCCGCTGCCCTTCGTCGGCAAAGGTCCAGGCGGCGAGCGTTGATCCCGTGCCCCCGCCAAGGATCACCAGATCGAACTCCTCCGGCCGCGCGCTATTGGCCGGCTGGGAAGATAAAGTAGCTTCTTTGCCCTTCATGGTAGTTTTCCTTTCCGAGCAAGACGTTCGCCTTGTTGGTTAGAAACTCAGGTTTCCGATCAGAGAGCGGTACGTCCTCCGTCGACAGCGAGCCTTGGGCCGTAGACGAAACTGGCACGGTCCGTCGCCAAAAAGACAATTGCCTCGGCAATCTCGTCGGCCGTAGCAGGACGACCGGCCGGTGCCTGGCTAGCGAGCTGTTCCAGCCCCTCGCTCATCGCCGTCATCTCATGCGTGGGTCCGAATGGATAGATCCCGGCATTGTTGATCAGAATGTCCACGTGTCCATTTCCAAGTTCTATGGCTGTCTTTGCTACTTGGCGCGCGCTGGCTGCGTCCCGAAGAGCGGAGGAAATAAAGGCGGCTTCGACACCCGTTGCTCGAATTTCGTCGACCGTCGGTTTTCCGCGCTCCGCATTGCGCCCCACAACCAAAACACGCATGCCGAGCTGAGCCAGCTTTTTGGCCGTGGCGCGACCAATGCCACTGGTTCCTCCGGTGATAAGTGCTGTCAGGGTGTCGCTTGTCATCTGCAATTCCTCATAAAGCTACGCGTGATGGAAGATGCAGCGTTTGTTATTCACGTGGTGAAGTTTTGCGCAAAAGGGCGGGACACCGCCGCGGGATCGCAGAAAAACCTCTCCGGCCCCGAGCATCCCCAGCGTAGGAGCAAGAAAGTAAATCCAGAGTGCCTGCCAATAGTTGGCATGCAAAGCTGAGCCGAAGGTGCGCGCGGGGTTGGTGCTCATTCCTGAAAGCGGGGTTTCAAAAGCGATATAGATTGCAATCAGCGCACCGGCTAAATATGGCGTATAAGGCGCCAGTCGGGCACGATTGGTGGCGACCAGTATCGTGATCATGAACAGGAAGGAGATCGTAAGTTCTGCTGCAAAGGCAATGCCTGTGCCGAAAACCCCGGGCACAGTAACGGCATAATGTACGGCGTGATCACCGAGAGCGCCCCATAGCGCATACCTCGCGATGCAGACGCCGCCGACCGCGCCCACAAACTGCGCAAGAATGTAAAACCACAGGTCCCAAAACTCAACTTTGCCCAAGCGGTAAAAAGTTAACGTGATCGCCGGATTTAGATGACCACCGGATTGCTTGCCCCATGGTGACAGCACAATGGCCACGATGGTGAGGCCCATGGCTATGCCCATGAGCTCACGGCGGGCGAGAGGGTTCAAAATGAGGTGTCGGACAGGCGAAGCAGGATGCTGGAGCAAAGCCGCAATTACGCAGGTGGCAAACATGTACAGTCCGGGTTCGGCTACTTCCATCAGATACTCTGGCCAGTGACGGGCCAGGCTGGCAACCGCACTCAATCCATCATGACGCCGAAGCGCCCGGGCGGGATGATCCACACTCCGTTGCGAAATTATTGTGCGGTTCGCAATTTTGCTGGCTGTTTTCTGCAGACAGCCCCCACCGTAAGTATGAGAATTCCAAATACCTTTCCACTTCAGGCAGGAAAACCATTCGGAACTCAGTAAAGAGGATCGCGCGCGGTACGACGAGCACAGTTCGCACCAGAAGCTGCGCGCGCGGACAACGCTAACTCATACTGATGTAACGATTCTAGGATCGGTTTCTTCAGAACCGAGTGCGCATTTTGAACAGAACCAAGCTTTCGAGCTTAATTTCGCCAGCGCCGGCGCAGCGTTGGCCGCCAGAGTGAAGCGGCTGCTGTGAAGGGGGTCGGAGCAGGCGCAATGCCTGCAAAACACCTGGCAAGAATGGTGGGCGCTATAGGATTCGAACCTATGACTTCCACCGTGAGAAAAGTCCTAACCAGCTATACAGGATGCGGCAGCAGTGAGCACAAATAGCGATATTCGCCAGTGTCTACGCGGGTCCGCTTGGATTCGCCGCTTGCCCTGCTGCATCCTGCTCACTTGTGCCGAACCTCGCTAAAATGTCCGAGAATCCCGACGATTTGTGGAGAAATTTGTGGATGTCACCCAGCCCTGGTCGGTCTGATTCAATCTAGGGCGTGATTTCCCAAACGACGCCGCAACTCGAGTCGCAAAGTGAGCCTCCGCCGGAGGCGGTGCCGTAGAGATTCCCCTCTGAATCGAAGATTACGTCGCTGATGGGATAGCCGCCATCTGCTTCGCCCGTGAAGTCATGTAACGAAGTATATGTCCAGCCGCTGCCGGAGGGCGTCAACTGGAAAACGTTGCCGACGTTATTAGCACCGTCGCAGTAGGTTGTACCGTAAAGGCTGCCGTTGTGAAGGGCAAGAGCCGCGGCGGGTCCGCAATAGTCCTGCCGGCTACTGAAACTGTGAAGCACGGTGTAAGTCCAACCGCCACCGGACACGGGCGATAGCTTGAACACGGTGCCGCCACCGCCGACACCGAAGCCGGCAGTGCTGCCGTACAAATTTCCCGAATCATCCAAGATCACGCCTGCAGATGGATTGCCTCCATCATTAGTGCCAGCAAAGGCGTACAGGATGGTTTCGATCCAGCTTCCATTTGAGGGCGTCAGCTTGAATACAACACCGCAACTGGAGAGCCCGATGCAGTTGCCAGAGCCGCCGCTGGTGGTCGTGCCATAGAGATTGCCCTGATTGTCGAAGGTGAGACCGTCAGGCCCGATGCCGTTGCTGCCGCCGAACTGATTTACAACTGTTTCCGTCCACCTGCCGCCCGACGGCGCTAATTGATAGGCAATGCCGCCAGCGCCGCCGAAACTTGTAGTGCCAAAAATATTTTGGGCCTGATCGAACAGGAGATTGCCGTAGGGATAAGTTCCGTATGTGCCCGGGTCACCAAAAGCCAGAAGTTGGTTTTGTGTAATGCCTGGAAAAACCTCAGTTGTTGATAACAGAATTATTGGCGTTTATGGGGAAGTCACCGCCATCCGTCCGCGCAGCATAAGGGATTTGAATCTCGTATGGCGAAGGTTGGAACCTTGACAGGCAGTACCGCCATAAAAAAGCAACCCGCCACGGCCAGTAGCGCGGAGATCATCGGCCATGCGAAAGGTCTAGGCCCGGTAAAGTGCGAGATCGCCAGTTCTACAAGGTGGATGTCGCCCACCGCAAGCAGCGCAGCATCAACCTTTTGGCTGAGACGCATGGTGATTATCCACAAGAGTATCCACAAATAACCGCAGAACTGGCACGGCGACGACCCTTGCGCTCACCATCCGGGTATCCCTGAGAGAAACAGAGGTCGGGGCGGTCTGCTTAGGGGGTAAGCATTCTTTTCCCGCCCCCCCATGCCCCCCTTTGCAGGCCGGGGGTGCCATGCGCGTATTTACATCCAGCCCACAGAATTTTTTCACAAAAACGGCACTGCCCTCTTTGCCGAAGCATTCAGGCGTCAAAACCTTGTCCAGCGAATAAAATGCAGTTTCGAGCTGGTATTTTGCTTTCGACTTTGATAGCGGATGTTCACTCCGAAAGAGAGCATAAGCGCAGAAGTCTGCGAGCTGAATGAAGTAGGAATCGGCAGAGTCCCGAAAAAAGATGTCTTCCAATATCCGCTCGACGGGAATGTTTTTGTACAAATTGCCGTCATCCCACGCGCCGTATTTGTGAGTGGCACTCGTCAGCCAGCTAACAGCAGAATAGAATCGCTTGCCGATGTCGTGCAGCACGCAGATATTGGGATGTTGTAGCCCGGAGATGGCCTTCGCTTCCTGCACAAATCGTGCGTGCTGATCCGGGTTCTTCGAAAGATGTGGGGGAAGAATCTTGATCGCCACGGTACGTTGCAACCGGGTATCGCGGGCGCGGTAGACCTCGCCCATACCACCGGCGCCAACGAGTGACTCGACCTCGTAGGGCCCGAACTTCGTGCCCCCGGCAACTGGCATAGGCACGAGATTATAGATCAGTTCCGATGCCAGGAATTGCTTATTCCACCAACGGCACCGTTCGCGATTGAAGTGTTCTTCTTCCTTCGGCGGCCCTCAATATCGGAGATTAGACGGACAACCACTCGAGAATCAAACTTGCCGTGCCCATGTACCCCGATTTGTGACGGATCACGGGCAAACCCGAAGTTAGCATCCGAGCGAGCACGACGCACAGCAGTATAATGAGCCACACTCGATAACTGTCCAGAAGTCGGCTTGTGGGAAGTTAAGCTCTAGCTTTTTGGGCAAGCACCCGAAATATGCGATCTGCGGCAGAGCCAGGGTCAGCCACCTTTGGTGCGACTGGCTCTCGTCTGCCCCCAATTTTTCGGATTCCCGTAAGTAGGGAGCGATTGCGCCACACACGATGCGCTGGCTGGCCCTTTTCTATTATTGGAGTCGAGCGTATTCCGTCTCGGCTTGCTTCAGGATCGGAATGTCGGGATCGGCGCCCTTCGAGAGATCGAGAAAATCCTTGTAGGCCGCCTGCGACTTGGGCACGTCGCCTTGGAGAGCGTAGGCGCGGGCTAAGCCAAGATGAGCCAGCGCTCCCAGTGGGAAATTCAACACGATACCGCGATGATCGATGATCTTCTGGAACTCCACCGCTGCTTCCTTGCTCTGGTGCGTGAGCAGGTAGCCCTGCCCGCGAAGATAAATCGGGTACAACATCCCGAACTGAAAAGGCTCATTTTCGCCCAACTCGAACAGGTTAGCAGCTCTCAGGGCTTCAACCGCATTGGTCCCATTTTTTGCGTTTAGCTCGATGGCAGCGCGGATGGCCGGCAGCCAATAGCCCTGGACAATTGTGCCGCGGGGAAAATCCTGGTTGAGGGACTCAGCTAATTTCTGTGCTCGCACCGTATCCCCGGCTCGCGCCAGCGCCAGCGCAGCCAAACTCTTCACCTCTCTTCCGGGCGCCAGGGCCAGCGCGGCGGTGGCGTTCTGGCGAGCCGAAGTCGCGTTGCCGAACTCTGCCTCCCGCAGGGCGGCATCGACCTGCCACAGGGCCGCGGTTTCTTTGGCATCGGCACGCAATGCCGATTCCACGGCACGCCGCGAAAAGTCCCGCGCCTTGCCTAACCGGCCGAAATACGCCTCTGTGTCCGACTGGGTCGAAAGCAGCCAGTCTTCTTCCCTCGGCCGCCCTGCGGCCCAGGCCAATTGTTGGTCCATGGTTTCTTGATCGCCCATCAGGAACCCTGTCTGGTAGAGGGCGAGCCGCAGGAAAACTGTATCCATGTTGCGCGCCATGGCGTGCTCAACCGTTGCCCTTGCTTCGTCGACGTGACCAAGGGCGAGTTGCGCCCACGCCAGATTACTGTGTGCGACCGCGCTATTCGGCTCCAGGCGCAAAGTGCCTTCGGTTGCCCGCAGCGATTTCTCCCATTCCCCCAACATCGCGTAGTCGTCCCCCAAATTAAGGAGAGCGAGAAAATCTCGTGGATAGCTTTGCTGGTATTGCTCGTAAACTTGGTTAGCCTTTTCCAGTTCACCTGTGCCCATACTGTAGTAGACCGCGTCAATCGCGTACCTCTCCCTCTCGCTCACTCGGCCGCGTTGCTCAAATGCCTTTCTGGCATTCTCAACTGCCAGCGTGCTCTGCCCAAGGTTTCTGTACGCCACTGACAAACTTCGGTAAGCAAGAGCGAAGTTAGGATCCAGTTCCACAGCTCGCTGCAGATAGGGAATGATCGCCACATCCCCTCTGATATAGCCAGCCCTTCGCCCTATGCTGTAGGCTTGCAGCGCTTCCAGCGAGGGCGTGGTGGCCTCCTCAATAGGGGTGGCGTACTTCTGCACCGAGACCAGCGATTCGCCAAGCTTGCCGCGGATATCTCTTGCCGATTCGCCCAGCGCCTTCAAGACGTGCTCTTTGCCGGACGCTTCGACCTGTTGCTTCACCAGCGCATCCCCGGTGGCGCAGTTGATGGCGTTCAGTCCGATCACGTAATCACTGCCGAGCGCGGAGATAGAGCCCGCCAGCATGGCCTTGCCGCCCACACGCTGGCATACCTCGCGCGCCACCTCCCCGGTCACCGGCTCGTCCGGTGAGCGGCCCATCAGGCGCAGGGTTGCCATCATTTTGCGGTCAGAGACGACGTTGAGGAACGGGGACTGTCCTAAGTCCACCGCCAAGGCCTGCTTCAGCGTCTCGTCGAACACCGGGTCGCCCGTCTTGTTCACGAAATCAGCAAGAACGATGGTGTCCTTCTCGGTGAGGGCATTGGCGCGATGTAGGTAGAAGAACGCACTGGCAGCGGCAGCAGCAAGAATGAGGAGAGCGCCCGGAACCATCAGTTTCCAGTTGCGAACATGACGCCCGACGGCAGCGGCCGCTGGCTCCGGAACGCTTTGATGAGCCGGGATCGCCGGCGCGCTCGCCGAGGACCGCCCGGAAGCCAACTCGCCATAGGAAGGTCCTGCCGTCTGTGGCGCAGGCAGACTCGATTTCAGGTGCCAGAGCGCATCCCGCAGCTCACGCGCAGTCAGGTACCTTTGTTCACGATCTTTGACCAATGCTTTGGCAAGGATTGCATCAAGCTCGGCGGGGAGGCTGCCCTTAAGATGGCTTGCCGGCTTGGGTTGCGCGTTCAGAATCGCATCCAGTGTTCGGACACGGTTCTTACGCCGAAACGGGTGCTCGCCGGTGGCCATCAGGTATAGCACAACCCCGAGGGAAAACAGGTCCGTGCGTGTATCCAGCGGCTCACCAATCGCTTGCTCTGGCGACATGTAAGAGGCAGTACCGAGGATGACGCCCATGTCTGTGAGCGATCCCTCCGCGTCATCAATGACGGTAATGTCTTGTTCACTCGCCTGCGCTTTCGTTACCAGCTTCGCCAGGCCAAAATCGAGAACCTTTGCCGAGCCTTGCCGGGTGAGGAAAATGTTGGCCGGCTTGATATCGCGATGAATGATTCCCATTTCATGGGCAGCGCCAAGCGCGTCCGCCATTTGAATGCCGAGGTCCAATAATTCGTGAACAGGAATGGGGCCGCGCGCAATGCGGTCTTTCAGACTCTCGCCTTCCAGCAATTCCATTACGATCACTGGCCGGCCGTCCTGTTCTTCGATCTCGTAAATGGTGCAGATGCTAGGGTGATTCAGACGGCACGCCGCACGGGCCTCGCGTTGCAGTCGCTGAAACGCTGTTTTGTCATGGGCCAAATTTTCGGGTAGGAGCTTGAGGGCGACGCGGCGGCCCAACCGCAAATCTTCCGCTATAAACACCACTCCCATACCGCCATGCCCAAGCTCCGACAAGACGCGGTAATGAGAAATAGTCTGGCCGATCATTGCGACCGCCCGATGCAGGTGCATCGAATGGTAGGCCAACCGCTATTTTGAGTCAATTCTGCGCTCCTCCCAACCTTTTGGAACCACGGGGCTATAATGTCGGCAATTCGCGGGCCCGCAGCGACCCTCCAGGTCCTGCATTCGGTTTGCTCGCCATGAATGCTTGCGCCTACAAGCTCGTGCTTCCGCTGCCCGGCGGTGAAATGCAGGAGTTTGTCCTCGGAGAAACCGCCGCCTCCCTAGGACGTGGAAGCACCAATGACATCGTTATTTCTGACCAGAAAATGTCCCGTGCCCACGCGCGCATTGACTGCAGCGCGAGCGGCTGTGTCATTGAGGATTTGCGTTCCAGCAATGGAACTCGGGTGAATGGAGAACTCGTCGACAAGAAGACACTCCAGCCTGGCGATGTCATTACCCTCGGAAACACAAGTCTGAAATTGGAGAGCCTGGGCGACGTAGACGACCGCGACGCAACCATGCTTGATCAAACGGGATTGGAAGTTGACGTTGCAGAAAACTCCATCCCCATTCGTTTGCCTGATAATCAGGTGGTGCGGGTCGTAGTGCGCAGTGGCGATGAGGTGAGAGAGTTCGCGATCCGAGGAGAGGCACTGGGCATAGGACGCGCTTCGGATAATGAGATTGTGCTGCCGCTGCCCAATGTTTCTCGGCACCACGCACGCATTGAACGTTCCGCCCAGGGTTACGTGCTGCGTGATCTAAACAGCGAAAACGGTACATGGATAGAACAATGTCGCATCACGAAAGCCATACTCCGCCATGGCGACGAATTCCGGATCGGAACAGCACAACTTGCCTTTAAACAAAGCTTCTCGCAGGAAGAGCTCGTCGAAGCAGACGGCCGGGAGCACGCCCGCTGTCCGGTCGTCATCGTGCCAGGTTTTGGCGGATCAAAACTATGGCTGGACAAGCAGCAGGTGTGGCCGGGCATTGGAAATCTGCTCGGCAACGCCCACTCGCTCAAATACAATAGCCAGCCTCTTCGGGCCGAGGGCCTCGTCGACCAGGTGGTGATTATTCCTAATCTACTTAAGCTGGAGCAGTACAGCCGGCTCTCGGACTACGTGCAGGAGGGACTCGGTTACAAAAACGGTAAGGATCTACTGGAGTTTGCCTATGACTTTCGCCAAGATATTCGCGATTCGGCGCGTGAGTTGGCCAAGCTTATCCAGGACTGGCCAGTTCCGCGGCCAATAACGATTATCGCTCACAGCATGGGGTGCCTCGTCTCTCGTTATTACGTTGAGCGCCTGGGCGGTCATAAACATATTGGCAAGTTGATCCTGATGGGAGGCCCCCATAACGGCACACCAAAAGCTTTTGCCACGCTGTTTATGGGGCCGAAGCTCCTCCCTTTCGGCTTGCTGGATTCCCGTCTGAGAGAACTGATAACCACCTTTCCTTCAACCTACCAGATCCTGCCGGCGTATGCCTGTATTGCTTCTGAAGATGGGTCCCAAATGGACGCATTTGAGCACAGCAACTGGTTGCCAGAGAGGCAGCGAGTGATGCTGAACCTGGGCAGGGACTTCCGTTGTGAACTAGGCCGGCACGCGAGCGTTCCTAGTGTGTGCGTCTTCGGTTACGGTTTGAAAACCATCACCAGCGTGTCGCTCAAGAGCCGGCCGGATGGAACCCACGTTATCGAACCCGTGATCGAACCGAAAGGCGATGGCACGATTCCTGAGACCAGTGCCATGCTGCCTGAATGTGAAATTCATCCCGTGCGTCAGTATCATGGTTCGCTTTTTGTCGATAACGATGTCAAGATGCGTCTCAGGATCGAACTTTTGCGATCGGCTAATTAATCGAGGTGTGTAAATGGGCATCTACCTTGAACCGAAGCATTTCGGGACTATTTCGTCGAAACGGAGCAACTCCATGAGCACAATAGAGAGCGCTCAGAATGTCCGTTGCCGGAGAACCTACTTCTTGCCGGCAACGATGCGACAAGGCGATAACCCAGAGGTGTCCGGGTGTGTGTAGCTCCTTCGGGTAAGAAACCTAACTCGCTTGTGAAGTGCTCGACAGTGTCAAATTCCACCGGCGGAATCAGAGGGTCCGTTCTGCTGATGGAGCAATATTGGTAGCGGCATTCGTGCGCCGATCGAAACGAGGCCGATTCTCTCTGTTGATGATTACTTGTGTAATGGGATTTCACGAGATTAATCACTCGTGCGGGTGCATGTCAGTCTCAAGCCTAGTTGCAAGTATCCTCTACATAGCCGTCCGGCGGGTGGTGTCCTAATTTGATTTCTTGATGGGCCTAGAGGTAGGCTCCTGATCGTGCCATTCATGGGGCTGATACCTGAAGAAATCGAGGCATACTATCTCCACGGAAAGGAGTCGGAGCGGCTGTCGAACGAGTGGGGTGAGCTTGAGCGGCTTAGGACGCAGGCAATTCTAGCTCGACATTTACCGCCGGCACCAGCTGTCATTCTTGACGTGGGTGGCGGGGCCGGCGCTTATGCGTTTCCGCTTGCCAAGCAGGGATATGAAGTCCACCTAATCGATCCTGTGGAACTTCATTTGGAGCAAGCGCGGTCTCATGCGGAGGCTTCAGGAATCAGGTTGGCCTCGATAAGGCACGGGGACGCCCGCCACTTGGATTTTCCCGCGAGCGGTGCCAATGCCGTTCTCTTGTTAGGACCGTTGTACCATCTGGCTGAGCGGTCGGACCGTCTCCAGGTGCTTCTTGAAGCGCGACGCGCCCTCGGACCTGGAGGCGTTCTCTTCGCTGCCTCGATCTCCCGCTTCGCCTCGCTGATCGACGGGCTGTCTCGAGGTTTCTTCCAAGATGCGGAGTTTCGCCAAATCGTCGAAGCAGACTTGACCCACGGCCTGCACCGCAATTCAACAAATCAATTCGCATACTTCACGACCGCCTACTTTCATCGCCCCGAGGAGCTCGCCGCCGAGGTTAGCGACGCTGAGTTTGGCGATATCCGAGTACTCGCGATCGAAGGCCCTGCGTGGAGTACGGCTCTGTTTCGTGACGCCTGGAATGATGCAGTACAACAACAAAAGCTTCTTGAGTTTCTATCCCTGATCGAGGACGAACCTTCCATTAAAGGTGCCAGTGCGCACGTCATGGCAGTAGCCTTTCGGCCCAGGTAGGACATTACCGCCCGGCGCGACGGGACAAACGACTGTTGTGAACGAACGTGGCTGTTTAGAAGACATCATGCTCCTCGTAAGCGTTTGCATGTGAGCGATAGAGGATTGTTAGTAAGCTGGTGGCCATTAAGATCTGGCAGGAATGGAAGAGCACGGCCTTCATGCCGCCGCGGCTACACGAGTGGAGAATGTTTATCCGGCCAGAAGAACTCAAAGGATTACTTGCGCAGGCCGGATTCGAGTTCAAGGAATTTTGTGGCACATCGCCGAACATAAGCATTCCCAAGATGATCAGCCTGCTGGAAGAGAGCCAACGGCAAGATCGGCTACAAGGAGCTTGGCCAAAGGTTTAAGCTCGTCGAAAGCAACGATCTGAAAATTCTTTACATGGGATACGCTGTCAAGCCTTTGCAGTGATCCGCCACGGCGGATTTCGACAATAACTGCGAAGACAGGCCATAGCACTCACAATCCCGAACGGGATTACTTGCGCTAAGGCGATATTGCGACAGATGAGAGTGGCGTCACCGTTTGCTTCTCACGGTTTCTTCGAGGTAAACGAGGCCGAAATCTGTGCTGTGACGAATGGGGGTCACCCCGACGATATGCTGTTTTCGCCGGCGCCCACCTTCAACTCAATATCCCTGCCGTCGCTGCCTGTAGTCTTTCCTCTCTCCCTCAATGCGCCGCAATCGTCCGAGGATGGCCATCAACAGCGCCGCGCCGGATGCGGGGATAGCGGCTGCGAGGAACATGTTCTGGGGGCGAAAGCCGAGGAACTGTAAGATGCCGCCGAGAAGGGGTCCGGAGATGGTGCCTATGCGTCCTGCACCCAAGGCCCAACCGGCGCCGGTTGCGCGGATGGGTGGAGGATAAGCGAGTCCCGACAGCGAGTTGATTCCGCTTTGGGAGCCGGCCCCGATGCCGGCGCCGCAGATGATGACCGCTAGCAACCAGAGTCGAGGATTCAGCAAGCCGATCGAAAGCTCGCAGACAGCACCGAAGCGCATCTCCGAGATGATGAAGAAGCGCTGGGCGGAACGGAAGAGGGCGCGAAAGTAAGGCGCTCACGACTTTGCGAGACGCAGTCTAGGCGCTTGGAAGTGAGCGGCAGCTGCATCTCCAGCACCACCCCGACATTCGTCAGGCTGTAGTGGGACAGGACGTGCGCAAACGACTGCAGAGAATTGCGCCAGGCGTTCAGCTCCCCGGGGGAAACATTCCGGTCGAGCTGATCTGCAAAGCTAATTCTCAGTTTTTCGGCAATGCGGTTTAGGAGGACGTCTTCGATGAACAGAATGCCAGCAGCTGAATACAAATACACGGCCAGACTCCGACGAAGTGACTCAGCAGCGTATCAGAACCACACGCAGAATCAAGCGACTTCCGTAATCTGCCTTTGGGGGCTAATATGCACTCGCCCCTATGAACACTCTCGAAGATCTCACGCGATCGATCGTCGCCTTCCGCGACCGACGGAATTGGAAACAGTTCCATTCGGTCAAGAACCTAGCTGCTGGGTTGAGCAATGAGGCGGCTGAGCTACAAGAACTCCTGTTGTGGAAGACCGATGCCGAGGTGGAAGCGTTCTTGCGTTCCCACTCGGGCCATCAACGGCTCAGCGAGGAGATCGCCGATGTGTTGATCTTCGGGTTACTTCTATGCCATGAAGCTGGTATCGATCCCGCAACGGTCATAAGACGGAAGCTGCGCCAAAATGCGAAGAAATACCCGGTTGGGCTGGCGAACGGGCGGGCGTTGAAGTACACGGAGTTGCGTCGGCGGTCAGCCGCGCGAAAAGGATAGAGGCCGGCTCAGTTAGCTCCCCTTCGCAGCGGTTTGACAGCATGCGCTCTGCGTACGCTAATCCCGAATCCCGTTTACACTAGGCGTCAAAAGCAACCGGAGAGCGTACGACTATGGCAGATGACATTCGTCAGCTTGCGGCAGAAGCTCCGACAAATCTATGGAGCGACCTAACCGAGACCGAGCGCCAGTTTCTTTCGGGTAAGCAGGATCGCGGAGCAGACCTCGAAAGCGCCGTGGGTATCTTTCTAGAGTTTCTGCGCGGCTTCGAGTTCTTCCGTGGAATCGACCGGCCTTGTGTCACAGTCTTCGGTTCGGCCCGGTTTGCTCCCGGCCATCTTTATTACGAGATGGCGCGCGAATTGGGTGCCGGCCTGGCCAACGCCGGTTACGCTGTCATGACTGGCGGCGGACCGGGAATTATGGAAGCTGCAAATCGCGGCGCAAAAGAGGCACACGGTATGAGTCTTGGCTGCAACATCGTCCTACCGATGGAGCAGCAGGCCAATCCCTATCTTGATCGTTTCATCGACATGAATCATTTCTTCGTGCGCAAAGTTATGCTGGTTAAATACTCCCGTGCGTTCGTTGTAATGCCCGGCGGCCTTGGCACGTTGGATGAAGCATTCGAAACACTGACTCTCGTGCAGTGCGGCAAGCTGGAACGCTTTCCTATCGTGGCGATGGGATCGGAGTTCTGGGGCAAGATGCGCAGCTTCGTACGCGAATCCCTGGTGCCCCAGAAGACTATCAGCGTGGATGATCTGGAGCTGCTTCACGTGACCGACTCGCCTCAGGAGGCAATCTCCTATATTCACGATGAACTCGCTCGATCCGCAGCAGCTACGGCGGGGACCGTCGACTGAATTGTGCGTCGTCCATACCGGTGGTCTCGCCACCACCACTATTCGGACATTCTGACCGGATCAGTCCGGACCGTTCCCGGTTGATCCTAGTGCTTCTACTTTCACGCCCGCCGTAATAGCGACTTCATTTTCAGTCTGAACACGCTCAATCCACTACGCTACGACTTAAAGTCGACTTTAAGGCAAGGGGCATTGTAAAGAATCTGTCAACGTTAGGACGTTGATCAAAGGGTGCGATCTAGAATGTCTATGCCGGAGCTAACGATTTCCGAGGTGGCGCGACAAGTTCCGCCGGTCATGTCGGCAGCAATGGCAGTGCGGGCAGCAATCCGAGGGGAGTTTAGGGATCATGAGCCAAAAGAAAACATAAAACCTGGAAGGCCACAGCTCCCCAGGAGCGAAGCAAGAGTGCTCAAGCGTTCCAAACCGCGTAAACACTGCACTTCTTGTCTAGCAGAGGGCCAGGGCCCGCCTACAAAATCGTCCGCAGCGGTGTTATGAAAGAACCAGCTCAGAGTCCGACATGCTAGTAACTGGTGATGAACCGCGTCCGACGCATCGCGAAACTGCGTGTGCTTGCAGGCGGAACACTGAGTGCGGATCGACTTGAGATCAATCGCAGGAAAGATGGTGTCCTGGGACTCGGTCCCCCCGGGGGTTCTTTCCTTGAGCAGCGATATCGCGGGCTCACCGCAGCGCGAGCAATGAAAGACGTAGACATTCAATTGCGCCATCACAGCTCTCCGTAGGCAAGGCAAGTACATGCCTCGCACCGAAGTCCGTCTTCAGCCTTCGTACTCGCTTCGTCCGGATCTGGGCAGCGTCGCTCGCCTTAGAGTTTCAGGGGTCTGCTGCTCCTCGCCCACTCTCGTATACCTTGCACTTAACGTCAATTTCGTGATCGATCGGTCCCATTACCTGTTCCCGAGAGACCTTAGGGAATGCGGCATCCCGTGATAGCATCGCTCAGCACTGATTTCGGCATCTCTGGTCGAAGCCGTCGCTCGAACGGCCCTTGTCCATGCAGGACGGCGTTAGGAGTTTCACTTGGCTCTGGACGACATTATCAAACTCATCGATGCCGGAGGAGAAGAAAACCGTCTCGCATACAACAAGGCGAATGAGCTGGTTCCGGCCGACCTCCAATCTCCGGAGGACTTGAACGACTTGCTCATCGCCGTCGGCACGCGGGGCATTGACGTGATTGGAGTTCAGCCCGAACTGCCTTCCTCAGTCATCAACAGGCAGGAGGAGGAAGTTAGTGCCGGAGAGTTCGACCCGGACGCAGGCACGTTTGAAAAGAACGACGATCCGGTGCGCGTGTACCTGCGCGAGATGGGCATTGTCCCCCTGCTCACTCGTGAAGGGGAAGTGGATGTTGCCAAGCGCATTGAGCGCGGCCAGCGGAGGATGTTGAAGGCACTTTCACGCTCACCCCTTGTGATTCGACAAATCCTGGTCATTGGCGAAGACTTGAAACGGGGCATACGCACGATCGGGGAAATTGTCGTCATCGATGACGAGGAGATCCCCGGGGGAACCCTGCAGAACCGCTGCAACGACATTACCTGCCGCATCGACCCTGCAGAAGCATTACCAAAGAACCAATCAGTTGTTCCGAATACTGTCGAGGATCGATGCGAAACGGAGAGCAAGGTATTATCGCCGCTGCCGATTCAGCTTGGGCCGGGAGATCGTTCGAACGTCGCTCATTGTCCGTAACCTGGGTCTCAGTAATTGCGAGCGCCATCGCCTGATCGATCGAGTGAAGAGAATCGTGGACATTATGGGCTCACTCGACCGCCAAGTCGGCGACTTGGGAAAGAAGATCGAGAGCGCAGACAGTGAAGAATTGAAGAAAAAGTACCGCAAGACACAGCGGCAGTGTCGCGACGACCTGGAAAGGTTGGAAAGTGATGCCGGCGTCAGCTTCCAGCGGCTGCAATTCACGCAGCGAAGAATCATTCAGGGCGAGACGGAGTCTGAACAGGCCAAGCACGAGCTCATTGAGGCCAACTTACGCCTTGTGGTTTCCATCGCCAAAAAGTATGCCAACCGGGGGCTGCAGTTCCTCGACTTGATTCAAGAGGGCAACGTCGGCCTGATGAAGGCGGTGGATAAGTTCGAATACCGCCGGGGTTACAAGTTTTCTACGTATGCGACGTGGTGGATCCGCCAGGCGATCAGCCGAAGCCTTGCTGATCAAGCGCGTACTATCCGCCTGCCCGTGCACATGGTCGAGATCGTGAATAAGCTTTTTCGTGTTTCACGGCAATTGGTTCAGGAGTTGGGCCGCGAACCCACATCGGAAGAGATTGCCAAGCGCATGGACATTCCTGTGGCCCGGGTGCGCAAGGTGCTCAAGGTCAGGCAGACGCCAATCTCTCTGGAGACGCCGATCGGTCAGGAGGAAGATTCCTGCCTCGGCGAATTAATCGAGGACCGGGCAGCAGTCTCGCCCGCCGATGCCATCATCAACGTGAATCTGAAGGAGCGGACCGCGAACGTGCTGCGTTGCGCACTGACCCCGCGCGAGGAGAAAGTCATCAAGATGCGCTTCGGTTTGGAGGATGGTACGGAGCGCACGCTTGAACAAGTAGGCCAGCACTTCGCCGTGACGCGCGAGCGCATTCGGCAGATTGAAGCAATGGCCTTGCGCAAGCTCAGGCACCCTTCACGCTGTCGCCAGCTCAAGTCATTTCTGGAACACGGACACGAATAACGCGTTGCTGTCGGAAGTAGCGGTGGGTCGGTTTCTTTTGGAAGTCCGCAGTTTGACACGTTCGCATGCCGCCCATTTGCCGTGCCAACCCCGCGCAAACGCTGCGCAAGCATTTGCTGAAGATTGCCTGGATTGATGCGTAAGTAACCGTGTCCAAGCGGGCGCAAACCTCTTCTTGCTGTCAGAAAAGACTAATAGCGGCCCCGACCACCGCCGCCACGGTGCCCACCACGTCCGCCTCCGCCATCGCGGCGGGGTCGCTCGGTCTTCGGCCGGGCTTCGTTCACGGTGAGATTGCGGCCGCCAAAGTTGTTGCCATTCAGGCCTTCCATAGCTTTGGTCGCTGCTTCATCATCGGGCATTTCAACGAACGCGAAGCCGCGCGACTGCCCGGTATCGCGATCCGTTGCGATGCTGACCTTGTCGACTGGCCCATAGGCCTCAAACATCGAGCGGACCTGGCCTTCAGTCGCATCAAAACTTAGATTCCCCACGTAGATATTCTTCATCGGTACCTCGCTTTCGGATTAGCCGCTGGCCGACGAGCGGCCATGGAGCAGCTCGAGTTGGGGTGTTCACGACCGAAGACTCAACTGATCGACATGAAAAAGAGAGGGCGACTGCGGCCAACCTCGTTCTCTATGCTGTTTACAGAACCTGAACGTTCTCGGCCTGCCAACCCTTCGCCCCACGCTTCACGTCGAAGCTGACTGCCTGGCCTTCCTGCAGGGTGCGAAAGCCGTTCGACTGGATGGCCGAGAAATGGACGAAGACATCTTCGCCGTCTTGACGTGAAATGAAGCCAAAACCCTTGGCATCGTTAAACCACTTTACTGTTCCTTGTTCCATTTGTTTTCTTGATTTTCCTTAATGTTGATGTTGCGTCGGTGAATCGGAAGGTTACAGGCAGGAATCGCTCGAAACACGAGGGATGGCTGCTAAACGCGCCGTTCGAACTTACGCACACCTATTGTAAGGCAAAACGACCGCGCGCCATGCTGATTTGAAAACTTCAAGCATGAGGTACCAAAAGAACCTGATGTCACCCTGCCGCGGATTAACCTGACGTTCCGGCACATCGAGCACCAGGGGATACATACAGCGAAACTTGATGACTCTTGACTCAGCAAGTTACGTGCAAGATGGCATTGGTGTCAGGAGGGTTCTGCTTCAGCAGCTCGATGGCTTGTTCCGTAGGCACTATGAACAATTCAACCTTGCGACGCGTGGCTTCGACCTGCACTTCCTTCATCACCGGCAGAGCACCTGTGCCGGTGCCGACTACCAGGCGACGGCACTGCCACGGTATCCCCTCCTCCAACGACAGCGGTGTATGTCCGAAAGCTTCACGGAACTTCTTGGAAGCTTTTTTCTTCCGCTTCCGTACCTCGCCGCGGTCAATCACGACGTCGTGGTCGTAGCTGACTCCATCGATCCGAATGGAGCCAAAGGAGAACCCTTGAAATCGCATGGCCTCATCTCCTTCCACTAAGCTCAGTGTAGATGCTAGAGTTTCCGGCATTTTGCCGGGATCCGGCACGATGCGCCCGAGTGCGATACGAGCGGTGTAAGTTACCGTCAGCTTTTTCTCGCCACCATCAGATACAGCTTGGGTTCATCCCGATACGCGATTACTTCCAAGCCCACTACCCGAAGAAGGGGCTCAAACTCCTCTTTGGTAGGAAGTGATTCAATAAACAGGTCGCTGGTTTCCCGCAGTTGATCAACGAAGGCCCTGCCTTCGGGATGGCTAACCACAAGCCGTCCGCCCGACCGAAGCATGCGTGCCGCATTGCCACACGCAGCAGGCTTATCTGCGATGTTGCCGTACATGCCATTCATGAAGATAGCGTCCACGCTCATCGAGGCCAAGGCCAGCGAGACGATGTCAATGTGGTAAGTGCGGACTGCAGGGTATTTGTCGTGGACCCGCTGCAGCATGTTTTCCGCTACATCACAAGCCAACACCGTGGATGGCTGGTAGGACTGAACCAATGGGATCAAAACCCCGACTCCCGTTCCCACATCCAGGACCACAGCTCCGGGATGCAGCTCTGCTGAAGCAACAATCTCCCAGAGGCGTGCCATCACTTCCGGCGGCTGCGGCCGATCAAAGACATCCACCAGTTGATTGAAGCTGCGCCGCTGGTGCTCCGCTATCGCCTTGGCTTCTTCAGGGAGCATTAGGTTTCTCCTAGATTAGCCTAAGCCACGCAAGACCGTTGGTGACGAGTCCTTTGCACCGGCACCCTGCAGTTCTATCGATGCCATGACCGTATGATTCTTGCGAGCTGGCGGTGGAGAGCGAGTGAAGAACAGTGTTTTTCGATTGCTCCACGTCGGGCCGGCGAAGGATTGTCTTAGCCTTGGAGCGTTTCGATGTTTTCCGACGGGCCATACTGGCGGCCTTCCACGCCGCAGTGAGTATGGTCGTTCGTTCAGTTGGGGGCTGATCTCCGCGAAGTCGGTTACTTCATCGTAAATCCGCTCGGCACCTGGAACAGGGACGGATCCGGATCGCCGCGCTGGATGTTCGTCAGCCGATAAACGGTTTCGCCGATGCGCGGATCGGTGCGCTTGCTGAGCACCAGAATCTGCAGGTCGGGCGAGGTCCACGCTTCAGAGGTGATCTCCAACGGCCG
>Ga0126381_100000094_pt1 | contig 100950 bp, 77 predicted proteins | sample PanSoiMetPlot_28_FD_96465 | JGI IMG/M metagenome (GOLD analysis project Ga0126381, IMG submission 96465) | Tropical forest soil microbial communities from Panama - MetaG Plot_28 | ecosystem: Environmental > Terrestrial > Soil > Tropical forest > Bulk soil | place: Panama | collected 2016-02-17 | reverse complement strand
TGAAATAAGGGGTGCCGCATTGGCATTGGATAGGCGACAGGAGACCCACCCATGATCTACGAGCTCTACTACTGGCCAGGTATCCAGGGGCGTGGCGAATTCGTGCGCCTGGCCCTGGAGGACGCCGGAGCAAAGTACGTCGACTTTGCACTGGTGCCCGACGCAAAGGGTGGTGGCGTGACGGCGCTGGAGCGCTTTCTTGACGGGAAGGACGTCGAGCGTCCGCCTTTCGCTCCACCCTTTCTCAAGGCTGGGCGCAGATTGATCGGTCAGACCGCCAACATACTTTTGTTCCTCGGCGAACGACTTGAGCTGGCGCCGCGCGATGACGCTGGAAGGCTATGGACGCACCAGCTGCAGCTTACCATCGCCGACTTCATCGTCGAGATTCACGACACCCACCACCCCGTCGCCGGTGGGCTCTACTACAGACAACAGAAACCGGAGGCGAAGCGTCGCACCAGGGATTTTCTGGCCAATCGGCTGCCGAAGTTTCTGGGTTATTTCGAGCGGGTGGTGAGGCGCAATCGCACAGGCAGTGTCGTCATGGTCGGGAGGCGAATCACATACGCCGATATCTCCATGGCGCAGGTCATCGCGGGACTGCGTTACGCTTTTCCCGTCGCCAGTCGCAAGGCGCTGCGGGGTTGCCCCCGACTGCGAGCGCTGCATGACCAGGTCTTCGATCGCCCGGGCATCAAGCGCTACGTGGCTTCCGATCGCCGCCTCGCGTTCAACAACGACGATCTGTTCCGTTTTTATCCCGAGCTCGACGGGTAACCTTTCGCGTCACCCCATCTCATCCACATGTCTGCCGCTCTGTTCTCCCCGTTCAGAATCCGCGGGCTTGAGCTCGCCAACCGTATCGTCGTCTCGCCGATGTGCCAGTACTCGGCTGTCGACGGCTGCGCGACCGATTGGCACAGCGTCCACTGGGGTCAGCTCCTGCAGTCGAGCGCGGGCATGTTCACCATCGAGGCGACCGCGGTATCGCCGGTTGGACGGATCACCTACGGTTGCCTCGGCATGTACGACGAGGCCTGCGAGACGGCGGTAGGCGTGCGCCTCGCGACTGCGCGCAAGAATGCGCCGCCGATACCGGTGGCGATGCAGCTTGCACATGCCGGACGCAAGGGCTCGTCGAAAGTGCCATGGGAAGGCGGGCAACTCATCCCCGCCGATCAAGGCGGATGGACGCCGGTGGCGCCGTCCGCGATTCCGCAGTTGCCCGGCGAGGCTTCGCCGGCCGCTCTCGACGCGTCGGGCATCGCAAGGATCAGAGGCGAATTCGTCGCCGCGGCCGAGCGCGCATCGCGTATCGGCATCGACGCCCTGGAGTTGCATTGCGCGCACGGTTACCTGATGCACGAGTTTCTCTCGCCGTTGTCTAACCGTCGCGACGATGCTTATGGCGGATCATTCGAAAACCGCGCGCGCTTTCCACTGGAAGTGTTCGAGGCTGTACGTGCCGTGTGGCCGACGACCAAGCCCATGGGCGTACGAATATCGGCAACCGACTGGGTCGAGGGCGGCTGGACGATCGAGGACTCCATCGTGCTCGTGCGCCGTCTCAAAGCCGCCGGCTGCGATTGGATCGATACCTCCAGCGGCGGCATCTCGCCCGCGCAGAAAATCCCGCTTGGACCCGGATACCAGGTCCCGCTCGCGCGCGAGATCCGCCGCGCGACGTCCATCGCGACCATGGCCGTCGGCCTTATCACCGACGCAAAGCAGGCGGAAGCGATTGTCGCGTCGGGAGATGCCGACCTCGTCGCCATGGCGCGCGCGATGTTGTGGGATCCGCGTTGGCCCTGGCATGCCGCCGCCGCGCTGGGAGCGCAGATACGCGCGCCGCAACAGTATTGGCGCTCTGCGCCGCGCAACGCCGCGAGCGTCATCGTCGACACCAAGCTCGGCATGCGATGATTGGGGACACGCATGGTCGTATAGAGGTGTCTAAACATGCAAACACCGGCTGCTGATCTATTCAAAGTCTTCTCGACGACCTTGTGCGTATCTGCGATCGCACTGTCCGCCGGCTGCAGTAGTATCCCGTCAGGCGAGTCCGCACACGATGTGCCGGCGCCTTCGTATCACGTTGGCGATCGTTGGGTCTATCAGGCCGAAGATGGCTTTCGTGTCAAAACACGTTGGATCGAGACCCACGAGATCACCAGCGTCGGCCCGAGCGGTATCAGCATACGCGTCACCCAGCGTGGCGACGGCATCGACAGCGTACGCACTGAACAATTGGAATCGCCAGGTCAGGTACTCGTCGGAGCGCTGTACAACAACGAGACGCGTCGCTTCACCGTGCCGTTGCAACGCTACAACTTCCCGCTGCGCCCGGGCCAAGTCTGGAATCAATGGGTGGAGAACATCAATGAAACCGCGAGAACCGGAGGCGTAATCAATCGCTACGTCGTTGTTGGCGGCTGGCAAACAATAACGACGCGGGCAGGCACATTCGATGCGGTCCAGCTACGTGTATTGATGCGGCTCGACGACGATGAGTTCTGGCGATGGCCGACAACGTGCGGCGATCGCGTGTGGTATTCGCCTGCAGTCCGAGGGATCGTTAGCGAACAGCGTGACGCTGGATACCTCGAACGCGGCGGTCCCGATCCTACGAGTGTCTGGACGCAGCACGGGACGCTGGAGCTGATCGAGTTTGCCTCGGGAACATCTTAGCGTCAGCCCCGCTATGAGTTTCCCCGCCACGCTTGCAGCCGCACTCGCGCCGTACCAGCGGCAGAATGCCATCGCCTTTTCATTCAACCCGGACTATCCGATGTGCCCCACCGCCATTCCGCTGCCTCCTCTCGAACTCATGAAGCGCGTCGGCTCGCCGGATGCCGCCAATTATCTTTTTGTTTGTGACCAGTGGGCACAGGTCGTCGGGCGCCTGCTCCAGCCGAGGACGCGCATCCTCGACATCGGCTCAGGATGCGGCAAGCCGGCTCGCGCCTTCCTGTATCACCCCCACGTCATCGAATACGTCGGTTTGGATGTCGACGTGGATCTCGTGAACTGGTCGAACGCCTATCTGCGCCCTTCTTCAAGCCAGCGCTTCCTGTTCGCTTTCATGGATGTGCAGTCCGACGCGTATGCCAAGGAAGGCGCCAAGAGGGCCGAGGACGCAATTTTCCCGGTGCAGCCCGGCCATTTTACTTTTGTCATTGCCGCTTCGCTGTTCACGCATCTCGCGGCAGACGCGGCCCGGAACTATCTCAAGCAGGCCCGAACGGCGTGCGCTTCGGGGGCGCGAATGATCGCCTCTTTACACATCCAGCCCGTGGGCGGGGAATCGAGCGGAGACACTTACCGCGCGGACTACACGCGCGAGTTCTTTGCCGAGCTTGCCGATAAAGCCGACTGGACCCTCAACGCGCCGCTGGGCGAGCTCGCAGGTCAGGAGGCGCTGCTTTTTACCGCCCGCTAAGCGAATTGCGCGCGTTATCGAATGATCTCGTCCGCGCGAAGCAGGATCGATTGCGGAGGCGACAATCCGAGCGACTTAGCGGAGTTCAGATTGACGACCAGCAAGAATTTCGTAACTTGCTCGAAGGGAAGATCAGCGGGCTTTGCGCCTTTGAGCACTCTGTCGACGAAATAGGCGAGACGATAATAGGCATCGCGAAATTCAATGCCGTAGGAGATCAAGCCACCGGCCTGCGTGCAGTCGCGGAATGAGCTGCTCACGGGCATCGCGTTCTCGAGCGCCAGCGCACCAAGTCTTGCGCGTTCAACATAGAACGCGTTGGTGGCGATGATCAGAACGGCGTCTGCCTTGTTTCGCTTCGCGGTCTTGAAGGCGGCGTCGAAGTCGAACGGCGGCTGGAGCTCCATGAGCTGAAGCTGAATGCCCATCAAGCGCGCGGCGGATTGAAGCTCGTCGAGCTCGCCCTTGCCGAGGGGGTCCCAGAAAACGGCAAGCTTCGACAGGTTCGGAATGATCTCCTTGAGTTGCTCCAGGCGCTTGCCCACGAGCTCGGATGTACGCGTGAACAGACCGGTGAGATTGCCAGCGGGGCGCGCAAAGCTTTCGATCAGGCCGCCGGCTACAGGGTCATAGTTGTACAGGGACACGACGATCGGGATCGTGGCGGAAGCCTGCTTCGCGACCTTCGCCGAGCGCTCGTTCCCCACGACGATGGCATCGACCTTGAGACGGACCAACTCATCGGCGAGAGCAGGCAACAGATCCAGATTCCCCTGTGCACCTCGAAACTCGATTCGGATGTTCCTGCCCTCGATATAGCCCTTGTCTCGGAGTCCCGCGCGAAATGCCTCTATTACGGGGTCGCCCGAAGCGACATTGCCCATAAGCACACCGACAACGGGCGTGCTCTCGGGCCGCTGCGCGCAGGCGCTGTAAGCAGTAATTCCGATCCAGAGCGCAAGCGCGATGCACGAGAGCCGGCGCGTCACAGGAAGTATCTCCTTCCAGGGCGAATCGCAATCCGACAAGTTAGGCGAGGGCCTTGCTCGCCTGCCGGTTCGCCTCCAGCCGCGACTGAACGGTGCTGACGATCTCGTCGATCGCGCCGGAGTGCATTCCTTTCTCGGCTCCGATACGCTTGACCAGACAGTCCACCCTCTCGATATTGGGTGCGCCCCCGAACAGCGCCCGCGCCGCGGAGGACGGTCGTGTCAGTCCCTGCGCCGCATTGGCATATTTTTCGAACGACACCTGGTCCGCCGGCGATGCCCCTAGCTTCCTGCATAGATCGCTGACCCACAAGTACACGCGTCGCGATTGCTCGACGTCGCTGTGCACCGCATCCTTGATGGATCGCATCACGTCCTTCTGAATGCAGCGGTAGTTGCCGGTCAGCAGCATGCTCCATTTCGCCAGCGGCACGAAAATGGACTCGTGCACTTTGAGCTTGACCGGAAGCTCCACCACGCCGTCGCCAGTGTCGACGCGGATCGCTTCGATGTCGGACTGCATTTGGCGCAGCATGGCGGTCTGGGTATCGGAATCGAAGCGCGCAGCCTTGAAGTTCGTCGGCAGACTCACCTGCAGCACGTTGATCTTCTCGTCCGGAGGCCGGAACGCCTGCGGGTCCGGACTGCACAGAGTCATCAGGGCAGGATCGAAACTGTCCCAGACGATTGGATCGGTGTAGCACTGGCGGTACGCGCTGGCATTGAGGCCGGGAATGCGCGCGAGGTACGGCAGCGGCGGCATGTTCATAATCGACATGCAGGGCGCGCGGGCCCTGGCGACTGCGTCAAGCAACTCGCGCACGCCCGCACTCCCGTATTGTGGCTCCTGCATCGCCAGCACCACCAGATCGAAGTCCCCAGGATATGCCGCCTCCGGCCCGCTCGCCGAGAGCGAGCCCGGTGTCCGCCGCGAATCGATCTCGACCGGCTGACTTCTGCCTTTGACCGGAAGGCGCACCCGCGTACCTTCTGCGTTGATCAGCTTCGCCTCGGCCGGCAGGCAAACCAGTTTGACCGTGTGCCCTGCGAGCAACAACTTGGTCGCGAGTAGCGAGCCGTAGGACGCGCCCATGACCAGAACACGATAGGTCGTGCTCATGAAAAACCTCCTCCTTCGATAGCGACAGCTCGGGCGTGCGTTCAACCCGTTTCAACGCTCGTCTGCCGTGTTTGTGGCGCAATCCTATGCAACAAAGGCCCGGCGATGCAAATAAAACGATGCCGCAGCGCAACAGCAGGCGATTCACGCGTGAACACCGGTTGACCAGCGATGTCTACCCGCCATGGCTGATTCCAAGTCAAAGCTTGCCGCTGAAGCGCAATCACTCGATCACATCGCAGCGGGCATCGCCCGCTGTCGCGGTTGCCGGCTGTGGGAGCGCGCCACGCAGGCCGTGGGCGGCGAAGGCAGTCCGAAGTCGCGAATAATCTTCGTCGGCGAGCAACCGGGCGATCAGGAGGATCTTGCCGGCAAGCCGTTTGTAGGTCCTGCAGGTCGCGTACTCGATGAAGCGCTGGAAGAAGCGGGAGTCGATCGGCGCGACGTCTACGTCACCAACGCCGTCAAGCACTTCAGCTGGGAGCCGCGCGGCAAGCGCCGCATGCACAAGACGCCTGCGCAGCAGGAGATCGCTGCATGCCAAGACTGGCTTGCTGCCGAGATCAGGCTCATCGCTCCCGATCTCATTGTCGCGCTCGGGGCGACCGCAGTACGCGCACTGCTCGGTCCGGGCGTTAGAGTGCTCGTCAATCGTGGGAAATTTCTACCAAGCGACTGGGGCGTGAAGGTCCTTGTTACAGTGCATCCTTCGTCGATCCTTCGCGTCCCACCGGAAGATCGCGATCAGGCATTCGACGCGTTCGTCAAGGACCTCGCCAAGATCCAGCGCGCGTTTACATAGCTCCTGCGGGAGTCAGGCGAGACTCGGAGCTCGCACTGCAATTTCCGCCGCTAAGGCGAGTCAGCGTCCCACCATCGCCAGCACGTCCGCCTTCAAGAACCGCTCGACCACGAGCATGAATCCGATCGACGGAATGAGCAGCAGCAGCGCCGTGATCGACGAGATCTGGTAGTTGCCGCCCATGGTTGCATTGAACATCAGGAGCGGCAACGTCGTCACGTCGGGAACGCCGACGAAATAGGTCCCGGTGAACTCGTCGAGCGATTCCAGAAACACGAAGATCGCGCTGGCGATGAGGCCCGGCGTGGCGAGCGGGAGTGTGACAGTCCGGAAGCAAGTCCACGGCGAGGCGCCCAGGTTGCGTGACGCTTCTTCGAGCGATACGTCGACCGACGCGAAAGCCGCCGACGCTATCCAAACGGCAAGGACCAGTCCGTGTGAGGCGTGCACCAGCACCACGCCGAGAATCGTCCCGTTCAAACCAATCTGGTAGAACACCTGCGCGATGTTCACGTAGACCGGCAGGTTCGGCACCGCCTGCGGCAGCAAAAACGTGAGCAGGATGGCGCCGCGCCACGGCAGCTTCAACCGCGCCAGCGCGTAGCCTGCGGGAATCGCCACCGCAAGGCTGAAGGCGACCGTGAGGAGCGCGATCCACACGCTGGTACCGAGCGACGCCAGTGCGTTGCCGCGCGGCTGGAACACGCGATACCAGTAGGTGAGTCCGAACTCGATCGGCAACTTGTTGGGAAAGTACCAGCGCTCGGCGAAGGCCCACAGCAGAAGGTTCAAAAGCGGGCCGAAGATGGCGAAGGCGAGCAGCGCAAGCACGATGGCGCGCAGCACCGTCGCGAGCGGCGCCGGAAGCGCGAACGATGCCGGGAGCGCGAGCGCGCGCGTGGCCATCAGGCGCCCTCCACGCGCGCCGAGGCGTGTCGCAGATAGAACACCGCCCCGATCGCCGCCAGCAGCAGAGACAAAATGCAAAGCGCGTTGGCGACCGGATAATCGGCATGGGTACTGATCCGGTAGGCAACGTCCACCGTCACCATCGTCGGCGAGTTCGGATTGATCATCAGCGGCACCGAAAGCACCGACAACATGGTGACAAATGACAATACCAGGCCGACCAGCAGCGTTCCGCGTACCTGCGGCAGCACGATATCGATCAGCACCGAGAGGCGCCGCGCTCCGAGGTTGCGCGCCGCTTCGATATGCTGCGGCTCGAGCGCAGCCATCGCCCCGGCAAGCAGCAGAGTGACGAACGGGGCCTGTTTCCACACGAATGCGATGACGATGCCGCGCCAGTCGAGCAGGCTCTGAGCTGACGACGGCTCGATCAGTCCGCTGCCGATCAGCACGTGGTTGAGCATCCCGTTCTTGGCGAGGAAGGTGCGCATCAACTGCCCCGCGACGACAAAGGGGATGAACAGCGGCCAGCGATACAGCCAGCGCAGAACCGCCACGGTGCGCGGATGCTCGCCCAGTGTGAGATAGCCGGCGATGGCGATGGCGACAACGCCGATGAGCAGAGTGGACACGACCACGATCGCCAGTGTGAACAGCAGATCGGTGCCGTAGAAGTCGAACGACTTGGCGAAGTGCTCGAGAGTGAAGCCACCTTCCTTGCCACGGAAGGCGACGACCACCGACATGGCCAGCGGTGCGACAAAGAAGAGGCCGACCACCGCCAACGCCGGCGCGATCAGCGCGAGCGCCGCGCCGCGCCCGCGCAGTACAGATTGCGACACGGTCACCACATATTGGTCGTTCCCGCCCCCGATTCAAACACTCGGGGCCAGGCTACAGCGGAAACCCAGCGTTCCTCACGATTCATCCATCGTGTAATGACACTGGATCCCCGCCTGCGCGGGGATGACGCATTTGTCACCAATCGCCGGCCGCTGCGCGTCCCGCTCTTAGACAAATGCGTCACTTCAGGACAACGCGCTCGTAGCCCTCGGTGATCTCCTTGAAGTACGGCGACAGCGGGAACGGCCGGCCGTATTTAGACAGATCCGCTGGCGAGATGTCGGTGAAGAGCTTGTTCCACGCCGCCTGATCGAGCTTGGGCTGCACGTACTGCGGGTCGATGCCGGGATACCAGTTGAACTGCTTGATAATGCCGTCGGCCTGAACTTCGGGACTCTCAGCGAGCTCGATGAACTTCTTGGCGAGCGCCGCGTGTGCCGCCTTCGCCGGGATGACGTAGTACATCGGCTGCCCCGGCAATCCGGGCGACGGAAGTGTGAGCTTGATCTTGGGATTCATGCGCCCGTCGGCTTGCCATGTGTAGAACATGTCGACCCACACCGGGCCCATGGCGATCTCGCCGCGGTTCAACATGTCCAGCGTCCCGGCGTTTCCAGGCGTCATCACCACATACTGATTGAACTCCTTCAAACCAGAAAGCGCCTTGTCGATCGCCGGTGCCGCCGAGGGATCATACGGGCCCTTCTCGAGCTTATCTCCGATGCCGCTGTACGCAGAGACCCATCCGGTCACGAAGCCCACGCCCGACATGCCGCCCTTGACGCCGTTGTAGCCGAACTGCTTGGGATTCTTCTTCACCCAGTCGTTGAGCTCCTGAAACGACTTGGGCGGACTCTTCACCAGGTCGGGGTTGTACGCGAACACGATCTGGCTGTGGAACATCGGCAGCACGTAGCCGTCGACATTGGCCCCCAGCGCATTCTTGGCGGTGTCGCGCGACACGAGCTTCCCGACGCTGACATCGTTGCGATACGGCAGGAGCAGCTTTTCGTTGACCATCGTCGCCGATGCGAGCTGATGCACTACGGCAACGTCGACATCCCACTCCTGGTTGTTGGCCTTCTGCTGCGCGGCGAGCTTTTCGTAGATTTTCTGCGAGCCCGCATCCCCGGGGCCGGTGCCGACCGCACGCACCTTCACGCCCGGGTTCGCCGCCTCGAACTTCGGCGCGAGATAGTTGTTCACGTAGTCGACCATGTTCTGGTCGCCGGCGGTGATGACGTTGAGTGTCGTCTGTGCGAACCCCGTGCCGGCGAAGGCGAGCAGGACGACGGGAAACAGCATGCGCAACTTCATGGCTTTCCTCCTAAAGTGCTACCGTGACAAGTCTTGCGAAAAGAGCAGGAGCGCTGCTCGCGGAACGACTACCCGCGCAGTCGTACCTTCCGTAACGCGCTCCGGCGCATGAACCCAGATGTCGGCATCGCCCGCACGCACGCGGTAGCGGTAGCCTTGGCCGACGTACACCGACTGGGCGACGGTGCCGGTGAAAACCAGATCGCCGTCCGCTGGCGGCTCTCCTGCGAGGCGCGCCGCGTCGCTGCGGAAGTGGGCTCTGAGGCGCTTTTCCTTCGGAATACCGTTGCTCACCGGCTCCAGGCCACCGCTTTCGGTGCGCATGAGATCGAGTGCGTTGTCCGCTCCCATGAACCCCGCAACGAACGCCGACGACGGCTGGTGAAAGATCTGCTCTGGCGCGCCGATCTGAACGATGCGCCCCGCATCGATCACCGCGATGCGATCGGCGAGCGTCAGCGCCTCCTCGCGGTCGTGCGTGACATAGACTGCCGTGATGCCGATTCTCTTCTGCAGTGCTCGCAGCTCGTGGCGCAGCTCCAGACGAACCTTGTAGTCGAGATTCGACATCGGCTCGTCGAGCAGCAGCAAATGGGGATCGACCGCGAGCGCGCGACCCATCGCCACGCGCTGGCGCTGCCCGCCGGAGAGCTGTGTCACCGGCCGCGGCCCGAAACCCTCGAGCTGCAGGAGCTTGAGCATCTCCTCGACACGCGCCGCCATGGCGTCTTTTTTCCAGCCGCGCATGCGCAGGCCGTAAGCGATGTTGTCGGCCACGCTCATGTGCGGCCACAGCGCATAGGACTGGAACATCATCGCCGTCTCGCGCGCTTCAGGAGGAAGGCGCGTGATGTCCTTGCCGCCGACGCGGATCGTTCCCGATTCGGGAATCACGAAACCGGCGATGGAACGCAGCAGCGTCGTCTTGCCGCAGCCGCTGCTGCCTAGCAGCGCGATCATCTCGCCGCGCTCGACGTCCAGGCTCACCCGGTCGAGCACGCGCGTCCCGCCATACGACACGGTAAGGCTCTCGATCGACAGATACGAAGGCATCGGGCGAAGGGTCGGAAATCGCTGGCCCGAGAGTATGACGCGGATGCGGCCTTGGGAACAATCGCTATTGTAGTGCGATGCACAATGAGCTCGACTCAATGAGGGGGCGTATCTATGGTGCAATGCATCAGCTGGCTCGGCGGGTCCTTGTCCAGGCGGATCGAAGGCCCGTGTGCTATTCTTTCTCACCATGAGAATCGCGTGGTTATGCGCGGGATGTTGCGCTTCCTGTCAGCAGCACTGCTGCTGACGCTCGCGCTGACCGCCCCGCTCGCTCGGGCGGCGGAGCTGGTTTTTTCGATCACCGAAGGCATCACCTACTACCAGACCAACAAGGAGATCCAGGCCAAGTTCGCGCCCTTGGCCGATTTGCTATCCAAGTCGCTCAAGCAGCCAGTGCGCATGGTCATTGTCAGCGCATACAACGACCTGCGGGAAGGGCTCGACCGGCAGGAGTACGACCTCTCCTTCATCCATCCTGCGCACGTTGCGCTGGCCGCAATCAAGGCCGGCAGGTACCAGTCGGTCGCCTGGACGACAGGCTATACCGATTATTCGGTGATGCTGCTCGCCAACAAGGAACAGCCGATCGCGGGCCTGAGCGATTTGCGCGAGCGCACCATCGTCAGTCCCGATCCGGATTCGATCACGGCGTGGATGCTGCGCGCCATGCTGCGCGATCAGAAGCTCAAGCCTGGCGACGATCTCAGAATCATCACCACCCGCTACCAGGATGCCGTCCCCTTCTATGTCCAGTACGGGTTCGCCACCGTGGGTGCGACCGCGGCGAAGTCGGTGGCCAAGGAGTGGACCGACAAGGGCGGCAAGGTCGTGCTCACCTCGCGACCGGTTCCCATCAAGCAGTGGATCGTATCGTCCAAACTGAGCGCGGACGAGGTGGAGAAAATCCGCGGCGTGCTCATTGGCGCTGCACAGAGCGATGCAGGAAAGCAGGCGCTCTCCACACTGGGCTACAAGGGCTTTGTCGCCACCAGCCACGACGACGAGCTAAAGGCGATCGCCTGGCTCGGGCTGTAGCAAGGACGTTGCGATCAGCTCACGCCTGAGGCGTGCGGATGCGGGTCGGCGTTGGCTTCGGAAAGCGCGACGATCACTTCGCGCAACTTTCCGCTATGTGGATCTGCCACCGGCGGCTCCGGAGCAAGCATCACTTGTACATCCGGCAGCGTCGCTTCCATCAAATATGTGCGCAACGCAGACGATGCGGCCGCCCATGCCACGGCCCTCTCCGGACCATGCTCGAGGCGAAGTTGCAGGCGGTCGCAAGCATCCTGGACGATTTGAAAGCGATGCACGTCGGCCGATTCCTCGACGATGGTGGTCAGCGCCATCGGCGGCAGATGCACGATGCGCCCGTCCGCGGCGCGCAAGCTGACGACATCGTCGCAGCGGCCTTCGACCTGAATGGCTGGGAGAAGGTTGCCGCAGGCGCATGGCTCCGGCTTGACGATGATGCTGTCGCCGAGATCGTAGCGGAGCAAAGGCTGCACGCGGTTGGCCAAGTTCGTGAGCAGCACTGTGTGTGAGGGCTCTCCGGCGCGCACCGGCTCGTAGTCGCGATCGACAGCTTCGAGCAACACCCAGTCGGCATTGACGTGCAGCCAACCTTCGCGGCAGCCATAGGCGATGCTCAACGCTTCGGATGCGCCGTATTCGTTGGCGATCGGGCAGGCGAACGCCTTTTCGATGGCCGCACGCATCGCGGCGGGCAGGCGCTCGCCGCCGCTCCACAACGCAACTGGATTGATGCGCAGGCGCTTCGCGTCCTGCTCCTCGGCGAGCAGGCACAGCAGCGTTGGATAACTTGCCACGAAAGCAGGCTGGTATTCGTTGAGCGCAGCGACCAGGCGCGGCAACGGCTCGAGCACCGAAAAGCTGCGCGTTGCACGCCAGGGATGCGCGCGGCAGACGCGGCGCCACGAAGCAATACTGGCGAAGTGATCGCCGGTCGCGGCGATAAGAGCGGCGCGACCGCCTTCGGCGATCATGCGCCACAGAGCCTGCGCGTCCCATTCCCGGTTATCCACCTGGGCTGTGACAAGCGCATCGTAAGTTGCAACCGCATCGGCATCCTGCACGTAGATACCAGGCGTGCCGGTGCTGCCCGAGCTCTTCCACACCAGGTAGCGGTCGAGGTAGAGCTCGCCGACGTGATCGTGATCGCCGAGAAAGCGCTCGACGTCGTTGAGCTTCACGCGCGAATCGGTGACCCATGCATCGAAGTTGGCCATCAGCGTGGATTTGGTGACCACGGGGAGAACGCTCGGCGACAGCCCGGATTCCGGCAGCTGGCGGTAGAGTTCGCGATACAACGGCGAATGCGCTCGCGCGAAGCCCAGCAGCGCGTCGAAGCGCCGGCGTCTCGCAGTGTTCACTGCCGCGATCCCGGCACGCCTCGTCCAGTAGATCTCCGAGGCTCGGGTGACCAAATTCCAGAAAGCTGCGGAGGATTCCACCGCCGTCCACGGACGTGCCTTCGTGCGATCGCCGGTTCCGGAGTGTTCGTGTCCGCTCGAGTGCTTGTGCATCGGCTGAGGCCCTGACGCGAGCTCCAAACGTTTTGTGGCTGACGGATGACCTTGGTCAACCCGTCACGACGCCCCATGGTGCAGAATATCCAATGATGCCGTTGCGGCGGCGCGTTGTGCAACCCGCTGGCACGCGCGCGGTCGAATTTCTCGAGGTTGCCATGGACATGCGCAAGGTCTCCGAGATCGAACCCCCCGCGACAGGCGAGGCTGTGCGGTCAGCGCCAAAGCGAGTGTCTGCCCCGGGCGGGCGAGCACGTGAAGTCGAACGGAAGCAGGCCGGCACGGGAGCGCCGGAATCGCCGCTTACCCGCGATTCCTATGCGTCGACGGCGATGGCGGAGATCGTCGACCGCGCCACCCATGTGACCATCGCGCGGTCTACCGCAGGCCTTTCGCCCATCGCCCTGACGGAAGCCTACCTCGATTGGGCCGCGCATCTCGCGTTCTCACCAGGCAAGCGCTTCCAGCTCGTGGAAAAGGCCGTGAAGAAATCGCTTCGGCTCGCCGCGTACGCGGGAAGAAGAATGTGGGGTCAAAACCAGTGGACTCCCTGCATCGAGCCGTTGCCGCAGGACCGGCGCTTTTCCGATGCAGCGTGGCAGCGCTGGCCATGGGACTATCTCTATCAATCGTTCCTGCTGCAGCAGCAGTGGTGGCACAACGCCGTGACGGGTGTGCGCGGTGTCACCCGGCAACATGAGACCATGCTCGCCTTCGCCACGCGTCAGTTCCTGGATGCGTTCTCGCCTTCGAACTCGTTTTTCACCAATCCGGAAGTGCTCGCACGCACCCAGAAGCAGGCCGGCGCGAATCTGCTGCGGGGCGCTCAGCATTTCATCGAGGATTGGGAGCGCACGGTGGCCGGTCGCAAGCCGGCGGGAGTCGAACGCTACCGGGTCGGGCACGAAGTAGCCGTGACGCCGGGCAAGGTGGTGTTCCGCAACCGCCTGATCGAGCTGATCCAGTATGCGCCGGCCACGCGCGAAGTTCGGCCCGAACCGATCCTGATCGTCCCGGCGTGGATCATGAAGTACTACATCCTCGATTTGAGTCCCGCCAATTCGCTGGTGCGTTTCTTAGTCGAGCGTGGCTACACGGTGTTCATGATCTCCTGGAAGAATCCAGGGCCGGAGGATCGCGACCTCGCATTCGACGATTACCGCTCGCTGGGCGTGATGGCAGCGCTCGATGCTATCGGAGCGATTACACCCAATCAGCGTGTCCACTGCGTTGGCTATTGCATCGGTGGAACGCTGCTGGCAGCCACGGCAGCGGCAATGGGACGCGATGGTGACAACCGAGCCAAAACGCTGACTTTCTTCGCCGCTCAGACCGACTTTACCGAAGCGGGCGAGCTCATGCTGTTCATCAACGAGAGCCAGCTTGCCTTTCTCGAAGACACGATGTGGGAACAAGGCTTTCTCGACACCCGGCAGATGGCGGGCGCGTTCCAGATCCTGCGCTCGAACGATCTCCTCTGGTCGCGGATGGTGCGCGAGTACCTGATGGGCGAGCGCACCGAGATGACCGATCTGATGGCGTGGAACGCGGATGCGACGCGCATGCCATATCGCATGCACACCGAATATCTGCGGCAGCTTTTCTTCAACAACGACCTCGCGGAAGGGCGGTGGCACGCGGGCGGGAAGCCAGTCGCGCTCTCCGATATTCGTGCGCCGCTGTTCATCGTCGGCACCGAGCGCGATCACGTCGCGCCGTGGCGCTCGGTGTACAAGCTTCACCTCCTCACCGACACAGACACGACGTTCCTTCTCACCAGCGGCGGGCACAATGTCGGCATCGTGTCGGAGCCGGGGCATTCGGGGCGTCACTATCGCGTCGCGACGCGACGCGCCGGAGAGCATTACATCGATCCCGACGCGTGGGCCTCCGAAGTCGCACCGAAGGACGGGTCGTGGTGGCCGGAATGGGCTGCGTGGCTGGACCGCGCGTCCGGAGCACCACAGGCGCCGCCTGCCATGGGCGCCCCTGGCAAGGAGCACCGGCCATTGTGCGACGCTCCGGGGACGTACGTTTTGATGACTTAACTAGTGCCGAGCCCCAAGTAGGCGCGGTGTATATGCGGTTGCGCGAGCAACGCCTCGGGCGCACCCTCCGCAATCACCCTGCCTTCGTCGAGTACGTAGGCGCGTGCCGATATGTCGAGTGCGGCCGCCACGTTCTGCTCGACCAGCAGCACGGCCGTCCCTTCCGCGTTGATGCGCCGGAGTGAGCGGAACAGCTCGATCACGATCGCCGGCGCGAGTCCCAGTGACGGCTCGTCGAGCAGGAGCAGCCGCGGCCGCGCCATCAATGCTCGGGCGATCGCCACCATTTGCTGCTGCCCCCCTGAGAGCGCCGATGCAGGATGCTGCAGCCTGGACGCCAGTGCCGGGAACATGGCGCACGCACGCTCCAGTGACGCGTGCCGGGCCGCTTTTGCACTTGGCGCCAGGCTTCCAAGCTCCAGGTTTTCACGAACCGTCATCGCACCGAACAGCCGGCGCCCCTCGGGAACAATGGCGATGCCTTCGCTCACGAAACGATGTGCAGGCAAGCTTCCGAGATCGCGGCCGGAAAAGCTCAGAGCGCCTGAGGTCACCCGATTCAAGCCCGCAATGGTGTTGATGAGCGTGCTCTTGCCGGCGCCGTTGGGCCCCACGATGCACACGAGCTCGCCCTCCTCGACGTTGAGCGAGACGTCCCACAGTGCCGGCGCGGCGCCGTAGTGCACGCAGATGCGCTCAACCCGCAGCATCGACGCCGGTTCCGAGGTAGGCCGCTTTCACTGCGGCTTGTGCCATGACTTCCGTCGGCGGGCCTTCGGCGATCACATGGCCCTGATCGAGCACGACGATGCGATCGGAGAGCGCCATGACGACGCGCATGAGATGCTCGACCAGTACGATGGTTGTGCCCTGATCGCGGATGCGCAGGATCAGCCTGACCGCGCCGTCGATCTCGGCGGGCGTAAGTCCGGAGAGCACTTCGTCGAGCAGCAGCAACCTGGGGCGCGATGCCAGCGCGCGGGCGAGCTCCAGGAACTTCCGCTGATGCAGGTTGAGATCCGCGGGCAGCGCTTCAGCCTTCGCCGACAGGCCGGTGAACTCGAGCCAGCGCCGCGCTTCGGACGTCGCCTCCGGACGCGGCAGGGCGGCCGCGCCGAACATCGCGGTGAGTACCACATTATCGAGCACGCTGCTGTGGGCGAAGGGACGCGGGATCTGGTAGGTGCGGGCGAGCCCGAGCCGTGCGACGCGATGCGCGGGCCAGCGCTCGACCGTTTGACCCTCGAATACGATGCTTCCGCCGTCAAGTTGGTGATGCCCGCTCACCACATTGATCAGCGTCGACTTGCCGGAGCCATTGGGTCCGAGCAGGCCGAGGATCTCTCCACGATAGACATCCAGATCGACCCGGTCGAGCGCCTGAACGCCGGCGAAGCTCTTGCTGACGTCGCGAAGGTAAAGCAGCCTGGCGCCGCTGCCGCGAAGCGGACTCGCGCGCACGGGCGAAGGAAAATCCGCGCTCTTTGCGGGCAATGTGTCCGGCGCGGGCGCCGCGCGCATCGAGCGAGCGCGACGCACAAGCAAGGTTCCCAGAATGCCGTCGGGCATGAACAGAATGACCGCGATGAGAATGATACCGATGGCTGCTTTTCCGGCGAGGACGTGGTCGCCCGCAGTCGCCGTGTAGCTAATGACCGTGATCGCCGCCGCGCCGATCGCCGGTCCGGCCCAGTGCCGCGTTCCTCCAAGAACGCTCATGAGCACAACCGTGAGCGGCACGGTGATGGAAAAGGTCTCGGACACGGTGACGTAGGAGACGAACAGCGCATAGATGCCTCCGGCAACGCCTGCCAGTCCGCAGGAAATTGCGAATGCGACCTGTTTGCAGCGAAACGTCGGCACGCCTAGAACTTCCGCCGCATCCTCGTCGTCGTGGATGGCAAAGAGACCGCTGCCCAGCCGGGATCGCGCAATCCACCACGCAATCGCCAGTGTGATCACGGCTGCCGCCAGCTCGAGCAGATAAAAGGTCGACGCCGGCGTCGCGCCGATGTGTGGAATGGGCACCGCGCTCAAGTAAACGCCCGGGCCGCCGTCGATCGGCGTATTGAGAATGACCGTCGCCAGCACGAAGGTCACCGCGAGGGTGAGCAGAGCAAACAGCTCGCCGCGCACCCGCTTCACTCGGAAGACCACCGCGCCCAACACGATGCCCACCATCGCTGCGACGAGCGCGGCCACGGGAAGCGTGGCAAGGAAAGGCCATCGGTAGCGCGCAGCAAGCGTCGCAGTCGCATAAACCCCCAGCCCGAAGAAAGCGCCGTGGCCGAAGGAAACGTACCCCGAATAGCCGGAAAGGATGTTCCACGATGTGGCCAGCACAATCCAGTGGAACATCAGGTAAAGAAAAGTCTCGTAGAACGCCGGCAACCTGAAAAAGGGCAGCGTAGCCAGCGCGAGAGCGACGGCGGCAAAAAGCACTGCGGCGTGCAGCGTCTTACGCTTTGCCGGGGCGGACAAGCAACACCACAATAAGCAGCGAGAACGATACCAGCGGCGCCCACGACGGTGCTGTCAGCGTCATGGTGATGGCTTCGCTCACGCCGATGACGATCCCGGCGACAAGAGGTCCGAGCGCACTTCCCAGGCCGCCGATCATCACCGCGGCGAACACCACGCCGATCCAGGCGTAAATCTGCGACGGCGTAAGCGTGTAGGTCAGGGCCAGGCACAGACCCGCGGCGGCCGCCAGCGCGGCGCAGACCCCTGAGAGCAGGATTGCGACGCGTCGTTGGTTGACTCCGAACGCAGCGGCAATGGGCGCATCCTCGGCGGTTGCGCGAATCGCTTTGCCGATGTCGGTGTAACGCAGCGTCGCCCACACCGAAACGCACAGAACGACCGAGAGCGCAAAGGTCAGCAACTCCGGCAGCGGTATGAAAAGCGGCCCCGCGCGGAACGTGATGTCGGCATAGTGCGAGCCCAGACGGCGATAGTCGGCGGTCCAGAACCATTGGATCAAGCTCTCGACAATCACAGTCAATCCGAACGTCACCAGCAGCGAGTTGAGCGGTGTGACCGCAAAGCGCGACAGCAGCCAGTGAATGGCGGCGCCGAGCACGAAGAAAATCGGCGCGATGATCAGCAGCGTCGCCAGCGGATCGATGGCGGCAGCCGTCGCCAGTTGATAGGTGAGATACGCGCCCAGAAACGCCAGCGCAAAGTGCGCCAGGTTGATCTGTCGCAGCAGCCCCCACGACAAGCTCAAGCCCAGGCCGAGCAGGCCATAGAGCGCACCGACGAAGACGCCGGAGAGAATCGCCTGCGCCAGCAGCGTCGGGCTGGGCAGCGTCATGCGCGGTTGTTTATCTCGAGGGTAGTGCCGCTGGAAGCGCAGGCGCGATGTGGCGCTGTCGTCGTTAAGCGGGTCGCTCGTGTGCGGCCTGTCATGTGTTGACTGGCCGCCGCGAGCCGGGTACCCGCTCGACGACTGCAGTTGCGCCACTGCGCCAAGCTGCGGCGGCGCAACCCCATTCTCAGGGGACGATCAGCTTCGCGCCTGGCGCGGCGACTGCCTGCGGCCACACGACGACCCACTTGCCGTTCTGCACCTGCTTCACACGCATCAGATCGTCGCCGTAGTTGCTTGGCCCGTCGAAGCGCAGCTTGCCTTGGATCGTGTCGACGGTGTGGGTCTTCAGCCACTGCGCCAGCACCTTGTCATCGAGGCTCTTGGTCGCGGTCACAGCAGCATCGAGCATCTGCCATGCGGTATACGACGCCGCCGCTTGCGTCTCGACAGCCGTATCCGGCAATCCCGCTTTGGCCGCGCGCTCGTTGAAGACCTTCACGAACTCCGCAGCGCCGGGATTGCTCAGGAAAGGCTGATGCTCCTCGAAGATCGTCCCTGCCAGTGCGTATTTCGCGTCCGGCGCTTTCACCATCGGCCCGGGCGCCGGATACATGTAGAACTGCTCGGCAGGCATGTAGTCGATTTTCTTCATCGCCTCGATGAGCTGGGTGCCTTCGAGGCCGATCGCGCCCACCCACAGAAAGTCCGGATTCGCATCTTTGATCCGGGCGGCGATGGGCCCGAATTCCTTGTTGCCGAACTCCCAGTCGAGGAACAGCACCTCCTTGAGCCCTCGCTTTTTTGCCACGTCGCGTGCGCCCATCGCCACGAACTGCACCGAAGGGAACTTGCTGGTGACCACCGCGATGGTCTTCGGCGGCTTGGGCGATGCCGCGAGCGCATCCAGCACCGTGTTCGGGAAAGTCGTTGCCGGATCCGGACCGAGCGACCACGCCGGGAACTGCATGTCATAGGTCGCTAGGCTCGGGATGCCGAAGGTATGGTGGATCAGCATCTTGTTATAGCGCTGGGCGACTGCCATCGCGGCCAGGATGTTGCCCGTCGCGTACGGTCCCATGAGCAGATCGACCTTGTCGACGGTGATGAGCTGCTCGTAGAGCGTGCGCGCGAGGTCCTGCTTGGATTGATCGTCCTTGACGATCCACTCGACGGGGCGGCCGAGCAGTCCGTTGCGAGCATTCAGCTGCTCGACGTAGATCTCTCCCACCAGCTTGTGCACCTGACCTGTCGCCGCGAGCGGTCCTGTGAGCGCAAGCGTGCTGCCAATGCGCACCGGTGGCCCCGACGGAGCAGCGCCAACTTCGAGCACGAGCGCCAGGATACCGATCAGCGCGACGACGGATCTGAACAAACGCATGACGATCCCTCCTTGCGAAACGAGGCGCGGCCGCTATCGCCGCTGTTTTTTTCTGCCGGGTCGCTCGGACTAGGCGATTTCCCGGTTCACCACAAAGTAATCGGGCGGAGGCGGCCCCCAGACGAAGAATGAATCTTCCGCTGGATAATCGTTCGACTTCCAGTCTACGTTCGCCGGAATGAAATCGATGTCGTACGAATATTCTGCAAAGCTCCCCCAGGGATCCTGAACATAGTAGAAGTAGTTGGAACCAATGACGTGGCGGCCGATGCCCCATCCGCGCACGTGCCCGCACGACACCATGTGATCCATGCCCAGCCCGATGTCGTCGATGCTCGGGACATCCCAGCTTGAGTGATGGTAGCCGGGACCGTCGGACTTGGCGAAGGCGAGCATGTGATGGTCGCTTGCGTGCGCTCCATGCATGAACGCGATCAGCTCACCGGAACGGTCCGACAGGCGCAACCCGAGTGCGTCGGCGTAGAACTTGACTGACCTCGACACATCGGAGCTGAACAGCAGGACATGAGAAAGCCGCCGCGGGCGAGCCCGGCCGGCAGCAGATCGCGCCGGCGCGGCGCCGCGTCCTTCCGGATGCGCCGGCAACGGAGTGCGTACCGGTGGACTCTCGGGAGACACTTTGGGCGACGCGACGATCTGCACGTAATTGCCGTCGGGATCACGCACCCAGGCACCGTTGCCGTCGGACAATGGGTGCGGTGCGACGCGCTCGATGTGCAGGCGTTCGAGCTGGCCGAGCAGCGCGTCGTAGTCTTGCTGGTAGGCTCCGAAGCTCAAGTACTGCAGCTTCTTGCGGCCGTTCGATTCGATCACCGATCCCCAGCAATGCGGATGGCCGAAGCTGTAGAGATCGACGCGTCCGTCGCCCTGGCGCACGTCGAGCCCGAATTCGGAATAGAAGCGCTGCGCCTCCTCGAGCTTCGGCACCGTGAACACAAAGCGATTCAGTGAATGGATAGCAGTCGCGCCCTTGCGGCGCGACATCCCGTTGTTCGACGCGTCCATTTGCTGCTCCTCCAGTGCTTTATCGCTCTAGTATGCTAGCAGCGCGAGTCGGAGGCAACACATCCTTCGCCCTCTCGCCGCCAGCGCCCGAGGGAGTTTCGACGAGTTCTCAGCGTTCCGCAGGAATCGGCCGCACCGACAGCACGCCCCCGATCGCCGCGATGGCGCGTATCACCTCCGTACGCACCGGACTGTCGACGTCGACCAGAGTATATGCGACCTCGCCGCGCGACTTGTTCACCATGTTGTGGATGTTGAGAGCCGCCTGCGCCATGGTCGTCGAGATCTGACCCAGCATGTTGGGAACGTTGGCGTTGGCGATCGCCACCCGGTACGGCGATTCGCGCGGCATTTCCACGTCGGGAAAGTTCACCGCGTGGAGAATCGTGCCGTGCTCGAGGAACTCGCGCACTTCGTCGACGACCATCACCGCGCAGTTCTGCTCGGCCTCCTCGGTCGACGCGCCCAGATGTGGCAGCGCCGCGACGCCTGGTTCGCCGATCAGCCTGGCGCTGGGAAAATCGCACAGATAGTACTTCAGGCGGCGCGAGCGCAGCGCGGCGATCACGGCATCCTCGTCGACGATCGCATCGCGCGCAAAGTTGAGCAGCACCGCTCCCGGCTTCATGACGGAGAGGCGCTTCTGGTCGATCAGGTGGCGCGTTCCAGGGACCAGCGGCAGATGCAGGGTCACGAAGTCCGCGTGCTTGAGCAGCTCCTCCACCGTGTTGGCCTTGCGCACGCTGGAGGGCAGTCGCCACGCACCCTCCACCGTGATCTCCGGATCGAAGCCGGTGACCTTCATGCCCATCTTGATTGCTGTATCGGCGACGAGGCCACCCACGGCGCCCAGGCCGACGATGCCGAGCGTGCGGCCCGGCAGTTCCATGCCGGCGAACTGCTTCTTGCCCTCTTCCACCCGCTGCTCGAGGCCCGATCCCCCGCCTTTGAGATCGGCAACGTAACCTAAGGCCGGCAGCACGTTGCGCGCGGCTAGCAACAATGCCGCGAGCACGAGCTCCTTGACGGCGTTGGCGTTCGCGCCCGGCGCGTTGAAGACGGGCACGCCGCGCTTCGACATCTGCGCCACCGGAATGTTGTTGGTGCCGGCGCCCGCGCGTCCGATCGCCTTGACGCTCTCCGGGATGCTCATGTCGAGCATGTTGTGCGAGCGCACCAGGATCGCATCCGGATGATCGGCGGTCTTGCCCACCGAATAGCGATCGCTAGGGAAGCGATGCAGGCCCTGAGTCGAGATCTGGTTCAGGGTGAGGATCTGATATTTGCGTCCAGCCGAAGACTTAGCCATGGCGTCGCTCGAACTCGCCCATGTATTCGACCAGTGTCCGCACGCCTTCGACCGGCATGGCGTTGTATATCGAAGCGCGCATGCCGCCGACGGAGCGATGGCCCTTGAGCTGCACCATGCCTCGCTCCTTGGCGCCCTTCAAAAACGGCTCGTCGAGCGCCTCGTCCTTCAACCTGAACACGACGTTCATGCGCGAGCGGTCTTCCTTGCGCACTGTGTGCGTGTAGAACTGGCTATCGTCGAGATAATCGTAGATGAGCTGCGCCTTGGCGATGTTCCTGCGCTCGATGGCGGCGATGCCTCCCTCTGCCTGCAACCATTCGAACACCAGCCCGGCGATGTAGATCGCGTACGTGGCAGGAGTGTTCAGCATCGATTCGGCGGCCGCCTGCTCCTTCCAGTTGAACACTGAGGGAGTTATTGGCAGCGCCCGATCGAGCAGATCCTCGCGCACAATCATCAGCGTCAGCCCCGCAGAGCCCGCGTTTTTCTGTGCGCCGGCGTAGATCACGCCGTACTTGGATACGTCGATGACCCGCGACAAGATATGCGACGACATGTCGGCGACCAGCGGCAACTCGCCCGTATCCGGCGTCCACTGGTATTCCAACCCGCCGATGGTTTCGTTGGTGCAGACGTGAACGTAGGCCGCGTCCCTGGAGAGCTTCCACGTTTCCTGTGCAGGCACGTAGGTGAACTTCTTGTCCTCGGACGACGCGGCGATGTTGACAGTGCAGTATTTGCCCGCCTCCTTGATCGACTTCTTCGACCATTCGCCGGTGTTCACATAATCGGCGACTGAGCGCCCGCGCAGCAGATTCATCGGCACGACGGCGTTCTCGGCGATGGCGCCGCCCTGCAGGAAGAGCACCTTGTAGTTCGCGGGAATCGCCAGCAGTCCGCGCAGGTCGGCTTCGGCCTTTTCGGCAATCGAAATGAATTCCTTGCCGCGATGGCTCATCTCCATCACCGACATGCCGCTGCCGTGCCAGTCGAGCATCTCGGCAGCGGCTTTGCGCAAAACGGGTTCTGGCAATACCGCCGGGCCCGGGCTGAAATTGAAGACTCGCATGGTCGCTTTCGAAGTTATGCCAATGTAGGCAATAAAAGGGGCGCCACGGGGCGCCCCTTTTTGCGCCGGTATGGATTGCTACTTGGGCTGCGCGACAGTCCGCAGATACGGCTTGTGGGTCTTATAGCCCTGCGGATACTTTTTCTTCGCATCCTCGTCGGAAACGGAAGTGGGAATGATCACGTCCTGACCCGGTTTCCAGTTGACCGGAGTCGCGACCGTGAACTTCGCGTTGAGCTGCACTGCATCGAGCAGGCGTAGCACCTCATCGAAGTTGCGGCCCGCGCTCATGGGATACGCGATCATCGCCTTGATCTTCTTGTCAGGTCCAATCCAGAACACGGTGCGCACCGTCGCGTTGTCCACGGCAGTCCGCGGACCAGGGCTCGCGTTGGGATGGATCATGTCATAGAGCTTGGCAACCTTCAGATCCGCATCGCCGATCATCGGGTAGTTGACCTTGGCTCCCTGAGTCTCCTCGATGTCCTTGGCCCACCTGGTGTGGTCGGTCACCGGGTCGATGCTCAGGCCGATTATCTTGGCGTTGCGCTTGTCGAACTCGGGTTTGAGCTTGGCCATGTAACCGAGCTCGGTGGTGCACACCGGCGTGAAATCCTTCGGATGCGAGAACAGGACGGCCCATTTGTCCCCGATCCACTCATGAAAGTTGATGGTTCCTTCAGTAGTTTCCGCCGTGAAGTTCGGCGCTTCGTCGCCTATACGTGGCATAGTCAATCTCCGTTGCAATGATTAGTTGGCTCGCCGGGCGCGCACTCACGCTGGGATGCCGGATATCTGCGCTTGAGCCCCCCGGCTCGAGCGTCTGGGGAAGTTAAGTATATCGCCATCCGGCATTCAAAGCAGTAATAAGATCATAATGTTTCGTAGACAATTCGCTCCGAGGATCCCATGAGGCTGGCCCTGACAATAAGCTGGATCGCGCTGGCGGCTGTTGCGGTGACCAAAGATGCCGTAGCCGAAGACACGCTCAAGCTTGCCATCGGCCAACGCGGCAACTGGGAGAACGCGGCGCCGGAGCTGGGGCAGAAGGCTGGAATATTCAAGAAGCATGGGCTGGTGCTCGAGATCCTTTACACCCAAGGCGCTGGCGAGACTCTGCAAGCTGTGATCTCGGGCAGTGTGGACCTAGGGTTAGGCGTCGGCACCGCGGGAGTGCTTGGCGCTTTCGCCAAGGGAGCGCCGGTCCGCGCCATCGCCAATTCGACCACGGGAGCCGACGATCTCTTCTGGTACGTACCCGCGGCGTCGCCAGTGAAAAGCATCAAGGACGCAGCGGGAAAGACGATCGCGTATTCGACCAACGGCTCGTCGACCAATCTCGCGGTACTGGCATTCATCCGGCAGTTCGGCGTCGACATGAAACCAGTCGCCACGGGGAGTCCCGCGTCGACGTTCACCCAGACCATGTCCGGTCAGGTCGACATCGGCTGGTCGTCGCCGCCTTTCGGTGTCGAACCCCTGCAGCAGGGTCGCATCCGCCTCGTCGTTCGCGAAAGCGACGTGCCGTCGTTTCGCAATCAGACGGTGCGGTTGATGATCGCCAACACCGCGACGGCGGAAAAGCGCCGCGACGGGATCGAGCGTTTTCTGCAGGCGTACCGCGAAACCCTCGACTGGATGTATTCGGACCCTGCAGCGCTCAAGGCCTACGCGGAATGGGTGAACATCTCCGAAAGCCTTGCGCGGGAAGTGCGCGATCAGTTCTATCCCAAGGAGAATCTGCGCCTCGACCGTCTCTCCGGACTGGACGAAGCGATGGCCGATGCGGTGAGTCTCAAGTTCCTGGCGGCGCCGTTATCCAAGCCGCAACTGGATGAGTTGTTCAAGTACTACGCGCGGCAAGCGAAATGACGATCGAAATCACTCCACCGGCCCGATCTCCCGCTGCCACAGCTCCCACGCTCGTGACACCTGGGTCTCGTTGGTCGCTGCGGCCTTGGCCGCTTCGCGCTCATTGAGATAGACCACGTCGCCCAGCAGCATCGCCTGCATTTGCAGCTTGGCGTTGATCTCCGTGTAGACCGCGCGATAGACCGCCTGCTCAAGCGAAGCGCCAACGATGGTGGAGCCGTGGCCGCGCATCAACACCGCCGAGCGGGCCCCCAGCGCCGCGGCCAGCGCGACGCCGAGCGGATTGCTGCTCACCAGCAGATCAGTGTCGCCGGCGACGTCGCGAATCTCGAACAGCCCCGTGCCGTCGCCGAGAAAGCCGCACATGTGGAAGATCGGCTTGAGCTGCTGGCGTGTGGCGCCGAAGGGAATCACGCTCGGCGAATGGCTGTGCACGACCGCGCGCACGTCGGCACGCGCCCGGTAGATCTCGCCATGGATGAAGCGCTCCAGATAGACGCGGCGACCGTTCGCATCGAGCACGTTGCCATCGAGGTCAAAGGTGAGTATGTCTTGGCGGCTCACCAGCGCCGGGGCCATGTTGCGGGCAAGCAGAAAATGTTCCGGTGACTTGTCGTGGCGGACGCTCACGTGTCCGAAGCTGTCGACGACGCCCTGGCGGTAAAGGATGCGATTGGCGATAACGAGCCTTTCCACGAGTGCCGCGTCTGGCGCAGTGGGAATCACCGTGAACCTCCAGGGCGTGAGCGTTGCGGTGCGCCATGATATGCGAAAAAATGCGGGCACAACGATCCATAACCGTGATCAACACCCTCTTTCGCTTGTTCGTCCTGTGCCTCCTCGCGCTCGGCGCAGGTTTGTCGTTGGCACAACCATCGCGGCCGATCAGGCTCATCGTTCCCATCCCTCCCGGAGGCGCGCCCGACATCGCGGCCCGGGTTGTCGGACAGAAGCTCTCGGAGCTACTCGGGCAGCCGGTCGTCGTCGAGAACCACGCGGGTTCCAACGGCAACATCGCGGGCGACATGGTCGCCAAGGCCGCTCCGGACGGCTACACCCTGCTGCTCGGGCAGGACAGCTTGATCACCATCAATCCGCATCTGTACGCGAAAATGCCCTTCGATACGTTGAAGGATCTCTCACCGGTGGCCACCGTCGCCGCCAACCAGTTCGTGCTTTCGGTCAACCCGTCGCTGCCGGTCAAGAACTTCCAGGAGTTCATCGACTACGCGCGGCGCGCGCAGCCACCTCTGGCGTACGCTTCCGGCGGCAACGGCAGCCAGCACCACTTGGCGATGGAGATGCTCAAGGCCAGGGCCGGCATCGATCTGCTGCATGTGCCGTTCAAGGGCGGTTCTCCCGCGACGACGGCGACCGTGGCTGGCGATACCCAGGCGATGTTCTCGGGAACGTCTACCGCGCCTCAGATCAGGGCGGGTAAGCTGCGCGCACTGGCAACCACCGGCAACAAGCGATCTTTGGAGTTTCCCGATCTGCCAACCATCGGCGAGTTCTATCCGGGTTACGAAGTGACCATATGGCTCGCACTCTTCGCGCCTGCCGGCACGTCCGATGCGGTTCTCGTGCGCTTGCGTGGCGCGGTGACGAAGGCGCTCGTCTCCTCCGATGTCAAGGAGAAGCTCAACGCCGCCGGCGGGCTCGAGCCGTTCGCAACGACACCGGACGAATTTGTCGCGCTCATCCGCAGCGACTATGACAAGTACGGCAAGATCGTGAAGGCCGTCGGCATCAAGGTGGACTAAGCCCTCTCCATGTCGAAGATTCCGCTCACGCTCGCCATCGGCGAATACGATCACGCGCGCGATCTGTTCGATGGAACCGTGCAGGTCGAAGGTGTGGATCTCACCGTGCTGCGCCTGCCCGTGGAGGAGATGTTTTATCGCTTCATCATGCACGGGGAGTTCGACGTCTCCGAATGCTCCTTCGCCAAGGTAGCTGCATTCGCGGCACAGGACGATGGCCGCTTTGTGCCGCTGCCGGTATTTCCCTCGCGCGTTTTCCGCCACTCGTCGATATATGTGCGCAGCGGCGCCGGAATCGACCGCCCAGAGCAGCTCGCAGGCAAGCGCGTCGGCGTGCCGGAGTGGGCGCAGACCGCCGCCGTCTACTCGCGTGGTCTGCTCGCTCACGAATACGGCGTCGATCTCGCTTCCATCGACTGGTATCAGGCGGGAGTGAATCAGCCGGGGCGGCGCGAAAAAGTTACGCTCGAACTGCCGCCGGGATTTCGTCTGAGCGTCGTCGCCGATCGCACACTCTCCGACATGCTGCTTGCCGGCGATCTCGACGCTGTGCTTTCCGCTCGCACACCTGCCTCGTTTCTCGCGGGCGATCCGCGCATCCGCCGGCTGTTCGCCGAGTTTCGTCCGGTAGAGCTCGCCTACGCCCGCAAGACCGGCATTTTCCCGATCATGCATGTAGTGGCGATGCGGCGCGAGGTCTACGAGCGCGATCGCTGGCTTGCAATGAACCTGTTCAAGGCCTTCGATCAAGCGCGACGACGCAGTCTCGAACGCGCCGGAGAAATCGCAGCATCATTCTTTCCGCTGCCCTGGATAGCGGACGAGCTACGCATCGCGCGCGAGCTGTTCGGCAATGATCCGTGGCCTTACGGCGTCGATGCCAACCGCACGACGCTGGAAGCGTTCCTGCAGTATGCCTTCGAGCAGGGAGTGTGCCGCCGCCGCTTAAAGAGTGAAGCGCTGTTTCCTCCCGAGGTGCTCGAGGGGTTCAAGATCTGAGGCGCCGATCGCCAAGCGCCTTCGCACGAATCGATTGCCCGCCGGCGGGGCGCGAAGCGGTAAATCCCCGCGCGTCTGATCCCAGTTTGCGGGCCCGCTTCGATGCAACGCATCATTGACAAGCAAAATCCTAACTGCTAAACGCACCCATCGGTGCGAGATGCACCTCAACCATTCGTGTTGAGTTCCGCAGTTCCGAAAGGGGGAAGTCATGAGTCGAAATGCAGGGTGGACGCTGGGTATCCTCGCCGCGGCGATCATTGCGATCGCGATGCCCAATGCCGGCTTCGCGCAGCAAAAGAAACTTGTCCTGTGGACCCACTGGGAACAGAACCCCGAGTTCAACAAGTGGTACGAAGCCAAGGGTAAGGAGTTCGCCAAGAAAACGGGCTACGAGGTCGAGGTCGTCACCATTCCCTACCAGGGATACGAAGCCAAGTATTTGGCGGCTTTCATGGCGAAGAACAGCGCGCCCGATATTTTCATGGGAATGACGCATCAATGGTGCGGGCAGTATGACTTCTGCGACAAGATGCCGGCCGATCTCGAGAAGGCATACGACCAGAATCTGCCCAAGTACATGGCCGACGTCGGCAAGTGGAAGGGCGTTCGTTACGGGATCCCCATCGAGCACGGCAACTTCCAGCAGATGTACATCAACGTGGACATGTTCAAGAAGGCGGGCCTCAATCCGGACAATCCGCCGAAGAAGTTCACAGGAGATTGGCTGGCCGACCTGAAGAAGCTGACGATCCCCGATCCCAAGGGCGGAGAGTCGACGCAGGTCGGCTTCGCCATCCGCAGCAAGGGCCATCCGGTGGGGATCACCGACAAGTTCCTTCCCTTTGCGCACGCGTGGGGCGCCCGCATGCTAAGCCCGGATCTCGACAAGGCTACCGGTTACGCCAACAGCCCGGAGATGGTGGCTGCACTAACGTTCTTCGGCGATCTGGTGCTCAAGGACAAGGTAGCGAGCCTCGCGTTCGGCAATCCGGAAGATGCCTTTGGCCAGAAACGCGCCGCAGTGATCTTCCGCGAGTCATGGTTCTTCGGCTGGTTGAAAAAGAACGCACCCGATGTGAACTTCAAGGTTTACGCACTGCCTTGCGAAAAGACATGCCCGGGCGCAGGCGCCTTGTTCCCCTGGACGGACCTGGTCTACAAGAACAGCCCGAACAAGCAGGTGGCGTGGGAGTTCATGAGGTTCATCAGCAATCCCAAGGATGACATGGAGCATCATCAGCAGCAGGGGATATTACCGGTGTGGACGGTGAACCTCGATAGCGACTACGTGAAGTCCCGGCCCGACTATCAGTCCACCAAGGACATGCTCGCGCAGCCGGTACCGCCGACCTACTTCCACCCGAAATCGAACGAGCTGGCCACCGCATTCGGCGAAGCGGTCGTCGGTGTCCTGTTCGGCAAAGGACAACCCAAACCCTTGCTCGACGAAGCGGCCGCCAAGATGGATCGCATCCTCAAGGACTAGGAACCCCTGAATAAGCCTCGCATGGCCAGAGGTTCCTGATCGCTTGAAACATGCGCGCGGCGTCTCCGATCGCGCGCGTAGCTTTCCATGCAGAGCGAAGCGTGTGAGCTCGTCCGGGAGTGCTTAACGTGCGCCAGTGGTATCGGATCGTCTTTCCGAAGAACTACCTGGATCGCCGCAAGCGGGCAGGGTTTCTGTTCGTACTGCCCGCCCTGCTGTTCTTCGGCTCCGTCTTCATCCTGCCGCTCGCCCAGTCGGTGATGTACTCGTTCTACAAGATCGCGCCAGGCGGAGCACGCGAGTTCGTGGGCCTGCGCCTCTACGAAAAGGTGCTTACCGACTCGACGTTCTGGGCGGCCGTGGGCAACACCGTCCAGCTATTGTTGTTCTCCGTGCCGACGACGGTCATCTGTGCGCTGGCCGTCGCACTCGGTCTCAACCGGATCGGCAATCTCAAGTGGCGGAACGTGTGGGCTTCGATGTACTTCGTTCCTTTCGCCACTTCACTGGTCGCGGCTGCCCTGGTCTGGCAGTGGATCTATGAGCCCGTTTACGGCTTCCTGAACTACGCGCTGTCGCTGGTCGGCATCCCGCCGCAGAAGTGGCTCCAGAGCCTGGTCGAGGTCCGACCCGCGATCGCGGCCGTGAGCGTGTGGGTCCGCATCGGCTTCGACACCATGATCTTTCTGGCCGCCCTGCAAACGATTCCCGAGGAATATTACGAAGCCGCAACCATCGACGGCGCCAACGCTGTTCAGCGGCTGCGCTACATCACGTTGCCGATGCTCAATCCGCAGATCATCATGGTCTGCATCCTCGAATTGATCTTCAATTTCAAGATTTTCGATCAGGTCTATGCGACGACGCAGGGCGGACCGGCGGGTGCAAGCCAAACCGTCATCATGCTGCTGTACGACACGGCGTTCAAATACTTCCGCTTTGGCGACGCCTCGGTGATGGCGGTCTTTGTCTTCGTCGCTCTCATGGCGGTGACATTGCTGCAATGGCGAATCTTCCGCAAGCCCGTCGAGTACTGAACAATCGCTTCCGCTGGCTCCTCACTCTCGCGGTTGCGTGTGGCGCCATCATGGTCTTCTTCCCTTTCTTCTGGATGGCCGTCACGTCGCTGAAAACCGCGCCCGAGATCCAGCGCGTGCCGCTCCAGATCGCTCCGGACAACTGGCTCAACTTCGCCAACTACTTCGAAGTCTTCAAGCGCCAACCGTTCCTGCGCTATCTGCTCAACAGCGCGCTTGTCGCATCGATCGCGGCCGTCAGCAGTGTGGTGGTCTCGTCCCTGGCCGGGTTTGGTTTCGCGAAATATCAATTCCCCGGACGCGACGTCCTCTTCCTCGCGGTTATCGGCATCCTGATGGTTCCGTTCCAGTCAGTCGTGGTGCCGCTCTACGTGTGGATGAACGACCTCGGGCTGCTCGACACCTACGCGGGCATCGTCGCCCCGGACCTTGTCAGCGTTTTTGGCGTATTCCTGATGCGGCACGCCATCGAGACGATCCCGAACGATTACATCGACGCGGCCCGCATCGACGGTGGCAGCGAGCTTGGCATCTTCTTTTCGGTGATTCTGCCGTCCGTCAAACCAGCCATTGCCACGCTGCTGATCATCAAGTTCATGTGGAGCTGGAACGAGTTCTTCTGGCCGATGGTGGTGACCAGCAGTCCTCAGATGAAAGTCGTGACGCTGGGCCTGATGAGTTTCACCAACATGTACTTCATCGAGTACAACCTGCTCACCGCCGCTGCGGTACTCAGCATATTGCCCATACTTCTCATTTTTATCACGCTGCAGCGCTGGGTGGTGCAAGCCGTGGTGATGAGCGGGCTGAAAGGCTGAAGGCTGCAGCTTCGCTCGCCGAGTCGCCGTGCCGTCCGTATGCCAACCAGTAGCCGCTTCGTATTACGGGCGCGACTCCGGCAATCACCAGGTAAGCTTCTTGCCCCCGAGCCATGCCGCTCCCGCGGCGTAGAGTCGCTCGACTTCGTTGCCTTTGAGCGTGGGCATGTCGCGCTTGACGGTAAAGCCGATTCTGGTTTGCGCGTAGGCCAGGTGCCGATAGCCTTCGGGGAATTGCGCGAGCAGGGTCGCGTCGAGCGAGAGCTGCACCGCCGGATCGACGGGATCGACGCGGTCCTTTTCATAGATCGGCTGGCGCAGAACGATCGCCCACACGTCATTGCGCCGTTCGAAGAAATCGTAAAAGCGCCCGGTGCAAACGACGTCGCAGACCACGCCGTCAACTGAAGCCCGTTGCGAGATGGTCATCTTGGTCTGCGCGATGGCGCGCTCGCCAGCGATGTCGATCGATGACCCGCCGAGAAAATGCAGGATGTTCACCCCTTTGTTCCAGCCCTCGCGGCTCACTTCGATGAAACGCTCCGCTGGACCCTGGAACCAAGTCGCCATCATCCTGCCCTCCTCATGCCACACGCTGCGGAAGCGCTCCCAGTCTCCCGCGTCGCGCCAGACGGCCCAGTTCTGCACGACTTCGCGGATGCGAAGCTTGTCGAGAAGTGTGGAGTCCATTGGCGCTCGCTGCCGCCTCCTTGGTCATTCCGTGCGAACGCGAAGCTTCTTACAGTCGGCGGCTGCGGCCACTCGCGGACGCTCGACCCCCACTCGCTTCGCTCGCGGGTCCCCTCTCATGCTCGAACCGCTACTTCCCCGGATCCTTCACATCAGGATACTTGTCGAATTCGATGTTGTAGAACAGCCCGTCGACCTTTTCAACGCGCCGGATGTAAACGGTCTGCACGATGTCCCGCGTTTCCGGATCGATCGTAATGAGTCCTCGCGGGCTCTGGATCTTCATGCCCTTGAGCGCCGCGACGAATTTCTCGGTGTCCACCGAGCCGCCCGTCTTCTTGAGCGCTTCGGCGATTGCGGCCATGCCGTCGTAACCAGCGCAGGCCATGAAGTTGGGACGAAGCTTGGTCCCGTTGGCCTCGGCATAAGCCTTGAGAAACGCCTTGTTCTCCGGAGAATCATGCGCCGCGGAATAGTGGAAGCTGGTGATGAGACCAATGGTAGGGTCTCCCATCGCCTGCAACACGCCGTCGTCGGTCAGGTCGCCGGTGGCAATCAACTTGATCCCGGCCTGCTTCAGGCCCCGCTCCTCGTAACCCTTGATGAAGGCGATGGTCTGGTTGCCGGGTGGAAGGAACACGAAGACCGCGTCGGGCTTGGAGTCCTTGATCCTCTGAAGAAAGGGTGCGAAGTCGGCGTTCTGTAGCGGCGTGCGCACGCTGTCGACGATTTCGCCGCCCGCCGCTTTGAACGACTTGACGAACTGCGTCTCGGAATCGACGCCGGGACCGAAATCCGATACCAGCGTAAAAACGCGCTTGATGCCGTTCTTCGCCGCCCATTGGGCGATCGGCTGAGTATCCTGTGGCAGCGTGTGCGAAACGCGAACCACGTACGGCGACCGAGTGGTGATAACCGACGTTGCCGCATTCATGATCACCATCGGTTTCTTGGCCTCGGTGGCGACTGGTGCCACGGCCAGCGCATTCGGCGTGAGACCGAATCCTGCCAGGATGTCGACGTTGTCGCGCGTCACCAGTCCCTGCGCCAGGCGTTTGGCGACGTCGGGCGACGGGCCGGTGGTGTCCCGGGTGATGATCTCGACCTTCCTGCCGCCGAAGGTGTCGCCATTCAGCTTCAAGTACGCTTTCATCCCGCCGACGATTTGCGCGCCGTAATCGGCGAAAGGCCCGGAGAATTCGGCAATGACACCGATCTTCACCGGCTGCTGGGCCGACGCCGAGCTCACTGCGAGCAGCAACGTGGCCACGGCGACGGCCGCCTGAACGATTCGCCTGACGGGTCTGGTCACGATTCCCTCCTCTCAAGCCACACGGGGACGCCGTTTTCGACGGGCCGCCGATTCATACTGTATGCGTTTGTATAAATGTCACATGGTACACGAGCGTCTGGTGCGCAACTCGCTGACGTGACGCGCGGCGCGGCCGGAAGCGATCGAGCTCCCAGCGCCGAGCGGCGTTCGGAAGCTGCATCGGCTGGCGTGTTATCGCGCACGTTCCTGGGAGAGAAGATCGAATACGAGCTGGAATGCATGGGCGAACTGCTGCGAAGCGTCCGTTACAATGCAGGATCGAGCGATCTGTTCGGCGAGGGTGAAACCGTTGCGCTCCGCGCCGGCGATACAAGGAGGCCGACGAATGATGGAGGCACGGATCAGGCGCTGCGCCACCGCGCTGCTGCTTGCGCTCGTCACGACCGTCCCCGGCGCGCAGAACCCGGCGCGCGAAGCGCACGGCTTCAGCGACGTGTTTGTCGAGCCCGAGGTCGCCGTTGCCTGGGGCATCCTGCGAGGCAAAGACGAGGCCGGCACCAAAGTCGTCGTGCGGATCGACGCCGATCCCGCGAGCTACGCACTGGTCTCCGTCACCGCCATGGATCCCTTCACGCAGTTGCGCAGGGTGTTTCTCGCGCCAACGTCGCTCAAAGCCGCTGTCGAGTTCGTCTCGCCGCGGGCACGCTTCGTGGACTACACGCGCACGGACCTGCACTTCTACCGTTCGGCCGCAGCAGCAGACGCTGAGATGCCGGCGCTCACCATCTATTACCTCGGTGTTCCGGATACGACTCCAGAATTCACCGCCGAGACTCGCCTCGAGACGTACCTTAGGGACCGCATCATCAGCGCCCGCCGCGAGCTCAAGGGCAAACCCCCATGACTCGCGACGAGCCGCCTGGAACCGGCCCCGCGCTGCAAGGAGGCGGCAAAGGAGACTATGATTAGGTCTTGACCGGGTTTTGAGTACCTGACATCCGATCGGCACAGGAGCGCATTGTCCTTCTCTCCTCAAATCCAACGTCCGAGTTAGTGGCCATGACCAGCGTCGCCAGTATTCTCAAATCGAAACCAGTGCAAGCCGTTCACACCATCGCGCCCGGCGCATCGGTGTTCGACGCCGTGAAACTCATGGCGGAAAAGAGCATCGGCGCTCTAATCGTGACGGAAGGGGATCGTGTCGTCGGCATCATCACTGAACGCGACTATGCGCGAAAGATCGTGCTGATGTCGCGATCGTCAAAGGAAACGCCGGTGCGCGACATCATGACTTCCGCGGTGATGTACGTGCGCCTCGATCAGACCACCGAAGACTGCATGGTGCTGATGACCGAGAAACGGCTGCGCCACTTGCCGGTGATGGAAGGCGAGCGGCTGGTGGGACTCATCTCCATCGGTGACCTGGTGAAGGACATCATCTCCGAGCAGCGCTTCATCATCGATCAGCTGCAGCACTACATTCGCGGCGAGCACGGCTAGCGCCTCGAGCAGCGAGCCAGGTCCCGCTCGCGAAGCTCAAACGGACGCGGAAAGACCTCGGCCGCAAAGAGAAAGCGTGGCAATGCGGGTAGAATGCGGGGGCCACCCGCAGAGCCCCCGTGAATCACGCAGGCAAGCTGAAGGTCTACCAGCTCGAGGCGAATGAGGTCTGCGCCCCCTACCGCCTGATCTTTCCCGGCAACGCGCTCAACAGGCTCACTGACGTCCAGGTGACGCTGCTGCGCGATTTCGCGCAGCGCGAATACGACGAAGTGCTCCGCGAGGCGGACTTGTTTGTGATCCAGCGCATGGTCATGGTGCCGGATCTGGCCGAGCTCATCGCCGATCTCAACCGACGAGGCATTCTTGCAGTCTACGAAATCGACGACGATCTGTTGCATGTCGATCCGGCGTCACGACAAGCCGCCGTCAACCCCGCGGATTACGCAGGACAGATCGAGCGTTGCATAAGGGCGTGCCAGTGCGTGCAGTGCGCGACCGAATCGCTTGCGGCGTCACTCGCTGCCGTTCACGTGGAAGTCGCGGTACTCGAGAACCAGCTCGACGGCGTGCCGCCCTTTAGCGCAAAGCCTCAGCGGGAGACGACCATCGTAGGCTACGCGGCCGGCACCGATCACGGCCACGACTGGCCGGTGATACGCGACGCCTACAATCGCACGTGCGCGCAGCTCGACGCGCGCGGCATGGCCATCGAAACATGGATCATCGGCGACCCGGAGATCTTCGAATCGATCGAATCCCCGCGCAAACGGTTGCTGCCCCTCCTCCCGCGCCCCGAGTACATGAAATTCCTCGGCGCGATCGACCTTTCAATCATGCCGCTCAGGGACAGCGTGTTCAACCGCTCCAAGTCGGACATCAAATACCTGGAATCTGCTGCCATGGGAACGCCGGTGCTCGCGAGCGACCTCGTCTACGGCCGAACCATACGCGACGGCGACACCGGCCTGGTGTTCAGGAATGCCGATGAGTTCGTGTCGGGTCTCGAGCGGCTCGTGAGCGATCGACCCTTTGCGCAACGTCTCGCGAGGGCAGCGCATGCCTACGTCAGCGAAAACCGCCTGGTCGATCAACACGCGCGGCGATGGGCCGCGGTGTACAAGGATTGGCACGCGCGGCGCGATGAGCTGCTGCGCAGGACACGCGCCGACCCACCATCCTCCTGAGTGCCTTACTGCTTGGGGATCGCCTGCGTTTGCGTCTGGCTCGATGTGGCTTCCTTTTCCTTTTTTCCCCAGATCAGCACCGATGGATTCTCCTTGATCTGCTTGGTCAGTCCGCCCACATCGGTGACAACCTTGTTGGTGCGATCTTCGATGGCGGAGAATTTCGCAATGACCTTGGGCAGATCGTCGAGAATTGTCGCCAGACTGCTTTTCTGCGACGGAATTTCCGGTATTTCTCCATTCGATGCGACCAGCTCCGGAGCGTTGGCGCTGCCGCCTTCGAGCTCGATGTAGACCGTCCCGGTGATGCCCTTGAGCTTGAGGCTCGCTCTGGTATCGGTCTTGATCGGGGTGGTTTTGCGCAGTCTCACGTCGACCTGCACTTTGCGCGGATCGGTCGGATCGATCGACATGGTCTTGACCGAACCGACGTCGACGCCGTTGTATTTCACCGGATCGCCCAGCGCGAGCCCGCTTACCGATTCGACAAAGTGGATGCGGTAGATCACGTCGTCGCGATTACCCGAGCTGACCAGCCATACCGAGAAAAAGGCTATCGCGACTCCGAAGCCGATGATGAACAAGCCCTCGATAAAGTAATGTTTATCCGTTTCCATGCTTTCGCTTCCTTGCGCTTAGCGCGCCCTGGGCGCGGGGACCGTGGAGAAATGCATGGATCCACGGCTGGTCGGAATGCATGAGGCCCTCCAGCGTGTCGATTGTGAGCTTGCCGTCGACCAGCACGGCAACGCGCTGGCATATACTGAACAGGGTGTTGAGATCGTGGGTCACGATAACTACCGTGACGCCCAGACTGTGATTGAGCTTGCCGATGAGCGCATCGATGCCGCCGGCGGTCAGGGGGTCGAGATCCGATGTAGGTTCGTCCAGAAACAGAATCTGCGGATCGAGGGCTAACGCTCTTGCCAGCGCGGCGCGCTTGACCATGCCGCCGGAAAGTTCGGACGGAACCTTGACGGCGACGTCGCTCGATAACCCCGCGAGCTCGAGCTTCATTGCAGCGATCGCTTCCTGCTCCTTCGCCGGCAGATCGGTGTGCTCGCGCATCGGCAGCATGATGTTCTGCGCCACCGACAACGAGGAAAAAAGAGCCCCCTGCTGGAACAGCACCCCAATCAGGCAAGCCTTCTCCGCAGGTTGGATCGAGTCGATGGGTTTGCCATCTAGGGTCACCTGCCCCGCGTCCGGCCGGCGCAGGCCGGTGAGCGTCTTGAGCAGAACGGACTTGCCCGATCCTGAGCCGCCGGCGATACCGAGGACCTCGCCGGGCAGGACATCGAGACTGATCCGGTCGTGCACTTGCTGACGCCCGAAACGGTTCACGATGTCGCGCGCCGACAGAATCGGTTGCTGATCGCGTGCTGGCTTCGGGTTCACAGGCCGAGCTTTTCGAAAAGGATCGAGAACAGTGCGTCGAGCACGATCACGACGAAGATCGCGGCGACCACCGCACGCGTGGTCTCGCGCCCCACGCTTGCGGCCGAACCGGTCACGCGCAGCCCGTGCATGCATCCGATGACAGCGATCAGGAAACCGAATATCGGCGCTTTGATCAGGCCGACGAGCAGGTCGCTTCCAGCCAGCGCGTGATGCACTCGATCGACGTACTGCAGCGGTGACACATGCAGCAGGGATTGCGAAATCACCCAGCCTCCCACCAGACCCATGACGTCGGAATAGAAAGTGAGCAGTGGCAGTGTGATGACGAGGCCTATCAGTCGCGGGACCACCAGAACGTTCATGGCGTCCATGCCCATGACCTTGAGCGCGTCGACTTCCTCGCGCGCCTTCATGACCCCGATCTCGGCGGTGAACGCCGATCCCGAGCGACCGGCAACCATGATGGCGGTGATCAACACGCCCATTTCGCGAAACATCGACACTGCGACCAGGTTGATGGTGAAGTCTTCGCCTCCGTAGGGCCGGAGCTGCGCCACCCCCTGGTAGCCGATGACGACGCTGATCATGATCGCCATCAGTCCGATGACGGGAAGCGCGTCCACCCCGGTTTCGGCGACCTGACGGGAGATCGACGGCAGTCGGAGTCCGTGTGGAGTGATCAGTGCGCGACCGAGCGCATTCGCGGCACGTCCGACGAAAGCGACGACATCGCGCGCGTCATGCCATGCTTCGTCGGCGCCTTTGCCGAGCTGGATCACCAGTTGACGCCATCGGCGCACCGCTGCCGGATGGCGCAGCGGCGTCAATTCCAGCTCACCGATCAGACCGAGCAGTGCCTTGTGCTCAGCGCGCGCGTTGGTGAGCTCCACGCCCTGTTCGCCGAGGCGTCGCAAAAGAAGAGCCCCCGGAGTATCGAGACCGCTCAAGCGCTTGAGATCGAGCGCACGCCCGTCATGTCCCGCCCGCTCCTTTTTCGCCCACCGCGACAGCGCGTCGGTCGCCTGCGTCAACGTGTGAATGTCGAGCACACCATCTAACGCCAAGCGATCGCCTTCGCCTTGGATCGCAAGTGTGGGTGCAGCGGGATATGTGCAGTCTTTGTCCATGTGGGCATCGCGGCATGGGACTCGAGTTGCGTACCGATTGCTGCTCTCTATTTGACGCAAGCGATGTGCCAATTCATGCCATTGGAAAACAATGAGTTGCAGCGGGGACGTGCGACCGCCCACGGCAAAGAGAGAAAGCAGTGTAAGAATTGCCGAAGCGCGAGCAACCGAGCGCCACAATGCAATCGTCGCAAGCGACTCAGGGGATTGTCTTTAATTCGCGCGCGCTATCTCAAACGCGCACGAGCAGCTTTCGCCGACTTTCCCAGCGGCTACTTCCCAACGGCATTCGATCTCGCGAGCGGCGCTTCAGGAGCGCTGTAACGAATCGCCTGTGCCTCGGTGACTTCGCTCGACGGCGACGGACCGTACAACACGTGCATCTCGACCAGATCCGACTTCCACGCATGCTCCAGGTCGCGTTCGGCCGCCGCAAGGAACTCGGGGTCGTCACGCGCGAGCCTTCTGATCCCGTAAGCGCGATTGCGGCCGTTGACCTTGGCCATGTACAACGCCATGTCGACCAGTCCCAGCGCGCGATCCCAAGGCAGCGGAACTTCCGACGGCGGAAGCGGCATGGGTAAATAACCGATGGAAACAGTTGTCCGGATGACCTTGTCGCCCAGCGTGATCGGATTCGCCGATACCGCACGAAGAATGCGTGCCGTGATCTCGTCCAACCGGTCGGCATGGGTAGTGGCGAAGACCAGGAATTCCTCGCCGCCCCAGCGCGCGATCATGTCGGTCTCGCGCAACGTTTCCTTGAGCCGCTCGGCAACGGCAACCAGCACGGCGTCGCCCAGTGCGTGGCCGAATCGGTCGTTGGTCTCCTTGAAGTGGTCGATGTCGATGAGCAGCAGCACGCGCGCCATGTCGTCCTCGCGCCGCCGTCGATTCGGCTGCATGCCCTCCGCATTCATGAAATTCTGGAAATAGCGCCGGTTGTACAGTGAGGTCAGCGGGTCGCGGGTGCTTTGCACGCGTAGCTCGGCGTTCGTCTGCCCAAGGAGCCGGTTGGTGATTCGCAGCTTGCGATAGAGAACCGCCACCACGACGAAGGACAGCGCAAAGACCGACGCGAGCGTCCACCAGACGCGCTGCTCGCGCACATGGTTGGCGAGCTCGGCTGTCTTCAGATCGTTCTCCCGGCTCAGGAGCTCGATCTCGCGCTTGCGCCTTTCCGTTTCGTATTTTTCCTGGACTTCCAGCAGCGCCCGCTGTCGCGTCTGCAGAGAGATTTCGTCGTTGAGCTTGCGCTCGCGGTGGTAGAGGGCCAGTGCGCCTTTGTAGTCGCCGAGCTGCTCGAGGTCGCGACCATATTCGTCGAGAAGAGCGGCGACGTCGGCGGTGGCATTGGTGCGTTCGTACGCCGCGACGGCCTCGTCGGTCAGACGCTTTCCTTCCTGAACCCTGCCCAGTCCCAAGAGCGCGAACCCCATATTGGCCTTGCTCGCCGCTTCGAGTCCGGGATCGGACAGGCTGCTCGACAGCGCGAGTGCACCCCGCGAGACATCCAGCGCCTCCGCGAACTGCCGGCGGCGCAGCCGAATGTCGGCAAGGTTGATCAGCGAACGGGCCTCGGCGACCTGGGAATGAGCTCTGCGGGCGATGCTCAGCGCTTCTTCCATCGCCGCCAGCTCTCTTGCCGGGCGATCGAGCGCTTCCATGACCGACGACTCAGCGATCCTTGCATTGGCCATGGCGTAAGCGCTGTTTGCAGCTTCGGCGTCCTTGAAGGCGCTCAGGCTCGCGGCCAGCGCCTCTTGGGCGTTCTTGAGCGCAAGCTGCAGCACGGATAGCTGGTACAGAGCACTCGAGCGACGATACGCGTTGCCGGCCTCTTCAGCGAGAGAGAGTGCGTCTTCCAAGCTGCGCAGCGCATCTTCGGTCTGACCGCGCGTGCGCGCCGCGGTCCCCAGCGCCATCGCCGCCCAGAACCGGACAAAGCTGTCGGCGGATCCATTCGCCAGAGTCTGCGCCTCGCGTGCGAGCGCTGTCGCTTTCCCCGCGTCGCCAACCGATGACTCAAGGGTGCTGCGGATGAGCAGCGCAACCGCAAGGCTCGGATGATCCTGTTCGGTTCTAGCCTTGGCTTCCAAGCGGTCTGCGAGGTCGGCTGCCGCGAACGGGTTGCCGGCAAGAACCAGCGCCTGCCCGTACAGCCCGTAGATCAGCCTGCGCTCCGGCGCAGGAGCCGAGTCCGCACGCGGCGCCAGCGCCGCGAGGTCTTCCACCGAACGGTGCGGATAACCGTACAGACCGACTTCGATGTTAAGTGCGCGGTTGAGCAGATCTGCGTCGGCCCATGCACCGGATGAGAGCAGAAACGCGGCGACGGTGACCACGCACGTCAGGCACGTACGAAGAACGGCACCTGCCGCCGGCAAACGGCGGCAGGCCGCGATGGGAGCAGGCACGGTTCCCTCAGGAGTCTCGCATTCGCCGTCGATACGGTCGACGGCATCGACCGTCGTTTAGCAATTGCCGTGCCGCGTTAGAACACCGAACGCGATCGCCTTAGGCGGACTTGTTGGGATTGATCAGGTATTTCTCGCCGGTCGTCCGCTTGCCGTACACCGCGATCTCCTGGAGCGAAAGCGCCTGGGCCAGCGAGACCTCCTTGGTGTAGTGACTGGCGAAAGTCGTTTTGAGGTCGCGGGCGATGCGCGCGCGCAGTTCTTGCACTGCCTTGGGCCCTATTCTCTGGAGGAACGGCCACAACAGCCAGCCGCCGACTCCCCATGTCATGCCAAAGCTTCGCTTCAACACCGTCGGGCCCGTATCGAGCGCGCCGTAGATATAGACCTGCTTGTGAACATTCGAGCCATAGCGGCTGTATTCAGTGGCCGAGCGATTGATCGCCGCTTCCATGCAATTCAAGATCTGTCCAACCAGCTCGTCGCCGCCGATCGCGTCGAAGGCGAGCGTCGCGCCGGTGGCGGCCAGAGCATCGGTCAAGTCCTGAATGAACGTCAGCTCGCTCGAGTTGCACACGTAACGGGCGCCAATGTCGCGCAGCAATTCCGCCTGGGCCTCCCTGCGCACGATGTTGACCAGGCCAATGTTGTCCTGGATGCAGATCCTGTTGAGCATCTGACCCAGATTCGACGCCGCTGCGGTGTGCACCAGCGCCTTGTGTCCTTCACGCCGCATGGTTTCGACCATGCCGAGCGAGGTAAGCGGGTTGACAAAACACGACGCTGCTTCGGCTGCGGTCGTGCCCTCGGGCAGCACCAGGCACTGCTCGGCCTTGACGCATCGGTATTGGGAATACATCGCGCCGGCCAGGACCGCGACGGTCTTGCCGAGCAGCGAACGCGCCTGCTCCGAAGAACCTGCGGCAATGACGACGCCGGCGCCTTCGTTGCCTACAGGCATCGACTGACCCAGACGTCGCTCCATGCTCTTCAGCGCTGCCGGTGAAACGCGTGCCGTCACCACCGGATTCGACGCCGTGCCGGATCGCGTGGCGCTCGCCATATCGGCACCGCCAAAAAGCAGTCCGATGTCTGAGGGATTGATCGGCGAGGCTTCGACGCGGATCACGACTTCATCGCTCTGCGGGACCGGAGTCTCGATGGCTGCCAGTGAAAGCTCGAGCTCGCCGCTGCCCTTGACGAGCGAACGGAGCTGGAGCCCCTTAGGTGGTTGTACGGTAGGCACCATCTCGGTTTCCCTCGAAAGCCATGACTCAAGTATAGCGTCCGAAGTGTTGAGCGCGAGCTTGGGACCGCGTGGGTACATCCAGTGCCGGTTGCCCGCCTCGACCTCAGCATCGCGGAAATCGCGCCGACGAGACTGTGGCGGCTCATCGATCAGCAAAGGCCTTGCGCATTCCGCTCCAAGGGTGGTATCGGTTGCGCTCATCGCCAACGAGCTATGCTGATGGCACAAGGGACCGCACAGCATTCACCCCCCGAGATCACCTGCGACCTGCTGGTTGTCGGCTCCGGCGCCGGCGGCATGTCGGCCGCAGTCACTGCGGCGTCTCACGGGCTCAAGGTTATCGTGGTCGAGAAAGATGAAGTCTGCGGTGGCGCGACGGCGTGGTCGGGAGGATGGATGTGGATTCCCCGCAATCCCCTGTCACAGGCCGACGGGATCGTCGAAGACGCCGATCTTCCTCGCAAGTATCTCGAGCATGAGCTCGGGAAAGACTACGATGCTGCAAAAGTCGCGGCGTTCCTCGAGGCAGGACCGGAGATGGTGAGCTTCTTCGAAGAGCACACCGAGCTCAAGTTCGTGAGCGGGACCTGGATTGCCGATATCCACGGCAGGACGCCGGGCGCGGGCACGGGAGGGCGATCTGTCGCCGCCAAGCCGTTCGATGGACGTCAGCTCGGTAGCGAGCTCTTGCGCAAGGCGCGGCGGCAGAAATACGAAACGTCTCTGTTCGGCATGGGTGTGATGGCGGGTCCGGACCTGTATAAGCTTCTGCATGCAACGCAATCGGTTGGCGCGTTTTTATATTCCGCAAGGCGCGTGATCAAACATGCTTTCGATCTCGCCTTCTATCGGCGCGGAATGCAGTTTGTCAACGGCGCGGCACTCATCGCGCGACTGCTGAAGTCGGCCGACCACCTTGGCGTGGAGATCCGCGTTTCGTCGCCGGCGAGAAGCCTGCTGCTGGTCGACGGCGCGGTTCGAGGTGCGGTGATTGCGACGCCGAAGGGCGACGCAGTCGTCCATGCCCGCCGGGGTGTCGTACTCGCAGCGGGAGGATTCCCGCACGACATCGCTCGCCTGCGGGAGCTATTTCCGCGCACGCCCACCGGACGTGAGCACTGGGCACTGCCTCCGGAGTCCACGTCGGGCGACGGTGTCCGTCTGGGCGAATCCGTGGGTGCGCAGTTCGATCGCAGCGTCGCCTCTCCCGCTGCCTGGTGCCCGGTTTCGATCGTGCGGTACCGAGATGGCCGTACGGGTTTGTACCCCCATATCATCGATCGCGGCAAACCGGGCTTGATCGGCGTCATCGCGAACGGCCACCGCTTCTGCAACGAAGCGGACGGATATCACGACTATGTGTCGGCGATGATCAACACGGTTCCCGCCGATCGTGAAGTGGCATCTTGGCTCGTTTGCGATCACACCTTCCAGCGCCGCTATCCCTTCGGCATGTCCAAGCCGTTCCCGTTTCCGGTATGGCCTTATGTGCGCTCCGGATACCTGGTGCGAGCCCGCACCGTGGAGGAACTGGCGCGCTCCTGCGGAATCGATGCTCATGGTCTGGCGGCAACGATCGCCGAGTACAACCTTCATGCGAAAGAGGGCCAGGATCCCGCATTTGGCCGCGGCTCGACCCCATTCAACCGTGGCTCGGGAGACCCGGATCACAGGCCCAATCCCTGTGTGGCGCCGATCGAGCGAGCGCCCTTCTATGCGATCAAGGTGCTGCCGGGAAGCTTCGGCACTTTCGCGGGGCTCAAGACCGATGCGCTGGCGCGTGTGCTCGATCGCGACGGTAAGCCGATCGAAGGCTTGTACGCCGCAGGCAACGACCAGGCGAGCGTGATGGGCGGGCACTATCCTTCGGGCGGCATCAACCTGGGTCCCGCGATGACCTTCGGCTATGTCGCCGGACGCCACGCCGCAACGGCAACTTGAAATAGATTCAAACAGATTGGTTTGAACCGGCCGCGCGTCGGGTCGATCTAATTTGAAGCAACGCTCGCAGCGTCTCCGCTGACGGCGCGTGGCCAGCTTGAAGAACAAGACGCATCAATGGCCGTGATGATCGATCCAGCGATCCAATCGCAGAGGCGAGCTCCCGCAGCCGCGAAGTGCCGTTCCGCGTCTCTATCGGAACGACATTGGGAGATCGAGGACCTCGATCTCGACTCAATCGAACGCAGTCGATTCGCTCGCGATTGGTTGAGTTTTCGCATCGCTGCGACGGCGTCATTCATCGAGACCGCGTCGGACCTTTACGCGCGCAATCTGGCGCAATTCTTCGCGGGCGATGAAGAAATCGTCGCCTGGCTCACCAGCACATGGGAGCCGGAAGAGCTTCGGCACGGTGCGGCGCTGCGAAGCTACGTCGAGCACCTTTGGCCGGAATTCAGTTGGGAGCAAAGATTCGATGCCTTCCTGGCCGAGTACTCACGCACATGCACGATTCCCGATCTCGAACCGGCGGGCGCGCTGGAGCTCGCTGCGCGGTGCATCGTCGAGATGGGCACTTCGGCGCTCTACCGTGCCCTTCATGGCTATGCGCGCGAGCCAGTGCTCAAAAACTTGGGGGCGCTCATTTACGCCGACGAGGTCCGGCACTACAAGCACTTCTATCGTCATTTTCTCCGCTACCACCAGCGCGAGCGGCAGTCGAGGCTGGAGGTCGCGCGAACGCTGCTGCGACGCTTGCTCGCCACACGAGGCGAGGATGGTCTTTACGCCTACCGGCACGTGTGGGATTTCGCACCAACGCGCAAGGGGTTCGAGGGCGACTATCGATCCTTCGGGCAGGAGCTGACGATGCTCATTCGCGTTCACGCACCGCCGGAGATGCTCACGCACATGATTCTCAAGCCACTGTCGCTTCATCCCCGGGTGATGAACGCGGCGGCACGAATGAGCGGTCCGTTATACAGACTGTGGCTGAGTGCCCAAACCTAGGGCTTTGTCTCCTGCGTCAAGCCAAAGCCCCTATCGCGCCAACAACGCGCCAAATCCACGTCGAGGTTCTCGAACGACCTGGCTCATGCGGCAGAGCCTCGCGGGCTTGTCCGGGCGCCAGCGTAAGAAACGCGTTCCGTGGCGAAAGCGCTCGCCACTGAAGTGATCGTAACGCACCTCGGCGACGAGCTTGGGAGCGAGCGGAGTCCATTCTCCGCTGCGTTCGGTGCTCCACCGACTCGGACCTCCCGGCGCCCGGCCGGTGAATCCAGGAGGCCTGACGAGTTTCTGCAGCTTTCGTGTAAGCGACGCGCGTTCGGCGGTCTTGATGTTGGAAGCAAAGCCCACGTGATGCAGCAACCCTTGATCGTCGTAAAGGCCGAGCAGCAGCGATCCGACCGTATGGCCCTTGGCCGAGTAGCGAAACCCTCCGACGACGCAGTCCGCGGTATGCTCGGGCTTGAATTTCTGCATGCCGTGTCGGTTTCCAGACTGGTAAGACAGATCGACTCGCTTGGCGACGACTCCGTCCAATCCGCTACCCAAGGAGAGCAACCATTGTCTGGCTTGGCGGATGTCTCGAGTTTGTGGCGACAAACGAAGCAGCGAATTCCGAGGCACCCGTGCCTTGATGAACTCTTCCAGCACAATGCGGCGCTCTGCAAGCGGTTGCCCGACCAGGAGCGTGCTGGCGCTGTCGGCGAGCAGATCGAAGACGATATATAGAGCCGGATGCTCGGTTGCAAGTCTCTCGACGCGGCTGCGCGCCGGATGAATCCTCTGCAGCAGCTGATCGAAGGACAGCGTCGTGGCCACTGGAACGACGATCTCTCCATCCAGCACGAAGCCCTCGGCATTGACTGCACGCAGTGCCGCCGCGACTTCGGGAAAGTAGCGCTCCAGCGGCTGGCCCGACTTCGAGCGGAGCTCTACGGTGGAATCGCGCTTGAACGCAAGGCAGCGAAACCCGTCCCATTTGGGCTCGTACTGCCATTCGGGTCCGATGGGCAGCTCCGCGACGGGCGTCGCCTCCATCGGCGCGTAGGTCGTCGGAAGCGCGGCTTCTCCGCGCTGTCCCGCTGTCGATCTCATGTCCGATCGCCCGTGGCCGCTGCGGGCGGTGGGCCGGACGCCGCCGACCCGGCCGATCGCGCGGAGCTTGATCCTTCGTCTCCATGAGGGACGCCGGGAGCGGAACGGATGAGTACGGCGGATGCCATCACGCTGTTGGGAACGATAATTTGTTCCTCCGTCGAGGCATCCAGGGTCGTGTAACCGAGCGTCAATTGAGCGATCGTTCCGCGCATGACTCCCTTGGGGGTGTTGATCTCAACGTCGTCGCCCAGCCTGAAGGGGTGATAGAGCAGGATCGCAAAACCAGCGATCAGGTTGCCGAGGGTGCTCTGAGCAGCAAGACCGAGCACGACGGCGCCGACGCTGGCACCAGTCAACAGCGCACTCCCCACCGAGCGCAACGCCGGGACCACGTGCGCGTAGAGAATAAGTGCACTGACAACGATCACGACCTGAAGAAATTGTGCGAGAAACGATCCCGCCGTCGGATCGGATAAGTAGCGGGTGCCGCGCCGCACCACGAAGTGAACGACGCGCGTCAAAATGAGCGCAAGGATGGCGAACAGCAGCGCGTAAACCAGCGCACCGACGAGCGTTGTCGGGTCGAGCGCGTCGGCGAGCAGCGCGGCGTAATTCCTGCCCATCGGCCGGTGGCAGCCTTGTCGCGACCTCTATGGCTGCGCGTGCTCCGCCATCTTGACGTACTGCGCCATCCTGGCGAGCGCAATGGTGAGCGCCGCCGCGCCCAGCGTCTTCACCACTCCAGGATGCTGGGCGTAGAACCCACTCACGCGATCGATGATCGCCGGGTCCTGTTTCTCCGCTTCGCGCACGACTTCCTGAACCTGCTGCGCACTGACCGCCGCGGCCTGTTCCGAGGTCACGATCGTGCGGGAATCGCTCGCTCGACGCAGCATTGCTGCGAGAGGGTTTCCCGACAGGGCGTCCAGCGCGCCGGAGCTTAGAGAACCGACAAGCTCGTTCAACAGTCCCGCCTGCTGTTGCGTACTGCTGTTGCCGAAGAGCCTCCCTACCATGTCGGCGACCGGTGGTGTCTCATCCGCCCGGAACGCCGCGGCGATGCCGCTGGCGAGGATCTCCGGAGGAGCGGCGCGGGCCACCTGGTCGAAGTGCTGCGGAGCTCCGGTGGAGCTGGCCGATACGTTGCGATCGACGTACTGATTCAGGATGCTCGTGAAGTCCATGGCTAACCTCGCATGTTGCGAGCGGCTGGCATGGCCCGCTGCGACCTCCTTTGTTCAACCGCGTTGCAATTCTTGCCACGACGGTACGAAAAAAGGCCCAACGGTTTCGAGCGGCAACCCTGCTGCCAAGGCGTGGCGTTGCGCTGCGGACCACTTTGTCCAGCCTGATGCATGAAACGGACCAGTATGTCGCCGCAGCGGCAGGAGCAGTTATCCAGGCCCGCCGACCCGTTGTAGGCGATCGCCTACGCTGCAAAGCTTCGTGCGCTGATAGCCCGTGCTCGGCCGCCGGAGTATAGGTAGATCGCGGGCGGCGCCTTGAAAGCGTGTCCCGACGGGATGCCGCGAACGGCTCGCGATGCTAGGAGGATGTCAAATGACCGTTCCCGCGAATGCGCCCGATATGGGATCGGATGCTCCCACCGCCATCATTCGCGATCCAGCGCACCATTCGGAAGGACCGGGTCCCGACGTCATGGATGCAGCGTCGCTCGAGGGCGATCCAGTGGTAAGCGCAAACGGTGATCACCTCGGAAATATCGAGGCCATCATGCTCGACGTCGGCGCGGGGCGGGTCGCCTACGCGGTCCTGTCCTTCGGGGGCTTCCTCGGCGCTGGCGACAAGCTTTTCGCCATTCCGTGGTCTGCATTCACGCTGGATGCACGAAACCAGCGCTTGGTCCTCGACATCAGCAGGCAACGTCTCGAGTCGGCGCCGGGCTTCGACAGGGATCACTGGCCGCGCATGGCCGATCACGAGTGGGCCAGCAGGATCCACGAGTTCTACGACGAAGAACCCTACTGGGACGACACGCTGTCGGGGTCAAGCGGCTAGCCAGCAGCGCCGGCAATGCCAGTCCCGCCCCGCACGCGATGCGCGATGATTACTATGCGGCTCCTGCCGGCGATGATTTGTCCGGACGCCGCATCGCTTCAGCCTTCCGGCGCGCGTCTCACCGACTCTTCCGACGCCGGCTGCACCGGCGCCATGCAAGAGCCCGCGGCGTCCCTCTGAGCGGCAACGATCTGGTCGATGCTGGTGGCGCCTTCCACTTGCGATGGAAGAAGGACCATCAAACCGAAGCTAAGCGCGGACATTGCAAGTGCCACGAGGCCAACGGCCAGCCGCGGCGTAGGGAACTGATAGGCGTTCATTGGTTCTCCTGGGTTAGCGTTGTCGAAGATTGTGCGTCTCAGTCCGCTGCCCGCAGAGAAGGCACCGCTCCTGCTCGCGGGGCGATCGTGGCGTCGCGTTCGCAACACATGTCGACGAAGGCCTCGATCCATGGGTTGATGAGGTGCGGATGGGTGACCGGTCCCATGTGGCCGCAGTCGAAGGAGCCGGTGCGAACATTGGGAAGCGTGCGGGCGAGCAGCGCATGGATGAGTTGCACCACCGCCGGACTCCTGCTGCCGCTGAGCAGCAGCGTCGGCACAGCGCTTACGCGCAGATCGCGAGCATCTTCTGGCCAGCCGCGTACGGCGCGGAAGTCGAACGGTACCTTGTCGACGCGGCGCGCAAGGCTGGCCTGAGCCGGCAGCGGCATTGACGCGTAGCTGCCCTCGCCGCTCCAGAAATCAACAAAACTGCGTGCGGCGTCGTGACGATGACCCGAGACGAGCGAGCGGGAAACGCCCTCTGCGATCTGCCACAGGTCTTTAAGCGCCGGCTCTTTTTCCTCGAGCACGCTGAAGGCCACCGGCTCGAACAGCGCGAGGCTGGCAATCCGTCCCCGCAGGCAATGGGCGAGGCGCAAAGCCACCAATGCCCCGTAAGAATGACCGACAACATGAACGCTTTCGCTCGCGTTCACCAGACGATGAAGACGAGCCGTCACCAGCGCGACCTCGTCATCGAGGGTGAAGGAAGCCTCTGCTTTCGGCAGCGCATTGTCCCCGTAACCGCACAGATCGACGGCGATCACCTTGAATCTCGAGGCCATGCGTTCCGCCAGCGTGGTCCACTGCGACTTGGAGCTGAGAGATGAGTGGAGCATGAGCACCGGCGTCCCGGTGCCGGCAACGAAATAGCCATGCCGTTCCTCGCGCTGCACTTGCGGCGGAAGAAAGCTGGCGACTGCGCTGAGCGACGAGACGTTCATGGCTGCACTCCTTGAACCGTGGCTAATCGCGCCGCCGCGAGGCAGCGCTTGAACGTGGCAGCGATAGCCGTCCAGCCGCCTGCCAGCGATGCGTAGGAAGGACGCGACTTCACTGTCAGCACCCTCGCGCCATCGCGGCGATATAGGTTGAATGCGACTTCGCCCAGGTGCTCGGGCGGCGTGATCATAATCGCGGCGCGCTCGCGAAAAGCGCTCACGTGCGTGCGCACTCCGCGCTGGAGCAGAACGCCGGTACCTTTGGCGGCGATGGTGTCACACGGTGTGTTGTCCGCGGTGATCCATGCCTGTCCTCCGAGAATCCGCGCCTCGCAGCCGACGTCGTCCTCGATGACGAGGCACTGCGTTGCGCCGACCGTAACGCTGAACCCCTGGCGCGCGAAGCGATTGCCCCGCGTCTTCGTTCCTGATGTCTCAATTTGACGCACTGCAACCTCCATTCAAGCGGACCCTACGCTGCAGAGTCTAGGGATGGTATGCAGCAGGGCGACTTCTTCTGCGGGTCACTTTTGTTTCGTTTGTATCAGCGCCCTTCCCGATGCAATGGATCGGTTTATCCTTGCCTCCGACGGGCTTCTAGCCCTAAAGGGGATGGCTGGCTATGGATGCGCTGACCAAGGTCGTTTCTGCGTCGACCTCTTCGAATCGCAATGCGGTAGCTGTACCATTCGCATCTGTGCCTGGACGAGGCGCATTCGTGTCGCACGCCAACCCGCATCGAGCGAATGCAGCAGGGTCGATGGATGCCAAAGCGACCATCCTGATCGTCGACGACGAGACGGACGTGCGCGAGGTACTCGAGGAGTACTTCGCCAGTCACGGCTACGCGGCGATAGGGGCCGAAAGCGCCGCCGCGGCCAAGGTGATCGCTGCGAAACAACCCATCGACCTCGCCCTCGTCGATATCAACATGCCCGGCGAGGACGGATTGAGTCTCGCCCGGCATCTTCGCGAGCGCTACGCCAGGATTGCGATCGTGATGCTCACTTCCGCCGGCACCGTCATCGATCGCATCGTCGGGCTGGAAATGGGCGCCGACGATTACGTCCCCAAACCCTTCGACCCACGCGAACTGGTGGCGCGGGTCAAGAGCGTGCTGCGCCGGACATCCGCCGCCGGGCAGGCCGACATCGGCGACGCCAAAGTGCGCATGGGACGCTGCGTGTTCGATGTCGCCGCACGCCGGCTAATCGACGAGACGGGAGCGGAGGTGCCGATGTCACCACTGGAGTTCGACCTGCTCAAGGCGCTCGCCGAGCATCCCAACCGGCCGCTGTCGCGCGACCACATCCTCAACCTTCACCAGCAGCGCGACCGGGATCCGTTTGACCGCAGCGTCGATCTGCGCATCATGCGTTTGCGCAAAAAGATCGAGCCCGACCCCGAGCATCCGCGGTTCATCAGGACGATCCGCAACGAAGGCTACGTTTTTGTACCGGACGGATCATGAAGCGAGCATCAATCATCGCATCGCTCCCACGCAGATCCCTATGGGCCATCGCCTGCGTTCTGCTGTCCCTTTCGCTCCTGAGTTGCAGTGAACCGCAACGGGCGTTGCGCATCGGCACCAACGTATGGGTAGGAGGTGAACCGCTCTATCTCGCGCGCGATCTGGGCTTTCTCGATCCCGGCACGGTACAACTGGTCGAATATCCGTCGGCGAGCGAAGTAATGCGGGCGTATCGCAACCAGGCCATCGACGGCATGGTGATCAGTCTGGATGAGCTGTTCGGGCTCGCTGTCGACGGACTGCAGCCGCGCATCATTCTGGTCGTCGACGTCTCGAATGGCGCCGATGCAGTCGTCGGCCGTTCCGGAATGCGCTCGATGCGCGACCTCAAGGGCAAGTCGGTGGCGGTGGAAAGCGGCGCGCTCGGCGCTTTTGTGCTGAGCCGTGCGCTCAGCCTCAACGGCATGCAGGCGAGCGACGTCAATGTCGTGCATCTGGAATCAAACGAGCAGCCCACCGCTTTTGAAAAAGGCCTGGTCGACGGCGCAGTCACCTTTGATCCCTATCGAGCGCAATTCCTACGGGCCGGCGCGACGACGCTTTTCGACAGCACGCGGATCCCCGGGGAGATCGTCGATCTGCTGGCGGTGCGCTCAAGCGTCATCGACCAGCGGCCCAAGGCATTGCAGGAGCTGCTCACGGGATGGTTCAATGCGATCGGCTACATGCAGCGCGATCCTCGGGACGCCGCCAGACGAATGGGGATACGTCAGCAGACCAGCGGGGAGCAGTTCCTCGAGGCCCAGCAGGGGCTTCACGTCCCATCGCGCGACGAAAATCTCAAGATGCTGGGCGGAACGCAACCGGAATTGGCTGTCAGCGGACGCCGCCTAATGGCCTTGATGCTAGACGCCAAGCTGCTGCGCTCCGACCTGAACATCGAGCAAGTGCTCGCGCCGCAACCGCTCGAGAACCTCGCCAAGTGAAGATCCGGTTTCCCACGTCGCTCAAGGTCACGGTACCGCTGATCCTGCTGCTGTTCACGGCCATCCTGAGCGCGGTGAATCTGCTCTACAGCCTGCCTCGGGCAGAGCGCGAGGCAGAGGAAGAAAGCCGAAAACGGCTGGCGCAGGAGTTGTCGAGATTGCAAAGCACGCTCGAGTACCTCGTGCTCAAAGGCGACATGACCGTTGCCCAGCACGAGATCGATGTGTTGGCGCACGACCACGACGTCACCCTCGCCGCCCTGATTGATGATGAGCACAAGGTCATCGCCGCCACGCGACGTGCGTGGTTGGGCCAGCCAATCGCCGATGTGCTCCCGCAATTCGACCTCGAGCAGGCCGCCGGAGCGATCCGCCAACGCCGAGCCGGGATGACGACAGACGCCAAGGGCGATGCGTTGCTGGGTTACGCCGGAGTGCTGATGGGTAGCCAGCATGACGAGCTGCGTCCTACCAAGACCGGTAGCCTGCTGATCGCCTACGATCTGCAGCGCTACAAGGCGGAAGCACGTGCACAGGTGCTTCACCAGTCGCTGTACTGGCCGGCATGGGTCACCACACTGGCGTTGGCGCTGTGGCTGGTGTTCCATTTCCTGCTTACCCGTCGCACCGCACGACTGGTGCACGCGGCGGAGCAACTCGCTGCCGGCAACGTCGCCGCACGCAGCGGTCTCAAGGGAAACGACGAGCTTGGGCGTCTCTCTCGCGCCTTCGACGCCATGGCGCTCGAGGTGGCCGAGACCCAGACGCGTCTGCGCCGCGACATCGAAGAGCGCGCTCGCGTGCAGCGCCAGCTCGAGGAAAGCGAGGCACGCCTGCACCAGATACTCAACAACGCCCCCGCGGTCGTGTCGGTAAAGGACACCGAAGGCCATGTACTGTTCGTCAACCGGAAATGGGAGCGTGTATTCAAATTGAAGCAGTCGGACGTCGTGGGAAAGACCGGACGCGAAACCCTGCCGGCAGAGATCGCCGAAACGCTGCGCAACAACGATCTTCTGGTGCTGAAGAACAATGCGCCGATGGAGTTCGAGGAATCGGCGCCGCTGGGCGCAGGCATGCGCACCTACATCTCGAACAAGTTCCCGCTGCATGATGCCAACGGCGTAGCCTATGCCGTGTGCGCGATATCCACCGACATCACCGAGCGCAAGCGCTCCGCCGAGGCTCTTCGGGTGTCGGAGGAAAGCTACCGAGCGATTTTCGACGCTGCCGAGGATTCCATTTTCGTGCGCGACGTAGATACCGGCGCCATCGTCGACGTCAATCTCAAGGCCTGCGAGACCTACGGTTACACGCGCGAGGAATTCCGCAACCTCGAGGTCGGCACGCTCAGCACCGGCGTGGCTCCCTTCACCCAGCGGGATGCAATGGACCTGATGAAGCGGGCCTACGCAGGAGAGGAGCTTCGCACAGAATGGCACGGCAGGTCCAAGGATGGTGTCCTGCGATGGCACGAAGTGTTCGTGAAGCGGGTGGTTATCGGCGGCAAGGATCGCATTCTCGCGCTGGCGCGCGATATCACCGGACGCAAGGAGGCCGAGGCTGCCCTGCGCGCAAGCGAGGAGCAGTATCACGCCATGTTCGAGGCCTCGATCGATGGTCTGGCGCTATGGAACGCCGCCGGCGAGATCGTCGATACCAATCCCGCGCTCTGGCGCATGTACGGTTACAGCGACCGCGAGTTCTCCAACGTGCCGCCGGCTGGCTGGAAAGGTCCCTCGTACCGCCCCGAGTTTTTGTCATCGGCCGCCGGCGAAGCACTGCACGTCGAGCTGACGGAAGAACGCTGCGACGGTTCCAAGTTCCTGATCGAGTTGCACGGGATTCCCATGCAATATCAGGGCAAGTCCCACGTGCTGACCATCGCTCGCGACATCACCGAGAAGAAACGCGCCGCGGAAGAATTGGCGCGGCAGCGCGAGTCACTCTACCAGCGCGAGAAGCTGGCCGCTCTTGGATCGCTGCTCGCCGGCGTCGCACACGAGCTCAACAATCCTCTGTCCGTCGTGGTGGCGCGTGCAGTGCTGCTCGAAGAACAAGGCGACCTCGCGACGCAGAACGCCGCGCTGCGTATTCGCACAGCCGCCGAGCGTTGTGCCCGTATCGTGCGAACCTTCCTCGCCATGGCGAGGCAACAGCAGCCCGAGCGTGGTCCCGTCTCCTTGAACGACGTGGTTCTGGCGGCACTGGATATCGCCGGATACGCCGTTCGCACCAGCAGCATCGACGTGGTGCTCGATCTCTCCAAGGATGTCCCCAAGATCCTGGCCGACGCCGATCAGCTTCACCAGGTGCTGCTCAATCTCATCATCAACGCGCAACAGTCGCTGCAAGAACGTCCCATGCCACGACGGTTGCGAGTGACCAGTCGCTTCGATCGGGTTGACGGAATGATTCGCCTGGCCGTGGCGGACAACGGACCCGGCATCCCCGAGCACTTGCGCGCGCGCGTGTTCGAGCCCTACTTCACGACCAAGCCGGTCGGCTCCGGTACCGGCGTCGGCCTCGCAGTGAGCCTCGGCATCATTGAAGCCCACGGGGGAACGATCGCCGTCGATTGCCCTGCTGAAGGCGGCGCAGTTTTCAGCATCGCGCTGCCGGTCAGTGCCGTGAATGAGGTGAGCGTGGACACCGCAGAATCGTCGAAAACGAATGCCACTCGGCGCAAGATACTCATCGTCGATGATGAGGCCGAGATTCGCGATACGCTGAGCGCCATCCTGGCCAGCGGCAAGCATCAAGTCGTCGCGGTCAGCTCGGGGCGCGAGGCGCTCGAACGAATGGCCATTGAACAATACGATGTCATCTTCACCGATATGCGCATGCCCGAAATTGATGGGCGCGCGCTCTACCAGGAAATCGAACGCCGCTGGCCGGGCCAGGCCGGACGAGTCGTCTTCGTCACCGGAGACACGCTTGCGTCCGCCCTGCACGAGTTCGTCTCCGAGAGCGGCCGTCCGGTCATCGAGAAACCATTTCTGCCCAATGACGTCCGCCGCGTAGTCGCCGAACTGGCCGACGGCGCCGAATAGCTGCTCGCTCCGTTCCGTTCTACAGCCCGCGCGCTATCCATAGGGCGCGCACACGTACGTCATCCGCCTCGCTCGTCGCGTTGGAGGTTACAGACCGTAACTCACCGCGGTGGAAGCCCAAATCGTGCAACACATGATCGTCGAGGTGCCTCAGCACCTCGTAGAGGGCCGTAGCATTACGGCGTTGTTGGTAGGCGGCGTAGGCGCTGCGCACGATCGAGCCGCATCTGCGAATGGCCGCGACGACCAGATCCACGACCATGGCAGCGAGACGAGCGCGGGCCGCTTGATGCAGTTTGTAGGTCGACGATCGCGAAGATGGTCCGGCGTACGCGCTCACGTTCGTGAACGCGTGCACATCGTCGGCGACGGCTCTAGCAGCGTCGCCGAAGCCGCTTGCTGCGGATGCGCGCCGCGCCCACGCATCGATTTCCCGCACCGAAGTTCCTGCGTCATCGCAGATCGCGTCGTTTTCTGCGGCCGCGTGATGATCGGTCATGGGCAGTGGCGTCTCCCCGCACGCGCAGGGTTCATAGAGCGCGACTTGTTCAGTTAGCATGGGCGATTTCTCCCTCTAGTCCGTATAGGCGTGACGATCGACCAGCGGAGTCGATTCGTCGGCATTCGATTGTGAAGCCGGCGCAGGAGCAGCGACAGCTGATTCCCCAGAGCGGTTCGCCGGAACCGAAGCCGTGGACTCCTGCGGCGTGAACACTTGCACTATCGCGCCTACTGCCAGATATATCGCCACGAAGATGCCGAGCAACATCGCCGCCATTTCAATGGGCGACCTCGGGTGATCCGAATCCGAATCTTGTTTTGCCACGAGCGTCTCCTTCGCTGAATTAGCCCGCACGTTGTGTCCGCCAGGCACTGACGAGTCTATGCGGCGTATGTAGTCGAAGGATTTCATCGACGCTCCGATTTTGTTTCGTGTGTTTCGCATGAGGGGGCTGCGGACCGGCCCCGCGCAACCGCTGGACGCGTTCTCCGATGAAATGCGGACATCCTCCGCACGCGACAGAAAGTCGCAGTACAAGATTCGACTCCAGTGAGTCTCGATACGATCACAGTCCGTCTTTCCCCTGGGCGAACTTCCACCTTCGCGGGAGCTCCCGGCGTTTGGCGGATTGGAAATGTTCATATTCATCGGAGGACTCTCGCACGCAGTGTACGAGGCCGATGCGGCAGAAACATGTCGCTGTCAGATCGATTTTGTTTCTTTTGTTTCGTGCGCCGCCAGAACCATTGAACATCGTGGACAATCGACGCCACACACGGCTTATCTGCAAAGAACTCCGGTGTCCGCATCAAGTTTGCGTCGGCGTTCGCATGCAGAATTCATCACCATGCAAGCGACCACTCGAGCTCTCGATCATCTGTTGTGCGCCATCGGCGATCCCGTCGGCGAATTGGCTCATGTCGTTCCGGGTCATCCGGAATTCGACCGGGCACAAATGATCCGCGCCGCCGTGGGCGTCCTGGCCAAAACGCCCGACACCTTCCCGGCGATCGCCGATGCGATTCGAACGTTGCCTGGATACCCGGTGTCGGCGCGAACGCGTGCGCACTTCGCAGCCGCTGCGGCGTGGATCGGTGGAGATCCCGTTCTGGCTGCAGAGAGCTATGCGTCCATCGTGAGCGAATGGCCGACGGATCTGCTGGCGCTGCGGCTCGCTCAGTCGTGTTACTTCTTCGTCGGCTGGCATGATCGTCAGTGCGCGGTGGTCGATGCGGCGATGCCGGCTTGGCGGCGGGATCATCCGGCGTTTCGGTTCGTGCGTGCCATGGCGTCGTTCGCGCACGCTGAAAGCGGCGATGCCGCGTACGCCGAAGCTCTGGGCCGGCAAGCACTTGCCGGGAACCCGGCGTGCCCAGTGGGGGTTCACGCCGTTGCCCACGCCATTGCGGAATCCGGGCGGCATGGCTTCGGCGCGCAATGGATGCGCGAGCAGCGCGACCACTGGATGGGGGAGAGCCGCATGCGCACCCACAACGCCTGGCACCTCGCCATGTTCGACGCCGAGGAAGGAAATTTCGCGTCGGCGCTGCGCATTCTCGACGACTGGTTGCTTCCCGCGAGTGCACGATCGCCGCTCGAAGCATGCGATGCCACTGGGCTGCTCTGGCGTCTCGCGAGCGAGAAAATCGTCGACCCGAGCCGCTGGGACCGGCTTTCGGACGCTTTCGAGCATGCGCTGTCGCCCGGATTCTGGCCCTTTGTAGATTTGCATGCGGCGCTCACCCACTTAATCGCTGAAAGGCATGAGCGCCTGCAACGTCTCGCCGAGTCAATCGGCGAGCGCGCTGTGGGCCACGACTACGCGGCTCTGCGTGTGCGGCGTATCACGCAGCCAATGTTGCAGGCGCTTCGCGCGCGCTTCGAAGGACGCTATCTCGAGGCAGCCGCGCTTCTTGCCCGCCTGGAGCCGGTCATCAGCCACGCCGGCGGAAGCCGCATCCAGCTGGAAATCTTCAGGAGCCTCGCGAACGACACGCTCGCTAGCCAACGCTCCGTGCACCACGCACCTCAACCAGCTTCAGCCAAAGGAGACTTGTCATGGAACAAAGCAGCTACAACGGATCGTGTTTTTGCGGCGCAGTCCAGTTCACCCTGACCGGCCAACCGGTCGCCATGGGGTATTGCCACTGCGACTCCTGCCGCAGCTGGTCGGCGGCACCTGTGAACGCGTTCACGCTCTGGAAGCCCGACGCCGTTCGGGTAACTCGTGGTCAGGATCGCATCGGTACCTACAACAAGACACCGCGTAGCTACCGCAAGTGGTGCAAGTCGTGCGGTGGGCACATATTCACCGAGCACCCCCTATGGCGCCTGACCGACGTATATGCCGCATCGATCCCCGGATTTCCGTTCCAGGCGGGCGTGCACGTCAACTACCAGGAGACGGTGTTGCCGATCGAGGACGGACTGCCGAAGTTCAAGGACGTTCCCGCCGACATGGGCGGATCCGGTACGCTCATCCCGGAGCAACCGTCGCAAGCTAGCGTGAATCGCGCCGCGTAAACGATTCGCGGTCGACGCATTTGGGGGAGCCGTCGACAAAATACGGATCGAACCAGGGCTTGTCGTTACCCGTCGGCGGCCTCTTGAGCGTCTTTGGAAGGCCGCCGTTGTCCGAGACAGACACCCGGAACGCAAAGTGATCGAACAGCTTGACCGCTTCGATCGCGTACGACACCACGATCCGCGGATTGGTAATGCGAATGAGATTGTCGCCGTTGTTCGCTTCTCCCGAGGGCGAAAGATTTGAAGATCCTGTGAACAGCACCGGGTTCGCGCCATTGAAATCACAGACGACGAACTTGTGATGCATCGAGATTCCGGATCCGCCGGTCCACTCCTGCTGAAATGGCGGAGGCGCAGCAGCGCCTAGCGCGGCGAAGTAGACGACGCTGCGGCTGCCGCTCGGTTTGGTAAGCGTCAGATTGCCCTTCTTGTCCGAGATTCCATAAGTGAACATCGCGGGGTTCTGCACCGCCGCATCGATGGCGTTGCGAACAAGGCCTGAGGAGTTGTACAGAAATGCAACCGCGAAGAGTACCGAGGCCTGCGAGCTACCAATGGCTTGAGCGACCGGTCCGAGCGACATGGTTGCATCCGAATGCGGCGAGAAACTGAACGAATAGTCGATCCCGGACGAGTCCTGCACATCATGCCAGGCGCTCTCCATGGGCGAACCGCGGAACTTCTTGGGGCTCGTCCAGTAAGCGTTGAACAGATCTCCGTATAGCTTTGCAACATCTTCGGAGTTGAAGTCGAGCAGGTTGTTCGCCTGGATGCACATGCCGCGGAGTGAAAAATTGGTCGAGCCCGTGATGACTCGAAACGGCTGGCCGTCGCGTTTGGCGATGAGAACCTTGTTGTGCTGCAGCCCGGAGAAGTGCATTCGCTTGACGTTGTCCTGCCCGGCGCTCTGCTGCAGTTGACCCGCCGCAACGCTTTCGCAGGTCGTAGTTCCCGCGTGGTCGGCCGAATCGTCGATGATGATGCGCAGGCGATTCGTGTAGCCCGTGAGCAGCTTAACGACGTTAGGCTCGCAAAAGTCGTATGCCAGGACATCCAGGGTTACCTGGCTGTCCGCGAGGTACGCGTTCAGGAAATCCAGCAGGGTATTGCGCGATTCGAACCCGAGCCAGGCGTACATCGGCTCGTACTGCTGGACCGGCCAGCTCAATTCGTTGCATCCCGCACCGGCGGGCGGTGGAAGAATGTCGCGTCCGCCTTGCGCTTTGAATTTTCTGTCGTAAGCCTGAGACGACGCGAAAGCCCGGGTGAACGCGATGTTGACGAAGTCGGGAACCGTTCTTGGGGACAGGTCGATCGAAACTTCCAGCGAAGACGTGTGCGAGATGTTGCCCTGCTCATCCATGGTTGCGATGCTGACCCGATATGTAAACTGGCCGGTGCCGATTTCCGTCGGGACATGCACCCAGCGGAAAGTCTGGAACGGCGAAGTCTTCGACGAAAACGGCGGCTCGTTGCCCGGTCCATATTCGAAATTGAGCAGATTCTTCAGGAACCCGAATTGTTGCGACCCGGGATAGCGCACTTCGATGCTGAACCCGACGAAGTCATTTGTTCTCAGACTTTCGTCGATGTCCATGGCGAGGAGACAGCTACCCTCGCCCCGATAAGCCGTAACGGTGAGACCATCGGATGTTTGCGTTACCCAAAGCGATGCCATGAGTCCTCCGGCGTCGTTGTGCACGTGGTATCGTTCCCGCAAAGTTCTCGCGCGAGACGGAAAGGAAGGTCGTCGTGGCCAAGCCGATCAACGTGGTTATCGATCTTTCGCATCACAACGAGACTGTTGACTTCGCGAAAGTGAAAGCCAGTGGGATTGTCGGCGTCATACACAAGGCCACTCAGGGATTAACCTACGTCGACCAGACCTATGCGGCGCGACAGACGGCGGCATTGGCTGCGGGTCTGCTTTGGGGCGCCTATCACTTCGGGGTAGGAGGCGACGGTTCGGACCAAGCGGACTTTTTTCTCAACACAGTCCAACCGGGCGACGGCACGCTGCTCGTGCTCGATTACGAGGCTAACCTGACCGGCCCCACCATGGCGCTCGATCAAGCGTGCGAATTCGTCGAACATGTCGAGGAAGTTACCGGACGTTGGCCCGGCTTCTATTCGGGTCATCTCATCAAGGAGCAGCTCGGCGGCGTAGCCACGCCCGATCCGCGTCTTTGCAACTGTTTCTTGTGGGTCGCTCAGTACAATGGGCCGAAGCCGCTTGGCGTGCCTCCGACATTCAAGACATGGACGCTTTGGCAGTACACCGATGGCGTTCATGGCGCCTCTCCGCATCGCGTCGACGGCGTTGGTCTCTGCGACCGAAGCAAATTCAACGGATCACTTACCCAGCTCAAAAGACTTTGGGGAGCAATCGATACTTGATCAGCTCTATTGCAAGGTAACCACCCGGCGCACGCTGCCGCCCGTCAGTTGAACGACGCTGGATTTCTCGCCCGAGCGCGTTCTTACGCGAACCGTATATTGCCCAGCCTGCCTCACCCCAACCGAGACGCGGCCATATCCGTCGGTGTATCCCTCGAAGACTGATTTTCCCGCTTGATCCACTACGCGAACCGGTGCGTTCGCCGCGTAGGGACCTCCACGTCCGATTTCGAATTGAAGGAGCTCGGCAAGCGCGGACGAGGCGAAACAGCAAAGCAGGAACGCGGCCAGAAACTTCATTGAACGAGCTCCACATCGAACGGACGGTAGACACGTGTCGTGGCTGACATCTTGCTGAGCTTGCTGGCTGCCGGATTCTTTTTGAATGCTTCCAATTCGTCCTTCGGAAAAATCTCCAGATGGAATCGATCGCTCACGTAGGCAATTTGCTGGACGACAGATTCGAAGGATTCTCCTTCAGGCAAGTCCACGTCGATGCTGAACTGTCCATGCTCGTCGATAGCGACGTTCGGGCCGAGCTGCACAAGCCTGAGCGTCCCACTGTTGCGCCAGTCCTTGATCTGATTAGTGGGTTCGCGCAGCTGGCCGGTAATGGTCCATGACGTATCGCGTGGCTCCTTCTCCATCGCAAAGACTGCGAGAGCCGCGCCAACGAAGACGAATATCAGCGCCGGATAGTTGGTCTGCATTTTTCCGAGTACGGGCAGATCCACCGCGAGCTTGGCCTTGGTATTCGGATTGATATAGATCCTCGAGGAGAGCAGCGCGACAAATCCAAGGACAAATGACAACGCGGCGAGGGCGAGAACCAACAATGTGACGTTGCCCATGTTTTCTCCCAAACAAGCGATGTGCCTGTCGCCTACAAAAAGACTACCTTTGCCGCTCAGGTCATGTCAAGACGCGTGTCCTCCGAAGAATCGGGCAATTCGAGATCCGATCGGAATCGAGGTCACCGGTGTCAACAAATGCCGGGAGTTTCTACTGCGCAAAGCCGCCGAAGGCAGGATCCGATCGAGCGTCCGGCCGCGGCTTCCATTGCAGCGAGTAGTACCCATCGCGATCACGCGCCCAGGGATCGAATGCATTGATCACCTGGTCGAGTTCCGCCCGCAACTCGGGAACGTTTCGTAGAAGCACGCGTTTCAGAGGAGAGACTTCTACTTCGTGCCCGTTCGGCCTCCCGCGCTCGATCACCTTTCCATCGGGGCCGTTGTCGTTCACCCATTGCACTCCAAGCTGGCCGTAGAACTCCGGCCTGAAGCTGGATGTAAAGAAACGATCGCTGAAGAGACGTCGCGAGGCGTTGAGAATGAACACCTGAAGCTGCGTTTCCGAAATTGCGAAGCCATGGGGACGCGTAAATTCAGCGAGCATGCCGACGACAATATCGACGTCTTCGACGTTGTCTACCATGCTTCCGTCCGAGTATCCAAGGCAGTCGTTGATGCGCGTTCCATCATCGTTGAGCTGCGCGGCGGTGATGACTTTTGAAGCATCGCAGCGATGCGTCCCATAGAGTTCGCGCATCAATCGCGTCAATCGCTCCTGCTCCGCCCGTTCCGGCGAGTCCACCGGGAGGCGATGGTCGACGAAATCGTCGAAGCTGCGCAGTTGCTTGAGCCCGTATTGCCGTCGGAACTCGTTGAACCTTGGTACCCCTCGCTCGCGGTCTCGAATAATGTCCAGGGCAACCACATCGATCTTGCGAGTCGGAGACTGCAGACGGGGCACTTCCAGGTTCTGCAGGAACTGAGGATCATTCTGCAGGGTGAGTTGTCCGGCGCGTTGGCGTCCCATGGAGAGCGCCCAGTTGGCTAGACCGCTGTGGCGCATGGCCTGCGTTGCTTTGCCACGCAGGGTCGCGACGATGGGGATTTTGCTCATGATCATGTTCGGATCGGCGGCAAGATCGCGATATTCGATCAAGTCGGGCACCATGGCATGCAGCCGGTAGACCGAGACGAACTCTTCGGGAAAACTGAAAGGCGATCCAAAGTGATTGACGCCGCCATTGACATGATCCGGGTTGGTCAGCCTCCACAGGTCGCGCTTCGCCGGATTGGGCTTGGCGAAGACTGATCCATCTGCGTACACGTGGCTTCCCAGGCCGAAGATGCCGGGACCCGAAGCGAGGACCGAATACCATTGATTCGCCGTAGCTCCATCCTTCGATGCGTTGAAGTTGCCGGCGACAATGCGTGCAAGCGCCTCGGAGGTCGCATCTTCGTCGCGGAAAAGGCCGTCCCAGTTGGCGTTGGTTGCCAGGTACATCGGCTCGTCATAGAGCAGCTGGGCAGTCCACTCTGTCGTATGGATCTTCGCGATCTCCGCCGCGACGACAAGCCGCGTGATCTCGAATAGTTCGTCGGCGGTGACGTCTCGGTAGCGAATCGTCGCAGTTGGACGGACGGGATTGCGCAAACCGGAGTCGGCATCAGGCGTAAGCGCCGCTTGCTTCCGGAATGCGCTGACGAAGGCGTTGTGCTCGCGTGCGAACAGGTTGTGATAGAAGCTCATGCCCACCGACCAATTGTCGGGAAAGGCCGTAGCCTCCTGTCCGATCCATTGCGGATTCATAGGATCGGACGCGTTGAGCACGGGAAGGTAGCCGCTCGGCTCGGCTGCCTGCCCGCTATCCGCCGGCTCGAGCTTTAGCTTCGCGGAGTCCGTATCATCGCGCTTGACTCGCTGGCGTGACGTTTGGTCGTATCCGTAGATCTGCGACGCATCCCACCACGCTGTAACGGTGTTGCGCGTCGTCTTGTAAGCCCGTACGAGTTGCGTGCCGCCGGAAGCGGCGAAGACCTCGGGATCGGAGTCCTGCAATACGTAGCCTCTGTCGATACGGTCATCGGGGCGGCATCCCAGTTGCGCGATTTCGCTCGCGGAAAGCGGCTCCTCGCCGCCGCCTGCCCGCTTGCTCGAGCATCCTGTCGCCATCCACTCGGACTGGTTGTGGCCCTCCTCCGGATGGGAAAACCAGTCGTGCGTCATGAACTGGATCCAAAATGCGGCCAGGACGTTGAGGACCGGTGCCTTCTTGTAATCGCACTGTGCCTCGACCGAATCACCTGGGAGGCCGTATCCTTCATGGCACATTTCGGCACGTAATTGGGCACGCGTAAGAAGCTTGCGGCTGATCACCTGAGGGTCGGGCTTGAGAAGGCTGAGACGATCGCCGTGTCGGTTTTTTGCGAGCTGATTCTTGCCTAGATCGGGAAATGTCGATTCGAACTGGACGTTTCTGGCGAAAGCTTGGTTCGTCGCACCCATGAGAGGATTGCGCAGATCGTTGCAGGTTCCATCGAGATTGCGAAACCTGATGAGCTCACCGCCACAGAGCTGCGTGCCGTCGCCGCCGACAGCGTCGTAGGCAGAATGCTCCCTCGGCAAACGCATTTCAGGCCAGACCTTGAGCGCTGAACCGTCGATACCGTCTCGGCCCAATGCGTAGGTCTTGTAGGTGCCGTCATTGGCAAAAAGATTGAATTTGATGAGCTCGACTCGCTGATATTCGAGATCAAGCACCGCGCCATAGATGCCTCTCCCGTTGCGGGCGAGCGGCGATCCGATGGTCGTGGTTCCGTAAGCCATGCTGCCGGCATCGCCCGTGGCCCAGTAGTTGGCCCAGTCCACGAAAGGTGAACCCTGGGAGTGAACGGCTCTTTCACCGCCGCGACAACGTGCGGTGTCGGTTTCGACCTTCGCCAGAAATCGGCCGGTGCGATCCTCGGCTATCCGGCGGAAGCCGCCAGCTGTCATCCTCGCGCACGCAAGATCGCTGTCTGGATCCGCGCGCCCTTCCATATCCGCGCAGGCTCCGAGCAGAACCAGGTTCAGCAACAATAGGCAACGACCTCTGCCGAATGACACGCTCAGCGCCTGTGTTCGCGCGAAACAGACGTGGTACTCGATTGACGGGTCACCTGCTTGTCCAGCGTCGCTTCAGCGAATCTCAGGGCGTTGCAATGCTGAACTTCTTATCTGACAATTTCAAGCGGCGGCATCTGTTTCGCTGCGCCACAGAATCGACCAAGGAGCGCTTGATATGGCTTACGAAGTGCAACAGCTACTGACTCTGTCACAAGCTCAGCTCGATGAGCTTTTCACCAACAGCCCCGCCGGCGACATCCCAGATGGCGAAGCCAAAGGAACTGCGATCATCGCTCCCGGCACGACGTACAGCGCCGACATCGCGGAGCTGATCAACACCTTCGGCTGGCAAGGCAAGGTTTTCGACGCCAAGAGCGGCACCTTGAAGAACCGCATCCTGGCGATTGGGCTGCAGGCGATCATCGCCAGGGTCTACAAGGGGACGAGCTGGATGGACGGCAAGGAGTGCATCGTGCTGGACTATTCCGAGACGTCGCTCATCGCGCATCGAATCCGCGACGAAATCCGCCTGATTGCGCCGCGTCGCTACCTGGGCGTTGTCTACTGGGACAAGAAGCGCCTCATCAATTTTGCGTTGCAGTTCTGAGTTCGTCCGCTGTCGCGGAATGAATGGCGGGATCAGGTTGACCTTTCCAGTCTTTCGCAGCAGAGAGTCAGGGTCTCGATGGCGACATCGTTGCCTTTGCCATCGAGATCCGGTCCTTCCCACTTGCGCGGAAACGCGTTGAAGAAGTTCCAGCGCGCAACCTCCACTCTCGCATTGTCCTGGAGGACGATCGAACCGTTACGACGATCGAGCACTCCGTTGAGAATATTCTTGTGCCAGTCCTGAAGCTCGTGTGATTGCGTCACGCCACGCTTGAGGGTGATATCGCCGGCCCGCGCTAGACCCGGTAGTTTGCGTAGGGTGTGATCGCCGCCCTCACGGTACTCGATCACGTCGACGCTGGTGCTCAAGCCTGAGCACTCCGCAAAACCGGCGAGCGAGATGCCGTCGATCTCAACGAGAAAGTTGAAGTTTCCGTAGGGGTCGATGCGTGTAGCCATTGCTCTTGCACCTCCGTTAAGCTTGGCCGATGTTGTCGGTTCCGGTACCGCCGCCGCCCGCTTCCGTGTAGACGAGCTCGCGATAGATTTCGAGATCGTGCTTGATCGTCTCGGCATACCCGTTGCCCTCCAGATCGCTGTAGCGGACTCGAGCCACAAGTTTTGTGGGTTGTCGCGAGCCGAAATAGGAGCTGCTGCGGTCGAGCAGCGTAGCGATCTCACGCTGCGGGCCGAGAAACTCGATGTTGCGAAATACCGCTTGCGCCGAGACATCCTTGGTGCCGCCCAAGCCGAGAAGTTTCTGGTCGAAACTCACGGATACCTGAGTGGCGGGCTTGTTCCCTATGTTGCGCACTGAAATGAACAGCAATCCTTTGTCGAAGAGAAACTCGACGATCACCTCGGGCCTGTTCTCCTGCACCATGCGCTGCCGGATGCGCATGGATTCTTTCGGAGCGGATGTCCCACGTTTGCCCACGGGATGGAGATCTCCTTTCATCGAGGGGTCATCGGCGCCGTCGCATGTGCGTGTGCCATCTTCAGAAATCACATTGTAACCAAATGTTGACTACAAAATAAAAAACGCGTAAGAAGCTTTTCGTCGAACACGGGAGCGGTAACAAGCAGCGGCGCCTCGTGCAGCCGACGCCGCGTCTTGCGGGTCTTGCGAGAGGAAGGCCATGGTCGATCCCCGACTGTTTGACTTGGTGCCACCGCTCGCTGCGTTGCGTCCCGACCTAGGCGCGAATCAGCGCGACTTGGACGACGCGCTTAGCGATGTCAGCAAGGCGCTGAGCGGTGGGCAGGTTGCCGCATCGCTCCTGAGCGCGGCGCATCGCAGCCTGCTGACGCCTCCGACGGCGGGCTTCCCTCCATCGCAATGGGCAGAGCCCGGATTCGAGCCAATGCCGTTCACGGGACTTGTCGCGCCGGCAGCGCCATTCGAAGTATCGCGCCAGCGCAAGGCAACGGCCCCCCGAATCGTTCGTGTCCGAACCTCGCCCGTTGCCGACGCAGACCCATTGGCGCCCGCGTGGGCTCGCGGCATGCAACCCACTGCCAGTCGCGGTCCTTTCCTGAATGAGTTGGGCGAGCGGCTCTGGATCGACACGTTTATTTTGCCGCAGCTCGTAACGATAGTGGCACAAGCCACTCCGTTTTCGGTTCCGCGGATGCTCTGCCGCGTGCCATTGAGTCCGCGGATTGTCCCGTCGCCGCGACGCCGCCTCGCATCGGGCAGTGTCTGGTTGTCGGCGAACGTGCTCGTTCCCGGCCGTCCCGCCAACGAATTTGCCGGCACGCGCATTGCCGGCGGTTCCTTGGAGCTCGACGGCATAACATCAGCCACCGCGTCGACCATCACGCTCAGCGGCGCGTGGCATCTCAAGCTCAACCTGCGGCTCGATGCGCCCGCCAATCCAGCGCCCGGTGCCGGACCGGGAGCCGATGCGAGCAACGCGAGCATTGCGCTGCCTGCCACAGTAACGTTGAGGCTCGACGCGACGGGAGCGTTGACTGTCGATGTCGGCGATTCGAGCGCGACTGCGTACGACTCTTCGGTCGCCTTGGCGCGATCACAATCGCAACCGTTCTACGACAGCCTGTCGAGCTCCATCGTGGTTCCTTGCACGGCCGCGCCGGACGAGTTCGCGTTCTCCAATGTGCGATCGGACGTGTTGCAGATCGGCGCCGCGTCCGGCATCGCCCGCAGCGGATGGGCGCTGGTCGTCACAGCAACGACGCCCCAGGCGCTTGGTGAAGCTCAAGGAGCGGGTTATCTCTGGCTCGAGCTCTCGAGCTCGCTCCGCGCGCAATGGACCGGGCTGCCCAAGCCGTCGCTATTGCGTCATTCCGTCCTTGGTCTCGCTCCGGGAATCATTCTGTTCTGGGCCGAGGTGATTCCTGCCGACGTCACCCACCGCCTGCGCTTGTGGGATGAGTCCCAGTCAGATCCACCGCGCCAATCGAGTATCGAGGTCACGAGCGTTGCCGGCTCGACTGTGTTCTACGTCAGTCAGCCCGGAAGCGAGGCTGTGATTTTCGCTGGCAAGGCGATCGGACACTTCGATAGGCCGCTGGTCGCCGATGCTGGACGCGTCGGAGTGCGAATGCCCGCCGCGTGGTTTGTTCTGGTGGAGCTTCCCTCCCTCACGACCGGCGGCGTCATCGCTGTCGATCTTGGCGCGTTTGCCGCGCCGCATTTTGCGTTCGCGCTGGAAAACTCCCTGCTCAAGGTGCGCCCGCCTGCATTTCTCGGGCTCACAGGTCCGTTGACCGGCGACCAGCTCAAGAGCGGCATCGTGCTGCTCCGCTTCCCGTTCCGCGCGCTGCTGCCCACGCTGCCGGATCCGTACGCCGCCAATTTCGAATTCGATCGCCGCCAGGATGCCGACGTCGGCTGGACCACCGCTGTCGTGATCTGGCTGTCGCCACCCACGGCAACGCTCGCCTTCAGCGTGCAGGCGCCGCAAATTCTGCTTCCACTTGCACCGCCGACTGCAGCCGCGAGCGTGTTCGCATCAAGAGAGATCGCGATCACGCCTCCGCGCATCCTGGTCGACGTCTCGAGCAACGCCGACCAATTCGGGGTTGCGATTCCGTTCCAGGTGCCGGGAGTGAGCGTGCAGGGCATGGCGCTGGTCGCTCCCGCGCGCGACGTAGGCGTAGTCACCCTGCCGCCGATTTCCTGGGAGCCCATGCTGACCAAGGCGCCGGTCCCCGGCGACGGCGACCTGCCGTTGCCACCACCACCGCACGACGGAGGCATAAGCGGCATTTCCGCGGACAGCGCCGACGTGCGGCCGATCGCTCCGATTCCGTTGCTTACGACCTATCACGATGCAATCCTCGCCCGCAGGCACTTCTCGGCGCGGCTCCCGCTTCCATTCGGGCTGATTGCGCAGCTCGACACGCGACGCAACTCGGATGCACCGCAGTCGTCATTCCTCGATTTCAACAGCGTGTACTTGAATCTCCCTGCGTTCAGCACCGGCGTCGCGGGCGGATTGCAGCTCGCGATCCGCGGTGACCCGAATCCCGACGCTGAAAAGGACCCTCCTCAGCCCTTCACCGACAATACGTGGCCAGGCTTCGTCGAGCTGCGGAACGAAGTGGCCGAGAACCACTACGCGCAGGCGGTCTTGAGCACGGACTTGTTCGCCGCCTTCGACAGCGGGTTTGGGCGCGGCAGCGCAAACGGCATTCCCTTGCGGCACTACGAACTGTCGGGCTACGGAGCAAGCCTGATGAGCGACTGGCGCGACACCGCGGCGCCAGGCCCGGCGATTGTCGAGGCACGTTTCGACGTGTTCGTCGGCCGCACCAGCCACGAAGTGATCCAGATGCAGAGCGTGCTCTATCCCTGGTTCGTTCGCGTCGTGCGCACCATTACCATGGACCGCACCTTCGGCGGCTGGGTCCTTCGAGAGGACAGCGGGTGGGTCGCCGTGAGCAACGGGTTCTTCGAGTACCCGAAGGTATTCAAGGCCGACAAGACGCTCGCGTTTGCCGAAGCATTCGACGCGGCGCATCTGCATCCGGGGGCGATCGTCGGCGCAGCCAGCGTGCGCAACATCCGCACCGTCGGCGCCCTGTTCGACGTGCCGCCGACTCCGACACCTGCGACGCCGGTGCCAACCAAGTGGCAGGCGGTGCTCTTCGACGCGGACATCGTGTTCGCCGTCGGCGACAATCCCCGGCTCACTGTTGCAGGTGGATCCGTCAGCGATCGAACGCCCGCTCGCGACATCAGCGGCTGGATCCAGATCGACGGACCCAAGTTCGCCGATCCGTTGCCGAGCAACCCGGCGTTCCAGCACGTCGCGCCGGCAAGCGCGGCGGCAATCAACGATCTTCTCCTGACGACCGGGCCGGCGATGGCGCCGATCGCTTGCGGGCTCGAACTGGGCGGCGTTGCAGCCAATCCCGGACTCGCCTTTCGCGCGGTGCGCACCGATGTCAGCATCGCCAACGACGGCGCGGCACTTCATCTCGTCGCGGCCGTGCGCGGCTCGCCCGCCTTGCCGCGCGATGGCGCGTGGAGCCTGGCGCGCCGCACCAAGGCTGACAGCGCGCCCAATGCGCTCGATCCGAACTTTCCGGTGCCGCTGGTGCGGCCCAACACGTCAGTGCCCGGCAGCGGTCTGTGGCATCTCGCCGATGCCGGAGACATTACCCAACTCGACGACGGAGCGAATCCGGTAACACGCTACGGCCTCGTGCAATCACTCGGGGCGCAGAAGGTGTTTTTCGAGCGTCCGCGCGTGAGCAACGCCGCCGATCCGATCACGCTGCCCCAGCCGCCGAAGCTCGCCGACATGGGCGCGCTCCTCAACGCCGCCGGCGTTTTCCCCGGTCTCACCGACGCGTTCGACTTCCAGACACTCAAGGCGCTGTCGGTCGACAAAGGCGATCTTGGCTTTACCGAGACGTTTACGATCGGCGCCGTTGGTGCAATCAAAACCGCGCTTCTCGCCGATCTCGGCGCCATCCAGGTACGGATCGAGTATCGCGACGAACATGAAAAAGACGTCGGCGTGCCTGCGGATCCGCAGCCCACCAAGGCGACGGTCACCGTGGACCCGCTCGCCGCGATCCGCTGGTCGCTGCTTCTCACTCGCCTCTGTTTTACGGTCGTCATCAACAAAGGTCCGAGCACACCTGATGGCGAACCGCTGATCCGCATCTTCGCCGACGTCAAGGCTGACGCGCAGAGTGCGCCGACGGTTGCCAACCTCAACGTGCGCTACGAGGGCATCCTCGGCGCGCTGCAGACGATTTTCACCAATGTGCAGCAGGTCGCGAAGTTTCTTCCCGGCGGAAGCGATTCCGGACTGCATGTCGGCTTCTCGCAGGGCCGTCTCACCGTACGCAACGCGTTTGCGCTGCCCAACCTGCCGCTCGGCACCGGCCAGATCACCGACATCGCAGTCGAGATGGGCTTCGACGTCGCGCTCTCGCCCTTCGACGTGCGCTTTGTCGCCGGCTTGGGCAGCGAGCAGAAGCCATTTCGCTGGGTGGTGTCGCCGCTGGCCGGTACGGGCGTGGTGCAGGTAGCGATCAGCAAGCAGGGCCTCGACGTGCTGGTGCAGGGTGGCTTGGGCGTCGGGCTGTGCATCGATCTCGGCATTGCCGCGGGCAGCGCCGCCGTCGCGCTCGCCATCGAGCTCAACACCGAGCCTCATCCGTTCATGATCAAGGGTATTCTTTCCGGACGAGCGAGCGTGGACGTGCTGCAAGGGCTTGCCAGCGCAACCATTACGCTTGCCGCCGGGCTCGGCATCATTCCGGACGAAAAAATCATCCACCCGCCGTTCCTGCCGCCAACGATTCCGCCTAAGGATTTGCCGTCGCTGACCATCGGGTTGGTTGCATCGGTGGCGGTGGGAATACACATCAGCATCTGCTGGGTGGTCGATGTGGATTTCGACGGCTACTGGCAGTTCCGGCAGGACATCACGACTCCGCCGATCCACGTACCCATCTGAGACTACCGCCGTGGCGCTTCCCGACGTACGACTCTCGATCCTCGCCTTCCCGCAACGGTGGAACGCGGGAACGCTCGACGCGCGTCTGCTGTTCTTGCCGACGGGGGATCCGACGCAGCCGCCGCAACCACCGAGCACCGGTCTGCCCGCGTTCGCAGGCACTTCCTGGGCGCTACGCGCAATGGTGCTGCCGGGTCTCGACGCGCTGCTCGGGCCCAACCCGGGCGGAACACCAGGGGCGATGCCTTTCACTTTCACCGCCGCCGCGCCGCCGAACGCACTGGCGCTGTTCAACGCGATCGGTGCACAGTTTCCGATCGCTGATCCCGATCCTCCCCTCGTGCGCCGAGCGGGCGCGGCCAATGCAGCGATTCGCAAGCAGCTGCCGGCGAGCTACACCGGTGCATTTGCGTTCGAGCGGCCCGGGCCCGGCACCACCATCGGCAACGACTTCGGCTGTGCGCTGCGCGACGTCCTGGGCGCGGACAAGAACGATTCGAAGCCTCCGGCAAAAGTAACCTGGGGAGCGGTGCTTTCCTTCGCTCTGCGCCAGCCTCTGCTCGCGCGCGCCCTCGGCCTCATTCAGGATGTGAGCATCCCGGTGGCGCCCGCGACGTTGCTGGAAGTGGGCGGCTGGCTGTACATCGAGCTCGACCCCGCGGGTCCGCTGCACGCGCTGCCCGCTGCAGTACGCAGCTACGCCGCGCGGCTGCCCGTGCTTGCAGCGAATGCCACTCGTCCGGTGTTCGGTGCAGTGCTTTTTCCCGTGGGCCTCACCGCGGCCGGCGACTACGGCGACGCGCTTGCCGAGGCCGCGATCTACGACGACGGCTTTGGCAAGATCGTGCACGCAGCGCAGGCGTTGACTGTCGACGCCGCCTCGGGCAGCCACGACATGATCAAGCCCGCGACCGACGCTGGCGTCGACCTCGGTTGGGACGACGAGCAGGTGACGCTGTGGTTCAACCGCCAGCTGCAGGGGCTGCGCGCGAGGCTCGATCCGAGCCAGAAGGCGGTGGAAGCGCCGCTCGGGGTTTCCGGCTACCGCGTCGATGTCCGGCTGCCCGACGATCCGAATCTCGACGACTTCGAATCGCTGTGCCGGGCCTTTTCGATCGACTCAAACGGAAATCCTGCGCCGCTGCGCTTTCCGCCCGCGCCCGCCGAGGCCGTGTTCAGTCAGAGCTTCGACGACGAGCTCTCCGTCGAGCCGGCGCCAGTGCGCGGCCAGCATGCAACCGACGGCGTGGCGTGGCTGCCGCAGCACTTCACCCGCTGGCAGGACGGGTCGCTGGTGGTCAACGACACCACGTTGTTTCAGCTCGCCGGCACGACGCCGAACGATGCGGACAAGCACCCGATCGTGGTCCCGCCGGCGACGTACGGCGCGGCCCCTCCCGCGATCCGGCTGCGCTACGGCAGTCGCTATGAATTCCGCTGCCGCTTCGCCGATCTGACTGGCGGCGGACCGGTCATCGACGATGCTCCGCTCAATCCCGCACCGCGCTCGACGGCGCTGATGCGCTTCCTGCGTCACGTGCAGCCGAAGGTCGTTCGTCTCGAAACCGATCTGCCGCGGCCGAAGCTCGACGATCCCAATCCGCCTGTCGGCACGGTCAACACCATCGACGTGTGGCGACCGTTGATCGGCTATCCCGAAATGATTTTTGCAGGCATCGACGATCCCGCTGTCATCGCACAACTGATCGCCGACGCCGGCGCAGCGAACACGGCGCGCGACGCGGTCGGCGTCAACGACCCCGACGTCACCGATCTCGCCGTCACCGTCGAGGTGCGATTGCCGGCGCACGATCCCGGGCCAGATCCGAACAATCTGCGCGATGGAGACTTCCGCAAGCTGTACACCGTCAAAGTCCCGCTTCCGCCTTTCGATCCGGATAACGTGCTCGATCGCGGTGCGCCGCTGTCGCTTACGCTCCAGTATGTCGATCAGGCGGACGTCGCCAAGCTTGCGACCCCCGCGGACGGCGCGACCACGCTGCCGATCCCGCGCGCCCGCGATGTTCGCCTGCGGCTCGCGCCGCTTTGCGCAGACAAGCCCGACTACTTCGGCTCGCCTTCGGTACAGGAAGGCCTCACGGTCGATGTCGCGACGCGTGCGCCGGCGATTTCGGAAGCCGGGCTCTTCGTCGCGCAGGCGCCGGAGATCGAGCTCAACGGGATCATGCTGCAGCCTGCAGCCGACATGGTGCAGCGGCTGGCCGACCACCTCGAGCTCGCCGCGAACGGCCTGACGCTCACCGCGCGTCCCGGTGAGCGTGTGGTGTTCGGTGCGTCGGCGGCGCTCCGACACGCGCTTTCAGGCGACTACGGCGCCATCACGTTCGCGGCGGAAGGCGAGTTGCTCGGCCACTGGCTGGCTGCAATCCGCGTCGAGCTCGATCGGGATTGGACCTGGGATGGCCTCGACGACGACGGCGTGGTGGTGAGCCGGCGCGATCTACCGGCCGATCCGCTGCGTATCGTCGGCCAGGTTCAGCTTTCCTTCACCGTCTCTGCGCTTGCGCTCGCGGGCAGCGATCAACCCGGCGTCGACCGGCGTGCCGGCACACGGCTGGTATTTTTCGACGCCGTCGATCCCAGCCCGCCGCCGGACAAATTCCCGAACACGCTCGCGCCGCAATGGGTGCTCGTCCCGCGATTGCGCGGACTGTCGCCGGCCACTGAGGAGGCGTTGAAAAAGACGCTCGACATCCGCTTGCCGGTTGCGGTGCCCCCGCGCCAAACACCGAAAGTGGTCGCGGCCGGCATCGCGCTTTCGCCCTACCACCATGACGACGGCTATGCCTCGACGGATCCGCGGCAGCGCGCGCTCTGGTTCGAATTCGAAGAGCCCGTCGCCGATCCCAACGATGCTCTGTTTGCCCGAGTCACGGCTTACGGCCCGGATCCGCTGCTCTCGGGAACGATCACTCATCTGCTCGTGCCGGCGCCCGACGTGCCGATCGGTCCGACGACATGGTTCGACTTGATCGAATCGCTCCTGCCCACGCCGCCAGAGCCGCCGCCGCTGGCGATCGATCCAGAGCCGATGCGGGTGATCGTGCCCGGCCAGCCGGAGGACAGCTCGGGTCTGGATGCGATGAAAGAAATGGAAGGCGCGGTCCCGCCCCCGCCGGCAACAAAGCCGCGCCATTTCATCGTACCGCTGCCGCCCGCGGTCGACCCGGACGCGCCGGAGATGTTCGGCTTCTGGACCTACGAATTGCGCATCGGGCACCAGAAAATCTGGTCCACGGCGCAGGCACGCTATGGCAGGCCGCTCACCGTGAAGGGCGTACAGCATCCGTCGCCGGGCTTAAGCTGCAGCGCCTTCCGCGCGCGCCCAGATCCGAAATCGCCGCGAACGATCGTCGTGACGGCGCCCCACGCGACCGCCGTGTTCCAAGACAAGCGGCTCACTCAAGCAGAGGCCGGCGATCCGCGCACGCGCATCTGGGCGCTGCTCTACGCGCAGGTCACCCAGGCCGACGGCGCGAGCCGGCGCAACGTGCTACTGGCGCGCGCGCCGGCGACTGCGCAGGTCGTCGCCGGTGTGCCGCAGCAAGCGCTTCAGACGCGCGACGTCCTGGGCGTCGCGCAATTCGACGAGGCGAGCATCGAGCAGAAGCTGGCCGATCTCGCATTGCCTGCCGACGCGCCTCTGTCGGCGCTCGCGGTCGAGCTGCTTCCGAGCGACAAGCTGATCATGCATGCCGTCCCGCTCGGCAACACGGAAATCTTCTTCGTTACCGATCAGCCCGACTTGCCGGCAGCCACGACCACTCCGACATTCGGCACCTTCGTGGCAGGTGTCGGCAGCTTGGGCGACCCCCTGGGTGCCGAGCTCGGCACGATTGCGAGTCGGCGAATTCTGCGTTGCTCGCCGCTGGTGCCGGTGGCACCGGCGTGCTGATGAGACCAGTAACTCGCGCTGAAAGCCAATACCTCAAGACAATGCCTGAGTACCTCGCCCCAGGTGTGTACATCGAAGAGATTCCGAGCGTCGTCAAGCCCATTGAGGGCGTCGGCACGAGCACCGCAGGATTCATCGGCATGGCGCGATCCGGTCCCCTCGACACACCGGTCGGACCGATGACCAGCTTGGTCGAGTTCGAGCGTCAGTTCGGTGACGGAAGCGCGATCGTTTGCGCCGGGGCGCCGCCGATACCGGCTTTTATGTGGCACGCCGTGCATGCTTTCTTCGACGGGGGCGGGAAGCACCTCTGGGCTGTACGCGTCTGCGGCAACGCAAAGAGCGATGGCTGTGAGCGCCCGGGAGTGGAGGAATTCGAGCGTGGCATCGCATTGCTCGACGCGGTCAAAGGCTTGGCGATGATCGCGGCACCGGGCGCGACCTTCGTTGCTCCCGAGGACCCGCAAGACGATGCAGCGGAAATAATGAATACCCTCATCGCTCACGCCGAGCTCATGCGTTATCGCCTTGCGGTGCTCGACTCACCCAACGGTCAGACCATCGAGCAAGTGGGCGCGTGGCGCGCGCGCTTCTCCTCGAGTCGCGCCGCGCTCTATTGGCCTTGGGTCAAGGCGAGGGACGCGAACGGCGCGCAGATTCTCCTGCCTCCGTCGGCTTTCATTGCGGGCGTCTTCGCCAGCATCGACATCGAGCGCGGCGTGAATGTGTCGCCGGCGGACCAGCCCGTGCGCGGGGCGTCCGGGGTCGAGGCCGGCATCGACGACGCCCAAGCCGCCGCACTCGACGCTCAGGGCATAGGATGCATCCGCGAGCTCGCCGGCCGCGGCATCCGGGTGTGGAACGCGCCGACACTGACTGGTGACCCGGAATGGAAGTACGTGAACGTCCGCCGCTATCTCATCTACCTGGAACGCTCGATCGAAGATGGCGTGCAATGGGCCGTGTTCGAAACGAACGGTGAAGAGCTGTGGCAGAACGTGCAGCAAACGGTGTCCGACTTCCTGTTCAACGAATGGCAACATGGCTCGCTCAAAGGAAGCGCGGCGCACGACGCGCTCTTCGTTCGCTGCGATCGCAGCACCATGACCCGGAATGATATTGACAATGGCCGCGTGGTCGTTCTTGTCGGCGTCGCGCCTGCGAAACCGGCGGAGTTCGTGATGTTGCGAATCACCGTGCAGACCGCGCCCAAGTGCTAGCACTCGGTTCTCAACGCCGCCCATTCACGCAGACAGGAGATGGCCACCGAGGGCAAGGGTCTCCGCTGCGGTAGGTCCTCTCACCTCTAGCAATCGGGCCGCAGGATCGGTCGCGGATCGATTGGGCGAATCTTTGGCCAGATCCGACCACAGTCTTTGCAAAGTTGCCTCCAGGAAAGCGCGATCGGTGGTTTCGTCGATGACGAACACGACTCGCCGCAGGTCCATTGCATCGAGCAGCCGTCCCAGCTCGAAGACGCATCCCTGATTCGATGCGCTGAAGCTGCGCAGATCCATGAGTACGGCGTCGCTCATGGCGACAAGCCGGCGCAGGGTCGGTTGCCATGTGTCGTCATGGCAGAAAAACTCCGTGATGCGATACCGGCCATCGGGGTCAGGGGATGAGTCGATCGCCGCCAGGCGGCGCTCCAGCTCGGCATCGTCTTGGATAAAGCTTCGCCCGAGCCGGCCCGAAAGAAAGCCCAGGAACTCGTGCGGCGCGATGGCGGAGGTGACGAGATCGGGCCCCGCGATCATGGCGATGTTGCCGCCACGTAGCCACTGCTTGCGTAATGCGTCGAAAAGCGGCTCGCTGCGCGTGCCCAACGCAAAGACTCGAAGAAGCAGAAGCCGCTTGGGCGCCGCCGCCCTTGGAACAAGTCGGAAGCCTAGCCAGGCTACAACCTTGTACGCGACGAAAGCGACAAACCCGGCGACGATCCACGCCCAATGCTCGAACGCGAAGTCGACCGATGCGCTGATGCCGAACAGCAGGAAAATTGCATCGATGGTGATCGATTCGTCCGAGAGCTTCTTGTTCGCGTAGAGCGCGCCGATCCAGCGCAGCACAGCCCATCCTAGCATCGCGAAGATGAGCAGCCCGATAAGCAGCGTCGCGACGAACGTCCCGGTGCCACCTAGACCTACGAGAGCTGCGATATCGACGGCCGCACGCATTCGCTGATCGCTGGCTCCAAGAAAGGAAGTCGCTAGCTGAGAGCCCAGCAAGATGATGACCGCGAAAACCAGCACCAGCGGGCCGACCGAGCGAATGCGTCGCATGAGGAACAGATAAAGCAGCACCGTCGGCACGGCATTTTCAATGACCCAGAACAGGAACACTTCCTTCCAGGTCAAAGCGGAGCTGATAGCGTGCGCCGTGATTGCGAGCGCGATGTATACAGCGAAGTAGCCAAGCACGACCCACAGCTTCCGGACGCGATCCTCCGCCGCCACGAGGATCACCGCGAGCACTGCCGGCCAGGCAAAGCTCCAGAAGAGAAACAGGACCTTGACCGCACCGATCTCGCGGTCGTGGGTCGAGACGAGCCATTCCACGGCGAGGGTCAGCGCGAAGGCCGCGCCCGCGGCGGCGTACACCAAAGCTGCACGCCACGGGCTGGGAAAGGCGGCAGGCGGAGCCACATTCGTGCCAAGCGACAGGAACCCCAGCGGACTGCGCGGAACGTCCGCCACTGTCGCCGAGACGGCCGACGCGGATCCGCCGCGCGACTCACTCATCCCGCGCAACACCGCGCGACGGTAGAGCCAAAGCAAAAAAATCGCCGCCGGCAGCGCCAGCACCGCTCCCGCAATGATTACGAACGGCAGCATGCCAGTCAGCGCGACGGTGATGGGATCCTTCTCCATGGCAAGGTCATGGCGACGCAGTCTTCGCTTGGGCGAAGTAGCGCAATGCGCGCAATCCCGGGAGGAAGAAGTAGGCGCCGCCGCGCACGGCAATAAATGACGGCAATTCGGCCAAGTGACGTCGCAAATGGTTATCGCTGGGCAGAGTGAAGCGGCCGGTGACTGGACATCCTGTGATCGCCTGCCGATTCCCGACGACCGGATCGTTTTCTCCCGTGAGCGCCGAGAATTTGCCGTTCATCGTCCATGCGTTCTGCAGAAATTCGAACTGCCGCGAGATGTTGGCGTTGAGGCAGACGAAGTGCAGGCCGCGCTCCGGGTCACCCGGCGGCGCCGGAGAAAGGGCGTCGGTCGGCGACAGCCCGGGACCGTATTCGCGACCTCGCCTCAAGATGCGATGAAATCGAACCGATGATGTCAGGTCGTCGCGAAAACCGTTCTGCCCGAAGCCGACCATGGCGAGCAGGCGCTTCAGCGCATCGGGCCGACCCACGTAATCGGCATTGCGCGGGTTCGAGCGGCGGATGTGTGCGCCGACAGGACAGCGGACACCCAAAGGATCGGCGTCGAAGGTGAACTGATTCTGGGCGATCACGTCCGCCTGTTGCTCGATCCCTGCAATGGCTCGGTCCTGGATCGCCGCCAGCGGATCGCCGTTCCTTTTGCGGCCCACCATTGCAGCGCCGATGATCTCTGCCCGCTCGAGATTGCCGCCGGCCTGACGCGCAATGTATTGCCAGAAGCCCCGCACGTCCTGCCGCAGCTGGCGCATGACCAGATAAGTGCCGTTGCGACCGACATCCTTTTTGTCCGAAGCGTCTTCGGCCGTGGGCAGAGGGGCGCTCGCAGCATCCGCATCGATCAGCGGCCGATCGGTGTACTTGCCGTACTCGTTTCGATAGCCGAGCAAAAACTCGCCCATCGCAGCGATGTTGCTATAGTCGATGTGAACGCCCAAGGGATCGTGGGTCTGATCCCAGTCGATCTCAGGTTGACTGATGCCGTCGCGGAACCCAAAGGGCTCGTGCTGATCCAGGTCGCCGGTGTCGAGCCGCTGCAATTCATCGAAGGCCTCGTTCCATTCCGACGCCATGACGGTCCGCATGAATCCATCGAGTTGCTGGGGCTTGGCAAAGAACATCACAAGCAGGTGCGGCGTTCTTGTGGCCGTACCCCATGCCCACTGCCAGGGCGCATCGCTTCCGATGTCGCCCAGTCGGCGCGACCGGCTCGGCTCCGTCATTCCGGAAACGAACTCGTGCGAAAAAGCTCCAATCACCGATCCCGCCACCTCAAGTGCCTCGAGCCCCGCAGCCGTGAATGCGATCTGCAATGCCGTCGCAGGTGCCTGGTCGAGCGCGATCGCACTGGACACCGGCGCCGATCGCAACCACGTTCGAGCGGCGTCGACATTGCGTATCCGCGCGAGTACATAGCACGCCTCGGTCAACGCCCCGTAACCGAAGCGGACGAGGCCCTGGATGTCGTCGTATTCGACTTGACTGTGCGTCATAGGAGGCCGATCCATCCACGCGCCTCGGCTTCGCTCATCGAGTTCGAGTCGATGCCTTCGCGGATGCTGGCGTTTCTCTCGAGATCCACTGCCGTCAGGCCCGGATAAGCCTTGTACCAGACTTCGGTGGGAAGCTGATGGCGACGCAGGTATTCCTTGAACTTGCGCTCGTCCTTGCATCCATCCAGGACAAGCCAGTTCGCTCGGGGATAGCCGATGCCGTTGCTGAAGACGACATTTAGCCCGAAGCCCACCTTGTTGATGAAGTCATCCATGTAGGCTTCGAGGCTGCCATCGTAATTGCTCATGAATATCACCCGCTGACGACTGTCCAGCCACACCCAGCGCGCGAAGTGGATAGTGCGCACGCGCGCGAGTCGGCCACGAGTATAGATATGCCGAGCCGTGTAATCGATGATCAGCAGCACAAAGGTCAGAGTCCACAGGCGGACGAACCCCGGCTTGACTCCCCCAAGCGCGCTGAACTGGTTGGTGACGTCCTGATCCTCGATCGAAGCGAGCGCATTGGAATAAGCCTGATCGACGCGCCAGCAGGTTTCCTGATCGCTCTTTTCGAGGCTGCGCAGCCGAATGACGAACAAGACGCCGACAATGAGAAGCAGCGGCGATGCGATCAACAGCAACAATGGCACGCCGATTAGATGCAGCAGATTCGTGATGGTCCATCCAACAGGCGTCGGATTTTCGGGCGTCAAAGTAAGGCGGCCTGCCGAGCGTTCGGCCTGAACGTACTGCTGCAACGCCGCGTGAGTCGCTTCCGGGGGCAGTTCCGCGAGTTTGGCTGCATTGGCGTCGACATATCGCTCGAGCGATTCGTACAAAGCGGCGTTCTCGCGAACGCTTCGCACGGTGCGCCCGCGCCAATTCACGTAGCCGGCTGCAGATGGAGTGCTGTGCTGCCTCATCCACGTGAGCAGATCGGTGCTCGATGAGAATCCCTCGCAGCAAGAAAACAGTTCGCGCAGGCCCTTGGATGCGCGCGTCGACGCCTCTTCCAGGAACGCGTCGCTGTCGCCATCGACGTCGCCGAGGAACGCGAGATAACTGGGATACGGCTGATCCGGCAGTCCGTAGACGCGGCGATCCTCTTGCGTCGTATCGTCGATGATCAGAAGACGCGCAAAATGCAGATTCTCGAATTGGCGAAACGGGATCAATACGTTGCCGGCATTGACCTGTCCGGGCTCATCGTTCATCGAGGTGAGCAACCGGCGCAGATGGGCGGCGCGCCGCGGATCGATCGCTGCCAGCACCATGAAGCTCGACTGTGGGGTCATGGCTCGCTACTCGAAGACCTCGTCCCCGTTCGGCTCGTAGTGCGGCACCTTGTTCATGTTGTGCCGCAGCGTCGAAAGCTCCCAGTACATCCGTCGCCGCGCCCGGCTTTGGTTGCCCAGCGGACGATGCTCGGCGATGCAATGCCACGGGTTGTAGGAAAGGCGCTTGGCAAACTCCATCTGGCTCGGAGAATCGAACTTCTGCCGTGGCAGGCGCAGCGTCGCGACCGAGACCCGGGGTGAGAGCCGCTCGGGCCACAGCACCGCGTTGTTCTCGATCGGCATCAGGTGCGGATCGGTCTGCAATTGAATTCTGAAGTCGAGCTCGACATCGCCTTCGGAGAGCGACTTGACCATCGCATCGCGAAGGTAGTCGTCGGGAGGTCGCAGCGGCAGGCGAGGAATGGGCGTTCGCTTGTTCGTTTTCGGCCACACCGAGTACTGCATCGCCTGGCCTTCACCGAGGAGATAGGCTACGCAGCTGAAATAGGGTGCCTCGAACGGGCTGCTCTGCGTCTTGATCCACAGCGACTGCATGATGAAGTCGAGCACGTGCGGCCGGTCGAAATTCAGGAAATAGAAGACGGGGGCGTTCTTCACGCTCTCGATCTGAAGCTGCGCGTTCGCTTTGACGTCGGGGGTGACAAAGGTCGGTGGCGAAACGCCGAACATATCCTGCGTGAACCTCTCCTCGTCCATCAGCTTCGGTCCCGGTACTCCCATCAGCTTGATGCTGATGCTCATGAAGCCGACGTCATCGATGTCGGGCGTGATGTAGGGACCCGGCCCAGAGAATCGTACCCACGCACGGTAGGTCTGCGGCTGCGCAAAGATGCCGCGGCGCATATTCTCGGGCAGGCCATCGTGGACGATGAACTCGCCGCGGACGATCCCGTGGGTCTTGGTGTTGCCTCCGCGCTCGAATCCTCCGGGCTTCCACAGATCGTTCATCTGAGTCCGGAAGCTCGAGATGATGGAATCGACGTGGGCTTCTTCGTCCGGTATGGGTCTTTCCTCGGCGATGGCGAGACCCTCCTTCGGGCGTTGCATGTTAATCAACACCGTGACCAGCCTTCCGATCGGATCGCGAAAGATGGCGTCAAATGCCGGACGGAAGAACGGATCGAATCGACGCTCGAAGTGCGTGACTGCGATCGATGCATCGGCGATCCAGTTGAGTAGCGCCGAGCCTGTGTTCGCTCGGGGCATTGGGCGGCTGGCGTTGGAATTCATCGTGAGCTCGACATGGATTACGCGACTACCTTGGGCCGATCAGCGCGTGCGGACGCAGCGGATGCATCGTCAATGATTACATCGCTTGCCTTCTCGCTCAGCATGTAGACCGCCGAGGCGATAAAAAAGCCGGGAATCTTCGGAAACACCGAGGCATCGACTACTCTGAGGTTGCGCGTTCCATGAACCCTGAAACGGCTGTCCGTCACTGCCATGGGATCGCTTGCCGGGCCCATCTTGCAGCTGCAGGAAGCATGGTGGCCCCATGCGTTGTCCTTGACGAACTCGGCGATCTGCTCGTCCGTCTCAATGGCTTTGCCGGGTAGGACTTCCTCGGCCGTCACGATCTCGCACCGCGCAGTGATGCGTCGAACCGTGCGCACACCTTCGACAACTGCCGCAAGATCATCGTCCGAGCCGCGACTTTGCTCAAAGTAGTGAAAGTTGATTTTCGGCGTGTCGCGAGGGTCGGCAGAGCGAAGCTTGACGCAGCCGCCGGTGTTGCTGGTGTGGGCCTTGAGAACGGCCCAGGTGAACAAGTCGTCCTCGCGCGCGATGCAGTCGGAGTAGCCAGGGAAGTAACCCTGGAAGGATCCGAGCAGACCGAAAATGAACAGATCGGGCTCGGGCTGCTGCGGCGACGATCGCCTGATCAGCGATATCACTGCCCCGTTGGTCGTGTAAGGTCCGTTACCCGTCAGCCATTCCTTGAACTGAGGATCCGGGGTCTCTCCGGGCGACGGCGGCCGCAGCGTCATGCCCTGCATCAGGGAGAAACCTTTTTTCATCTTCGAGACGACGCACACTTCGTAGCGATCCTGCAGGTTCTCGCCCACGCCGGGCAATTCGACCTTGACCTGTATCCCGAACCGCTCAAGCTCGCCTCGCGGCCCGATGCCGGATAGCTTCAGAAGTTGCGGCGTGTTGAAGGCACCAGCGCACAGGATTACTTCGCGCGCGGCAAGGGCAGTCATGCGCTGCGCCGGATTCGTCGCCTGGTGACGAGGATCCGCGCGGTAGAGCGATTCGCCGGAAAGGTACTCGACGCCCGTTGCCCGATTGCGCTCATCGAGCAGCACGCGAGTAGCGAGCGCATACGTCTGCACGACCAGAAGATCGGGACAGGCACGCTGCACGCGGCGAATGTACTCCCGGGTCCCGGCTCGCCGGCCCTGATGGGTGGACAGCGGCGTTTTGCAAATCCCCTCGCCGCTTTGCATGACCAGGCGCCAGTCGTTCGGATCGAGATAGCTCTGCAGCCGCTCGGGCACACGCGTGATCGGCCCACCTGTTGTCGCGAGCGACTCCTGCATCATGGCCAGAGCAAGTGTCGTCAGGGACGTATCGCGAAACATCAACTTTGGATCGGCGACATTGGTCGGCAGCCAGCCGTTGAAACCGTGGCGGCTGCCGGGGGCAGCAGGATACTCGCAGCGCTCGAGGCGCTCGAAATAGCGCCGCATGTTGTCCGAGGTCCAGGAGCGATCACCGGTGACATCGGCGATATGGTCCCAGTCACTGTTGTGCGGGTAGATGATGATCATCGCGTTGTGCGCGGTGCAGCCGCCCAGCGTGGCGCAGCGCGGGTAGAGCACGCCATCTTGCTCGGCGACGAATTTCTCGTCGCGTCGCTGCTGAGTATCGTCGGCATAGTGGCGCACGTAGAAATTCCAGGCGAATTTCTCGTCTTCCGATGCGCGCGCGTGAAAGGCAGGAACCTGGTAGTCGTAATTTTCGTCGGCGCCGCCCGCCTCAAGCATCAGGACCCTGAAGCCCGCGAGTGCCAGGTTGGCCGCCAGCGGGCCACCTCCCGCACCGGATCCTACGACGACATAATCGAAGACATCACCGTTCCTGGGCGCCGGACACTTGAGTGGCGGCTCGGCTTCCGCGGAGGGCGCGGTTGTGGACGGCGAAGCGCATCCCGCCAGAATCGCACTCACTGCCGACGCGCAGGCACCGCACGCCCGCATGAAGTGGCGCCGAGACATCAGCACGGATTGGCGCATGATCGAAGCCAGCGCTGATCTCCCCGTGGCCTAAGTCAAATCGTCTTGAGGAATTCGATCAGAGCGCTCTTGTCCTGGTCGCTCAATCCCGGTTCTTCGGCGAAGTAGTCGGTGCCGAAGTAGTGGCCGCGATTGACGACGAAATCCGGGCACTTGCTGAGCTCTAGCAGAGGTTGCACAAGGCCGGAAAACGCTCTTCGTATTTCCTCGTCGCTTGCTCCCTGCACGCTCTTCAGCGCCTCCTTGGCCTTGACGACGAAGGCGGCGACTTTGATCTTCTGTTCTAGATCGATATTGGACAGTAGATTGACGGGTGTTCCTTGAGGTATCGGTCCAACCTGGATGCCATCTTCCTTGAAAAGCCACGGCTGCGCAGAGCTCAAGGGCCCCACGAACTGTTGCAGGAAATCGGGAAGGTAGCCTTTGGGCACGCGCAGATAGCTTCTCTCCGTAGTGACGTCGATGATCCCCGGCACCTCTTTCCCCGAAGCAGTCACGTACTTGCGATTGCCCTCCCGTTTTTCGGGCGAGAGAAGCTGGTCTATGCTGACCTTGAAGGAATCCATGCGGTCGGCGACCGACCCGCTCCAGTTGAACTTGCCGAGACGATTGTTCAACAGGAATGGCGCCGATGACCAGAGGCTGATCAGCGACGGCGGTCGTATGTAGCCGCGACCGCCCGCAGGCATGTCGTACGGACGAGGCGCGCCCGTAATCGGATCGTGCACTGTGATCCGTCCCACCGAAGGCAAGTTTTTATAAGTTTGCGACGAGAAGTTGTCCCAGATGTCGCCCGCAAGCGCGTTGGTCGCGAGCGATGAACAGGCATTAGTCTCGAGCAGAGTCACGGGGACGCGCAGATCCGTCGAGAAATAGTTGTCTGTTGCGAAGTCGTCGGCCATGGCGATGCGGACCATTGCCTGCTTGAACGCATCGCTCTTGGAATAGGTCCAGTAATCGTTCCAGCACTTGAGATAGTCCGGACCCCGGCAGGCTTTATCCTGGAAAAATTCGAACGCCTTGTCGGGAAGCTTGCTCGAATGACAGCGAGCGCATCGCTCGGCAAACACCACTTTCCCGCGATCGAGCTGCTGCTTGTCGTTGGAAAGATAGGCGCGACCGCCGGGCGCATCCTTCAGCAGGTCCGGCTTGGCGGTGGCGAGAAAGAACAGCGCGACGTCGGGAGTCTGCGCCTCGGTCGCTTTCCAGTAGCTCGAGTTCCTGTTTGCAACGGAGATCTCGAAGGGCGTGAACTTGGTACCACCGACAAAAGGCTTGAAATGCTCCAGCCACTCCTCGCTGAAAAGCCCGATGTTGACGAACACCCGGTTCAATGCGCCGAGCGCGCCGACCGAATCCGATCCGTCTTTGAGAACCCGCGGGGTCCAGACGGTGTCGGGAGCCTGGTAGAACTGACTGAGGGGACTCCCGGGCGGAACGTATTTGTTGAAGTGCTCGTTGTTCAACTCGCCGCCTGCCAGGTCTTCCCTGCCCCATTTCTTCGCCAGCGCCATTCGCGCGCCGAAGTTGTAAACCGCATTCATCGTCCGCGGATTGTTGATGTAATCGGTGGAAACGAAGGACGTATCCAGCGCACCCGGGTTCGAGGTGTGGAACAGCTGGTAAGCGAAGCTTGATTCGTCCACGTCCCACACGAAGATGCGATCGACCCAGAAGTACTGCGCTCCCGGATTCGAGTTCAGGTTTTCCCACTTGGGATGCTCCGGATCCGCCGGCGGATTGGTCGGGTTGGGCCCTACGTGACAGAACCCGCAGGACATCCCGACTCGATACGGCTTCACCAGGTTCTTGTCGTTGTAGTAGCTTGGGTCGGTATAGTAGCGCTCGGGATCCCAGCGCTTCGCCGCGGCCTCGTCGAAATCCGGATTGGGAAACAGGCGCAAGCCGACGATGCCGGTTGCGTAACCGTAGTAGGAACCGACGGGAACGGTCTTTCCGCGTGCGCCGACCTTCACGCCGGGATACTTTGCTTCATTCTCGAAGGGATCCGGCGGACAGTTCTCACTTCTTACGTCGAGCCAGAGACCGTAGCGGTCCTTTCGCGGTCCGGTGCCCTTTTCGAAGCACGGCTCGTTCACCAAGCCGAAGTATTGCCAACGGTTGTCTCGGTTGTAGTTCTTGAGATTCGGGTGATTCGATATCGTCTTCAAGAAATCCAGGATGCCGACGCTGCGAACGGAAAGCACATCCCATAAGCGGTCATTGCCCCCGGTCCAGACGATCCAGTTATTGCGCCCCTTCACTGCTGCGGCAACGGCGTCGCCCGGCGAGATGTTGGGGACGTACGGTGCGAGTGCAGAGGCTACCTGCGAGGAATTCTTGGTGATGCCGTAGTCCATGTCGCGGAAGTAGTCCTCGTCCGCGGCGGGAAAGCTCGTTGCATCGCGGCCGACGCACAACGCTTCATCACGGACCACTCCGGATCCCTGTCCACATCCCGGGACCTGCGGCAGAGTGCTACAAGACAAGCCCAAAATGCTCAATGCAGGGTACAGCCATGCCAATCGCCAGTTGCGCATCGTCATCGCCCCATCAGTGAAACATCTGAAAAAGCATCAAACGACAGCACTACTTTTCACAATTGTGCACCACAGTGTGTTCAGGTAGCATGCTTCCGCGGTCGTCGTCAAGTTCGACCCCCTCCGCAGGGTCGTCAGAAGGAGAACCTCCATGAGTGATCCCATCGTTTGCACGCCAAAATCGTTGCCTCGTGCCAAGTGGGTGGAAGCCGCTCGCAAGGCCGTGGAAGTCAATCCGGCGAATCAACCACCTTCGGCCATTGTGGCCAGAGGATTGGGCGGTCCCGGTTCCCAACTCGAACGCATCGCCGTCATGATCGCCAAGCGCTGGCCCGCCGGGGGAGTTCGCCTCACGGTTGGCTTTCTAGATAATCCTCCCGCCGACCTGCGCGCCCGGATTCTTACTCACATGAACGCCTGGGCGAAGACCGCGAACGTGCAGTTCACCGAGACCAAGACCGATCCGCAAGTTCGCATTGCTCGCGCCTCGTCGCCTCCGGAGGTCGCCGGCTATTGGTCCTACGTCGGAACGGACATCCTTACGATACCCAAGGATGAGCCGACGATGAATCTCGAGGCATTCAGTATGAACACTCCGGAGTCCGAGTATCACCGCGTCGTCCGTCACGAGACGGGCCACACGCTGGGGTTCCCGCACGAGCACATGCGGCGCGAACTGGTCGCACTTATCGACCCCGAGAAGGCGATCGCTTTTTTCGGCACGACGCAGGGATGGACTCCGGAAGAAGTTCGGCAGCAAGTTCTTACGCCGCTCGAGGATTCGTCCCTTCTCGGCACGACGCATGCCGATCCGCATTCGATCATGTGCTACCAGATTCCCGGGAATCTCACCAAGAACGGCAAGCCGATCGTCGGGGGACTCGACATCGACAGTCGGGACTTCGCGTTCGCAAAGTCCATTTATCCGAAGGAGGTCCATTAGCGCAGAGACTCCTGTAATCGCTCACGGGCTTGCCTTTGTCGCGACGGCGGTCACGCTTTCGCGCAGTGATTTGAGGGATTCGACAAGCGCATCTCTGTGCGTTGGCTCTGCCATGGCGTCGGCCATCGTCTGGAAGAACCGGATGTGATCGGTGACCGAGCGGAGCCAGCGTACCGACCCGCCGCGCAACGCAGCATTGGAATAGATGGCCCGCATCTGCTCGAGATCGGCGCCGCTGATCTCCTGTCGCGCCATGCACTTGCCGAGCACTACATTCCCGCGCATGGTGTCCGCCCAGAAGTCGCTCCCCAGGTTCGTGCGTTCGGCAATCGATTTAACGGTTTCGAGCCCGCGCTCGATCTCGTCGAGGCGCTGCTTTCGTGCCTTTGACAGGCGCCGGCGCGCACTGCCAGACCAAGAAAGAACAATTTCCGCTGCGAGGCGGTTGGCCAAGGAATAGTATGCATCGTCCCTCTCGGCGCGAACGCCAAGCTCATAGGCCTCATCGTAGTGGTGCGCCATCTCCTGCAGGATCTCGCGGCGTTCTTTGGAATCGGAAGCTACCATCGCTTTTCGTTTGTAAAGGCTGCCCTTGAGCGAAAGCCGCTCCGAGGTTTTGCTGATCACCAGCAGTCCGTTCAGGATTTCCTCGGCCTTGGCAAGAAGCTCGTTTGCTTTGGCACGCACCTCCGATGGCGCGGCAGCAGCTTGTGGGCCAAGCATGTCTCCAAAGAGCTCGATCGCCCAGCGTCCGCTCAAGTTGACGAGCTCCTCGAGCGATTCGATCTTCGCGTCTGCGGGGTGCATGCTTCGGCTCTTTTCGTAATATGTGAGAGCCTCCTCAAACATCCCGAGCTCTCCGTAGGCGCTGGCCAGCGCCGCGCAATTGGCCGAAGAAGCGAGCCAGTGCTGCGCGCTGCCGGAAGAGAGCGACTGCAGCTCATCGATCAGTCGCCTGGTTGTTGCGCCGTCTGCTGTCCTGGCGCGAAGCGAGATCACGTCCGCCATTTCTCGCATTTCCGAACCAGCAACGACTCGCGCGTCGGCAGGTCCGGTCGAGCGTTGAGGCAGGCCGAAGGAAAAGTCCGGATCGCCATAGCATTGGTAGGCACCCCAGGTATTCGAGCTGCCGCCGGACCGATACACTTCATTTCGCGCTGCGCGCACGGCATCGCCAAACGCGACACCCTCGAGCATGCAGTCGTAGAACTTGGTCGCAAAGGTGGAAGCTGCACTGTCATCAACCGCCCAGCCGGCTGCGATCACCGCGCGCACTCCCATGCGAATAAACTGAGCAGCGACGTTTGCCGCCAACTTGTGGAACGGCGTCGCCTCCTGCTTCGACTCGCCCGTCATCTCCCCAAGATGGCAGCAGTTTATGAACACGAGCTCCGGCACCGTACGCATCTGCTCGACTTCAGCCGGCGTGAGGAAGATGCCCTTTCCGAGCACCATTCCCGTGACCGTTTTGAGACGCTCATCGGTATCGTCCTGCGCCTGGCCGCTCTCGTCGTAGATGGGGTATTCGAAGGCGCCGTGCCCCGCGAGGTGAAGAATGCGATACGGGCGCGCATAAAGAGCATTCAGCGTCGCCGTCGGCGTTGCATCCCCTTCGACAAGCTCCACGACCTGCCGATATCCTCCATCGCGTAGGCGCTTGGCAACAGCCCGCGCCTCCGCGGCAGCGCCAGGCAGCGCCGGAAAGTCGGGTGATCCATCACTACTGGTCGGATCACCGACCACCAGGGCCGACAAATCTGTCGCGTGGACTACCTTGCTTCGGAATTCGGAAAGAACCAGTTGCCGCAACATCCCGGCCTGCACCGACAACGGTGCAGACGCGTCCTCGTACCGGTCTTGCAAGAGCTCCCAGGGATATGCAGCCGACTCTTCGTCCAGCACCAGCGCCAGATTGCGGCGATCGGGAGCAGCCTGCTTGAGCGCATTGGGGATCAGCAGCTCGAACATCGTGAAGGAAACGTTCGGATCGGTGAGCGTCGATTCGGTTGCGCGCTGGAGGAAGCTCTCGACCAGCTTTCGTTGCGTCGGTTGTAACCATGACTCCGAGCGGGCGCGATCGCCAAACGTTTCGAACTTGAGTGCGCCATCGGCTTGCGTCGAAATGCGCACTCGCTGCCACCAATTAGGCTCTTCGTCGAAATCGGCGCGACGCTGTCCATCGCGCCCTTCCACGAGCAGCTCGTCTACATCGAATGTGCCGCGTATCTCCGAAGACATGCCCAGGCGCAACAGCGCTTTCGCCGCCCGGATTGCTCGATCCTCCCAGAGCTCGATAAAGTCGATGCTGTCGATGAACGCAGAGACGGACTTGGTCCTCGGAACTGTCTTCAGTGCTGCATCGACTTGAACTGGATTCAAGTCTTTGAGATGAAGGTTGGCCTGGCGTACGCCGCGCAGCATCGCCTGAAGCGAGTCGGCGATGCTCAAGCCGGCTTCACCAGCACCGATCACCAGGCTGGTCAGCCCGATCTTCAGGCGCGTATCGTCCAGAGGCGCGGCGGCGCCAAGCTTGTGAAGTGCGCGCTGCTCCTCGACACGTGCCAGCGCATAAGCGGTAACGGCATTGGCAAAGGTGCTTGCAAGCGCGCCGGAGGTGAGATCGCCCACCGCGCCCAGGCCGATGACAATCGCGCCGGGATGGGCCCCCTGTTCGCAAAGCTCGCGATCATTGAGGAAGAGCTTGACGGTGTTGATCGCACCCGGATAGAGAAGAAGTCGTTGGGCCTCGCGCAGCCTTCCATTGAGCTGGCGATCCATATAGGCCTCGGCGCTGACGATCGTGTCCCCTTCGTAGTGGCCCATCAGCACCGGGTTCGCTGCTCCCGAGAGATTGCCGTGAACCACGCGGACCCTTACCTTGTTCTCTGTGGGCTTGGCAGCGATGTCGCGACGACTCGATCCCAACGCGGAGCACAGGATTTCTTGCTCATCCGGAAACATCGTGGGCACTTCTGCCGGAAGAATGAAGGTATCCGCCGCCGCGCCGCGCCGGGGAGGGGGCGTTGTAGATAGCTTGGTTGTCGCACCCAGTGTCAGCAAATCGAGCAGTGCAGGAAAAGCATCGGGAACGTCCGCGAGGTCTCCGTGAACGGCGTCCATGTAGTAGGTTCGCGCGCTCAATTCCGGCGGAATGCCCGTCGCCCAGGGCACTCGTCCGTCGCCGTCCGCTGTGGCGATAACGGCCACCCGCTGTCCCGCCGGAGCATCCGCATCGATGGTGATATCGACCGCGGTCGCATCGGCACGGCCGGCGACGTAAATCATCCGATCAGGATCGATGGGACTGATCCGGATGAGATCGCGGATTCTTCGTGCTTCGGCAAGCTGCTCCGGGTCGGGCAACAGCCATGCGAAACCGGCTGACTCAGAGGAGGCGACCGCACTCGGACCGATCCCGCGCTGTCCGGCGAGATCCTGCGCTCGCAGTGACTCCCAGCCCGCCATCTCATAGGCGTCGACGGTGCCCTTGTAGGGGAGCAGTTGCAGTACGCCGAAGAAGCGACTGATGTAGTTGAGCAGATCGGCGTAGGAGTGCTTGATGTCGAGCAGCGCCAGCTTCTTTACCAGGGCGTCGCGGCCGATCATGGTGCCGACGATCGCGTGTGATCCACCATTGGGCGTGCCCAGCATGATGAATCGCGCTCCGGGGTTGGCGCACATCCTCTTCCAAAGTTTCTGGCCATCAGGATCGGTCAGCATCGCCCGGACGACGAGGCCTCCCATCGAGTGGGCAATGATCCGCACCGGCTGATTCTGTGCTTCCGCCTTCGCCAATGTCTGTTCGAGAACGGCCTGCAAATGCTGTGCAGAGTCGGTAATGGTCTTACGCCAGTCATACGGAAACGGAATCACCTCGTGGGTCTGGCTCAGGAAGCGCAACAGGCGCTGATAGGAATCGGAAACAAGTCCATAGGGTTCTACGTTGGCTGCGGATATATCGATGTCGGCCAAGCCTCCAGCCGCAAGCGCCAGATAATTCATCCACACCGGGTTGTCGTTCACTTTGAGCATGCTTCCCATGATCCCCGGCAGCACGATCACGAAGGGCTGCGGCGCGATGGTTCGCTTCCGGTAGTCGTCGGGAGTTACCGCCGAAGGCTTGCTCTCGAGCAGGTGGAAGATGTCCGAATCCGACTGCGCGACTGAAGTACCAGCCGCATGTGTCGCTGGCACGGCATCCGGTCGCACCAGCGCAGCGACTACGCGGCTGGCCGTGTCGGCATTGCGAAAATAGTGAAAATGATCGACGCCCCCTCCGGTATCGATCCAATAGCGAACGCCACCCGTTCTTTCTGCGCCCCCGAACATGGACGGGGTGTTTACGACGAGATCGTTGTCCTCCTGGTAATAGAGATCGGCGACCAGTGCCTTGAGACTGCTCCACGCGCTGTCCCCGGAAATGTCGCCGCCAACGACATGCAAGTCGGCGTCGCTGACCTGTCCCGGACGATTGAGAACTCGTATGAGTGGCGATGAGGGCATCATCGCTTCGAGCCCGGGCAATTCCTGCGGGAGCGTACGCTTCTTCAAAACGGCCAGCAGCAATGCCGATGTCGCGTCATAAATCGGGTTGGCCCTGAAACCGGGAATCCGCCCGAGCGCGTTGACCACGATCGAGAGATAGCGATCCAGTCGCCCATCCACAAGCGTCGTGCCGCGTGCCGGACAGGCTGTGCGCACAAAGCGCTCGATCCGGAATCCCTTGTCGGCAAGCAGTTTGCGCAGCGCTGTCAGCGCCTCCAGGTCGCGTTTGCGATCGGGATCGCTGAACAATGCAAGGTCGCTATCATCGAACGGCGAGCGACTCTTGAGCATCGCTCGGCAGAGCAGCTCGCCGACAATGCCGCCGCGAGAGTGGGATATCAAGTGCAATCGCGCCGAATCCGGAAGCTTGCTTGTCAGCTCAAGTGCATTTTCGATCGGGCTTTGGGTCAGCGTGCGATGCTGAAACGCGAGCACCTGCCCGTTGTAGGCCTTTTCGAGCTGAGCGTAGCAACTGTTCGCGCCGCCTTCCCACAGAGCTCCGAAGCTGCCGTCGGTGGACGATGCAGTTCCGTGGATCATGACCAGAATCGGGTTCTGGGCGTTGAGATCGCCAACCGCGTTCAGAGCTGTTGCACTCGCCTGTGAACAGCGATAGAGCCCTGGGCCCCCGGGCTTGAGGGCGCCCTCTACTTTGGCGCTGACGACGTCTTTGATGTCTTCCGGAAGATCGACGCCGAAGACCTTCAGCCCCTTGATGACCCAGCCTCCGACGACGCCACGCTTGACCCGACCCAGCGGCAGTACCGGCGGCAGCTCATAGCCATCAACGGCAACGCCGCGCTTAGCGGTTCCGGGGAAGTCCGTTATCAGCGTATCGGCGCGTTGCCAGAGTCGTACGCCGTCGTCGAGCTCGAGCTCGACAATGTCGTCCTCCACAACGTCAAGGCGATGTGCGGCCGTCCCTGCTCGCGCCGCTTGTGTCTGTGCGCTGTATTTGGGTGTGACCTGACCTGGGAGCGATCCTGCTAGATCGCTGGCGACCGGCGCAGCGTCCAGACGACCATGAATGATGATATTTGCCACGCGACACCCTCCCTCGAGTCGTGTTACGCAGAACCTCTGGTCTGCGTGACGTTACGAAATCGCTTAAGCGCTCAGGCGAGCGCCTTGAGCTGCTCCGCCGGCAGGCGCACGAGCTTATAGCCGCGTGTCCGCACCTGAAACACCAGATCGTCGGTGCCACCGGGTCCGTCGCCGTCGCCGGTGTCCCACAGCGCGATCAGCGTCAAGTCCTTGCCATGAAGTGCCAGCGCGTTGTAGAGCATCCAAAGGTTGGTGCGTTGCCATATTCCGTAGCCTTTTCGGCCGCGCAGCCATCTCGGCAATTCCTCGCTTTCGGCGAGGAACCGCGGAGTCGAACGGGCAACCAGCTTGTTGTACCGCTCGACCCAGTCGGGGCCCGCGTGCTGAACCGACGTAACGCAAAACAGCTCGCGAGGCAACGCCAGATACAACCGAGTGTCAATGCCCAACTCGGCGCAGACTTCGTGGAACAGGATGTCGCCTCCACACGCGCCGCCGCAGACACCGATGATCTTCCCGTCGCTCAGCGCCTGCTCCGCGGTTATCTTTTCGCGCAGCATTGCCCGGACTTTTTCCTCTGCTGCCTTGGTTGGAGGAAAGCGTGGCTCCTTGCGTTCGGGGACATCGATCATGTGGCCCGTGAAAAGCAATACACGCACGGGTGGTTCCGCCGACTTGGCCGACGCCGGCTGCGCAGCGCGCAATTCGGCGACCGTGGCGATGGCCGCAGCCGTGAACTCCTTCCGTACCTCGAGCTGTCGAAAGAGATCGAGGCGTTCGTTGACCGAGCTGAACACCGACGGCGGCTGATCGGTCAGAGCGTCGCGGAAACGTTGAGCTACGGCCCTGGGACGCGTTGCCGTGAGAAGCGCAAAGCCCGCTTCGAGCAGCTCCTGCGATACCCTGTCTCCGTCCTTCCGCTCCTGCTGCTGCAGCGAGTCCCGCCCTGGCTTAAGCGAGAAGTGCACTGCGCCCGCGACCTGGTCGAATTGGGCGAGGCTGGCGCTCAGCTCCCGTGCGGCATCATCGTCGCTATCGAACTGATCCTTCCATACTTCGGGTAGCGCCTGAGCCATCTCGTTGCGGATGCACAGCAGCTCCAAAGCGCTCATCCCGGGATGCGTGTGGTTGAGGTCCAGGCTGAACGCATCCATGTACCATTGCAGTGCTTCCTTGAGACCGGGGCCACAAAGCGCTGCTTTGCGCGCTTCCTGACCGGTTTTCTGCCCGAGGCTTTCGCGCCATCGAGTCTTGATGTTGTGACCGCGCAGCATGAAGGAGCGCGCTCGCTCTCTGTCGTTGGTCAACGGCGAGGCGAGGACGCGTTGGATGGCCTGGCCCGAGCGTGTCACGTCGCCAAGCCGCTGATAGATCGTTGCCAGACGCTGGTCGGCTTCAATGTCTTCCGGCCGGATCTCGCGCAGCAACTCGAAGGTTTCGCGCGCGCCAGGGTTTGAGCCGAGACTGAATTGCGCCCGCCCAACCGCACGAAGACCCTCGCTCGCCCAGTCGAAGTTCCGCGCCTCGTGCATGAGCAGCCGCAAATCGCCGCGCTGGTTGCCTTGCAACGCCCGCTGGACGTCCTCCAGGAAATCGCTCGGCACAGCGCGCAACGCAGTGGCGTCGGGTGCCCTGAGGTTGGGAAGGACTTGATAGACCGGACTGTCAATCCGCGACGAATCGAGAGTTGCTTTGAGCGCGCGCGCCAGCGTGTTGACGCTCGAGGCGGGATCGTTCTGATCGTAGGCGAGATAGCGATCTGTCCGCAGATCGAACGGGCATTCGTCGATGTTCGCACGGAGCAGGAACGTTGCGCTCGGCCGCATGCCGTGCCGGATGCCGAGCTCGTAGAATACGTTGGCGTTGTGAATCGAGATGTCGGCGATGACCAGATCGGCGCATACCAGCAGGCGAAACATGTCCTCGCGAATATTCCCCTGCTCGAAGATTTCTGCCGTGGTATTGCCGGTAACTTCCACCTGAGCAAGCGCCGGCTGGATGAGCTTCTCGTCAACTGCGTCGAAGTTGACTCCGTTCTTGACGCCGAAAGGCCTGATGATGAATGCGCGTGTCATTGGGTAGTTACTTGCCTGCAGTTGGGTCACATGCTAGGGTTTTGCGTTGTCCACTACAGGCACTTTACCCTCGTGATCGCAAGCGCGCTACCCGGCCCGACTGTTCAGCGAGCGGTTACGGCAGCCTTATGCACAAGCACAGGCGTTAACACGGCGTTGCTCTAGGTTATGAACGGCATTTTCATCAGCTACCGCCGCGACGATGCGGCTGGCTATGCCGGCCGGCTTTACGATCGGCTCGCCGCGCACTTTGGCACCGATCGCGTATTCATGGACGTTCAAGGGATCGAGCCTGGCGTCGATTTCGTGGAAGCCATCGAACGCGCACTGCGCTCGTGCGAGATACTGATCGTCCTGATCGGGAAGGATTGGCTTGCGGCGGACACCGGCGGTCGTCGCCGCCTCGACGACCCAACCGATTTTGTTCGTCTTGAAACGGTGACGGCACTCAACCGCGGTATCCGTGTCGTACCGGTGCTCGTGGAAGGGGTCCCGATGCCGCGGGCGGACCAACTGCCGTCAGATCTCCTACCGCTCGTGCGAAGGCAGGCCGTTGAGCTCAGCCACAAGCAATGGGACGCGACCAGTGCAGAGCTGATTCGCACACTGGAAAAAATCCTTGATCGCGACAAAGCAAAAGCCGCGGCGGGCCAAGCGGCGCGGCCAAGTGCCGAGGTCCGATCACCGGAATCGGCCCCTGCAGCCGCGCAGACCGCAGCAGCTGTGGGAACGCGCCGAACGTGGCTCTACTGGGGCCTTGGTGCGCTCGTGGTCCTGATTGCTGCGGGCATGCTCTACATGGCGCACCCTTGGCGCCGAGACGGCAAGGCTCCTCCCTCGCCAGCTGTTTTCTCCGTCACACCGGACAGGGTGGACTTTGCCGAACAAAAAGTGCTTGTTGCGGGATCGGCTGCCGCGATCACGATTACCAACCGCGGCGAGGTGGCGCTTCGTGTCGGTAGCGTCAAACTCGAAGGCCCGGCCGCGGCCGACTTTGTGCTCAGCGAGAATCAGTGCAGTCGTGGCGAGCTCGCTCCCGGTTCGTCATGCGCATTGAAGGTCATTTTCACGCCGCAGAGCGCCGGTTCGCGCGCCGCCACACTCGTCATAGGCGCAGCGAATGCAACGGCAAACGTTGCAATGCAAGGACGCGGCGCGGAGCCGGTGGTCGCCGAAGTGACTCCGCGCGTCGACAAAGCCACCTCGCCGTCTGCGATCCAGCCACCTTCGGGGGAAGGCAAGTCTGAAGTTGCAACCGTGCAGCCGAAGCTTCCATCGGAGGGTAAACCCGAGGTTGCGGCTGTGCAACCGAAGATCCTCCGCTTCGATTCGCGCGTCGTCGGCGACAAGGTTCAGCTTTGCTACGGCGTGGAAAACGCGGCCAGCGCAACGATCGCCCCGGAGCCCGGGTCGGTGCGACCGCTCGGCAAGGAATGCCTGTTTGTGCCTGCCGCGACTACGCGAACGACTTATACCCTCAACGCGCGCAATGCCGAAGGTGCAGTGGTCAGTCGCGCGATCGTGGTCGAGCCCATTGCAAAACAGCAGCCGGAGTTGCTGGTCGCAGTGCCGAACGAAGTCGGCAAGACGCGGCGTGACGCGACTGCGGAGCTGGAAAAAGCGGGGTTCGAAGCACACGTAGTCGAGAGACCGGATTCGAAGGCGGCGGTCGCGGTCGATTCGGTGTTGGCGCAAACGCCTAAAGGCGGCGCTCAAGTGAAAGTGGGCGAGCGGGTCACCCTCGAAATCGCAACCGCACCGTCGACGGTTCCCGCGGCACCGCCCGCAGCCGCTCTACCTGCCGGCTTTCCACATGTGGGCGATCGCTGGGAGTACAACTTCCGGAGCATGTGGAAGACCATCGAGGCGCGTACCTTTGTTCATCAGGTGACGGCAGTCTCGGACCATGAGGTCCGGGAAACAATGAGCTTTGTCGACAAGGGCGCGAGAACCTCGGACAGCAAGGCCTTCGCCGCGGAAAGCCGCTTTGTAGAATGGCGCGGCCAGGGCTATTACTTCGTCGAATTCAATCCCTTCATCCAGGCATTCGGGGAGTTGCAGCCCGGCACGACCTGGAAGGCGCTGGTCACGCCGATCGAGGATCCGTTCTTCAGCAATTGGTACAGCCAGGGTCGCGTTGTCCGCTGGGAGTCGGTGTCCGTCCCCGCCGGAAACTTCAAGGCGCTTCGAGTCGAGCTCGATAGTACCCGTCCATCGAGCGCCAACTCGGCGGCGCAAGCGGCGCCGGCGCATATTCGCTATGTCATCTGGTATTCCCCCGATGCGAAACGCACGGTCAAGCACGTGCGCACAGCGTTCAGGACCGATGGGACACAGGTTGCCGAAGACACCTACGAGCTGGTCAAGTACGCGGTCCAGTGAATAGATTCGCGTTTGTCGGGCGCGGAGCCCCATCAACAGTCGTCTTCCAGAACTGCTGATGCAGCCGGGTGCGCTCGAGTTGTCACCCCGCGTAGACTTGGTTCCAGCGATGCCCGACCCGATCGAATCGAGTTTCCTTTGCCAAGTTCGGACTATCCGACGGATTGTCCCAGTATCTGGACCTGCATGGGTTGAACGTTGACCGACACGACGCACGCCGGCCCGGTCGAGACTGTTCCGTCGACCTCGTGAATTTCTGCGGGGCCGGTCTCGCTCACCGGCCCCGGCGAGACACTGGGCTGCCGATTGGCGAACAGCATTTCAAACCGCGAACCCGGCGGATTCAAGCTCGAGTCGACGAGCACCCATCCGGCAAAAGCAACCTGCGTATTCGTGTTCGCAACGACGAGTACTTCCTGGTCGTTGAGAATGCGCGAGAACGCCAGCACCCCGCCGGCGAAAGGCGAAACGCCAAACTCAAACCCGTTTCCGGAAATCGGCCGGAAGTAGAACCTCCCATAGCGCAGGGCCGGCTGTTGCCTGCGCACCTCTACGAGGCGCTGAATCATGACGTAAAAGGGATGAGTCTCGTCGAATGCTTGTGGCTGGCCCCACAATGCCTCGCGCACGTTCTCGTCGCTGTCGCCGCTGCCGTGCAGCCCTTGCTCCGTCCCGTAGTACAAGGACGGGATACCCGGCAGAGCGAACAGGCAAGCGATGCCCATGGTGGCCTGATCGTCGAAGCGATGGGGATCCACGCCGTCGCTATAGTAGAACCGAGAGTGCTGGTCATGGTTGTCGAGAAACGTCACGAAAAAACGCGTGGCTTCCCCGTGCGAGCTGATGACGCCGTTTTCCACCGTTTTGCGGACCTGATACATGGCGACGACATCGCTTGGTGGCGACAGGCCCTTGAGGACCGACGGCAATCTGAAGAACAAGGGAAAATCCAGCGACGCATCGACGCCAACCATGTCTCCGGAGGCGGAAACATTGCGGCCGATGTACTGCGAAATCTTTTCTTCGTCGTCGTAAACCTCCCCATAGGTGAAGAAATTTTTCTTGCCGACACTTAAGGCGAACTCGCGGATGGCATTGCCGAAGCGCAGGGCGAAATCGCGATCCAGATACTTGAGCGTATCGATTCGGAAGCCGTCGATGTCGAAGGCGGCAATCAGGTACTGGAAACACCGTATCAGCACATTGCCCAACCGGTAGTTCGCAGTGAGCAGCTGTTTGAGCGAGGCGAAGTCGCCGATAGTTTCCGGTCCGGCGGGCGACGGCGCGCCCTGGCGACGGAAGAAATCATTGCGCCGCACCTCATCGGGGTAAACCGTCGCATCGAGAGGCGGATCGGAGATGGCCTCGGCAGAAGTCCAATCGAGGCGGGCGTTGCCCTTGTCGTCGCGCCAATGCACCGGGTCGTAGGCTGTCGCGCTGAAGGGTGCCTGCGAACCCGAAGGGTAGGCAAATACGTCGCCGGTGTGGTTGAGAACGATGTCGAAGATGACGTAGATCCCGATGGCGTGAGCGTCGTCGACGAATCGACGCAACTCCTCCGCCGGGTTCTGAGAGTCGGACGCCAGCCGCGGATCGATGTCGAGAAAATTCTGAATCCCGTAACCGTGATAGGTTCCGCGGTTGGGCTGGCCGTCGAGAAACTGGCAGTTCTTGAGCACTGGAGTGAACCAGACAGCGCCCACACCAAGGTTCTTCAGATAGGCGAGCTTCTGCCGCATCCCCTCGATGGTTCCTCCCTGGAAGCCGCCGAACTTGGCGTCGAACTGCGCCTGTGAAGGCCCGGAAGGGTTGTTGAAGCGATCCACCATCAGGAAATAGATCCAACAATCCCGCCAGTCCTCCGGCGACGGAGTCAGGTTATTTTGCTGAGACGGCAGGCGAGCCCGATTCAGGATAGCCCTGACGTCCTCGCCATTAATGGTGGTGGGCAAGTCTTCCTCGCGTCGCTTCGCTGCTCAGGTAGTGGAGAGTCGCGTCATCAAGGATTGTGTCGATGGCGCCATGATCCTATCCATCGCCGCCAATCAGTTGGTCGAACGCTAGCCCGCTCGAGCCTTCGCCGCGTCCGACCTGTTTGCGGAATGCAGTCCACAGCCAGGTCGACCCGTCAATCCAGCGCGCGACAACCCGCTGTCGAATCACGTGCTGACCCTCACGTGGCACTTCCTCGTCGTACAGCAAGAGTCCATCAGCGGCCTTGAGCACGTCGCTCCGCGCAGGATGAACCTGTTGAGATCCATCCGGCTGCAGCACGGCACCACGTCGCAGTCGCGATATAAGCTTGCCGCTCGCGTCGTGCGTTTCCACCGGTAGCAAGGGAATCCAATACGCAGGCACGCTGGATGCAAGCAGGTAGCGTGGCGGGCCTTGCGCAAGTACTGCATCGGCGGGTTGCGTGCCCTCGATCCGCGGGATCGGCTGCTCGAGCGGACTTTCGATGCTGCGCTCGATCGCCCAGGCGAGGTTTGCCATTTCATCGCGCATGAACAGCACGTCTTCGAGCGTCGCACTTTGCAAACGCTGACCGGTTGTCGGCGGAAGGAAGAACAGGTTAGCCCGGGGCGTGGCGATCGAATCTTCACCGGGATAGCGGCGATAGGCCAGTTGCCACATCGACCAGTTAGGCTTGGGCAGCGCCGGATCGCCGATCGGCCGCAGCAAGCTACGCACACCGAAGCTATCCGTCACCACCAGCGAGTCCACGCGTGTTATCGAACCGACCGGCAGGGTAAACGGCACGACGAACCAGTCGTTGCCGTAGCTGCTGGAATACTCGATGAGCAGCAGATGCACGAGGTCCGTAGGTCCGACCTGCATCGACCCATAGTCGATGCTCGCGTCCTCCATTTCCCAATACCTCGGCGCCGGCGTACCGCGAAAAGTCACGGGCGCGGGCACGGTTGTCTCGACCATCGAAACCGCAGAGTGGTCGCCCATTGTGCCCATGTTTACTTCGAGGTTGACGTCGAAGCTGCTCCACTCGAGGTGGCCGTCATCGAGCTCGTTTGCCGACAGCGTGACTTCGTCCAGCGGATCTTGCGATAGGCGGCCCGCAACCGACACCGCGTATTCGAGGTGATCGGCAACCCATGCGTCGCCGGACGGTTGTCCAGGCTCTGTGGCGACCGTGTCATACCATTGGAGCCAGCTCGACGCGGCAAGCACGATTTCAGCGCGATCGCCGGCCACGACTGCCAGTGCCGGATCGGCAGCGAGCGCAGTTGGACTGCTGGTGCGAAGTGTCGACGCGAGACGACGCGCGTCCAGCGCACGACCGACCATCGCCTGCAGCCAGCGTGTGGTGGCAGGATCGGAAGCATCATCGGATGGAGACGCCGTCGATGGCTGCAACGAAAAACGGCGCGCAAACGCAGCACGGTAGCTCTTTGACAACGGCTGCGAGTCGAGCATACGCAGGAAGTGGAGGCCCGCCTCGATCGCGAATCCCAGCATCCGTGGGTCGTTGTCATCGACTGCGCGCATACGACGACGTTCGACCATCGCTTCGAGCGGGATGCGTTGCGGGTCGTAGAGCGGCGCTTGAAGTGCAGTATTGGCCGGCAAATCTCCGAGGTAGCATCGGCTCAGCACGGCGCTTGTGGCGCGCACGCGTGCCATCACCGGAGTGCCAGAGTCCTCCGCCTGGAATTCGCCAAACTGCCATTGCCGGGTCAGCATCCACAGCGGGTCGAACAGGCGCGCACTAAGGCTCATCCTCATGTCGGCGTCGCGCGAATCCGGCTCGAGCCGAGCCCAACTCGTGATCGACTGCGTACCTGTTGATGGCGGCGGCGGAGGCGGTGGTGGCGGAGGCGGTGGTGGCGGCGGCGGCGGGGGCGGCGGCGGGGGTGGT